>Ga0206872_10064_pt2 | contig 31957 bp, 23 predicted proteins | sample Alteio_BWOrgCont_34_FD_152906 | JGI IMG/M metagenome (GOLD analysis project Ga0206872, IMG submission 152906) | Enriched cells from forest soil in Barre Woods Harvard Forest LTER site, Petersham, Massachusetts, United States -... | ecosystem: Environmental > Terrestrial > Soil > Temperate forest >... | reverse complement strand
TTGCCGCCAATCGCTTGATACTCCTCGGGGCTTGCCGCGCGCATGCGGAATTCGGCGACGGTGGACTCGAGGACCTCCGTGTCCTTGACAACGCGAAATCGCACCTGGACGCGGCCCGTCGTGTCGATGCCCAGGCTTTCCGGCGCGGTGCCGACCTCGGTAAAGAAATTACCTGTCGCGCCGCTTTGCAGCCGACTCTGCACGACTTCGGTCCCGGCTTTGAGGATGCGCACGCGCACCGGGTTATGCAGGTCCATGCCGCGGATGTAATTCACTTCTTTGCCAAAATCCATCTCACTGAAGCGCTGGTTTTCACGACCGAACCGGCGGTCCTTGAGAAAATCCAGGGTTGTCCGCAAGTTGGTTTCAGTCAGCGGTGCGCGGGTGACTCCGATCTCCCTGAACCACACTTCCAAATTGGTCGTCCACTTGCCACGCTGGAGCCAGGCCACCATCGCCTTGCCATATTTGGTCTTGCCAAGGACTTCCGTTGCACGGCCCAGGCCTTCCTTGGCCGCGTAGGCGGCCAGCGCCTGCAGCAACAAGCTGTAAAAAATGCCAACCGCGTCGGCAAACTGGTGAGCTGCTTGATCGAGGAGGAAGGAATTGCCACACGAGTTCCAGGCGGTGCGTACGGCCGACTTCATTGTGCTGCCTACCGTGCCGATCTTGCTGCCAACGTAAGCCGCCAGGAAACCGACTCCCAGCAAATCCAGGATTTCGAGGCCGACCGCGAACCCGGCGGCGGCCCCGGGACCGGCGCCGACGCCGCCGGCCAGGGCCCCGATGCCGGCGCCGATGCCCGTCGAAACGGCAAGGATCTCGACCGCGGTTATCACGCCGGGAAGGATCGACGCCATGATGTCGGCAAAATCCTTGGACGTGTGGCTGACGATGGCCTTCAGAACATAGCGAGCCTTGGCCAACTCCCAGGCCGTGTTGACGTAGCCGGCGCGTTCCAGCACGCTCGGGTCGCAGGTGGTTGGGCCGGGGCCAGGGCTGCGCTGGAGACAACCTGTCCCGCAGTCGACTTCGGGTTGGTTGGTGCCGGCTCCCAGTCCACCGGGTACGTCGAACGCTGCCATGAGTCGCCTCTATCTGGCTGAATAATTGGGGGCGTCGATTTAGAGCGTTAGGAAGAAATGAGGATGTCTGGCGAGTCCGAAGCGCAAAGCAAGGACGAGCCCATCATCTCCTGTGGCCAATTCGGCTCGTCCTTGCTTTGCGCTTCGGACTCGCCGCATTCCTTGGGACGCGCGTCGCATTTCTTCCGAGCCCTCTTAGGAAGTGTAAGGCGTCAGGTGTGTGAGTCGCAATGGGAATAAGCCCGCCATGTCACTTTGCCACTCGTGGCAAACGAGGAATCGACGCCAATATGCCACCGCACGCCGCTGTTCGCTGCCGTTGAACCAGGTTTGCCACTTTGCCACCGCCTGCCAGCACGCGCCAGTTTTGGCCCCTGATCGACTGTTTTTGTGTCAATCAACTGACGATTGTTGGCTTGCGACCTCTTGCTGAATGGATTCGCGAATTGACAGGGGCAAAAGGCCGCTCTATTTCTCTTCGGCCAGCGCCAAGCCCTTGACCACAATCGTGTCATGCACGATCCAGTACGGGCTCGGCGGCCCGGGAAACTGGGGCGCTCCGCCAGTAAATCCGCTGCCTCCCCCCGGATTTCTTTCCTGAATGAGCTGACGAAGTTCGCTCAGCCCGTTGACTACCACGACCTTGCCATCAAGGTCCTTCGCTGCCCTTTGCAGGTCTTTTGCTTTGCTGAAATCCAGGTTATACGCGTGCTCCATAGCATAATCGGTAGCGTCCTTGGTCTGATCGGAAAGGAGATAGACCTGCCACGGGGCGGTTATTGTTATGCCTTTGTCCGTGACGCGAAGCGTACCCTTGATTTCGACGTCGAGTCGAAACTTCGCGTAGCCGGTTTTCACGTCCTTTGCCGGGGGTTCAGGCTTCGGCTCATCCTTGTCCTTGCCGTCACCTGTCTGCCCGCGCACCATCATCACGCTGGTGAATGAAACCAGACCCAGCAAAAGCAGCATCAGAGTTGCTTTCTTCAGTCGATTCATCAACATGGCTTTTACGACTCCATCGGTTAGAGCGGCGACGGTCGGCGGGATCATCCCCACGGGCACCGCATTTCCTGCCGCAACCAGCGTCACGGCCTTAATTGTGGACGACAGCACCGCGGGTGGGACGCATCCCAACCCCTGTTGAGCCTGCGCGACGGCGACCATTCCGCCGGTGAGGCCATGTCGGACCAGCCTTTTCGCCAACATGGACCGCGCTCGCGCCAGCCGACTTGCAACCGTCCCTTCAGGCAGGCCAAGTTGCCAGGCCGCTTCCTTGCGGCTCTTGCCCTCCAGATCGCAAAGCACCACGACGGCGCGGTACGAGTCAGGCAGTCGGCTCAACTCTTGATCGACCAACGCCTGGACGTCGTTGCCGAAGCCCTTTTCGTTCACGGCCGGTTCGGGCATGTCCCGCACCTGCATTTCTCTTGCATGCCGCTTTTGTGCCATCGCCCTCGCCTTGAGCGCCGTCTGGCGTGCGACGCCGTAAAGCCAGTTGCCGACCATTTCCCTCGGCCTGATGGATGCCGCCTTACGGACGAGCACCAGGAATGTCGCCTGAAAGGCGTCCTCGGCGTCGTGGTGTGCCAGGATACAGCGGCAGATACCCCAAACCATTGGACCGTTGCGGCGTAGGAGGGCTTCGAGGGCGGGTTGGGCCCTGCTGGTGACAAATTCTTCCAGCAGTTGGCCGTCGCTTGGGCATCCATCTCCCCCTCGGAGTAGCGCTTGGCGAAGCTGCGGGATCAGGTTGTTCAGAGGATCCGTGGTCACGTCATCCTCGGTCGCTCAGTTGTCCACTATTGTCTATTACCCGCACCTGCACTTTTTGATCCGCGACTTTTGGCGGCAGCAGCAGACCAATCCACTGTACTCGCGGTAGACGGTTGGGGCGCCGGGAAAAGGATTTGGGGTCAGCACGTGGGTTAGCAGGAGGGAGCACCCTGCTTTTTCCGCCTCGGAAGATTGGTGCCGATGCCAGCAAGGTTTGCTTCTGCGAGCTTGGTCGAGGAAAATCGTGGATCAAACTGCCGTCGTGCGGCAGCTAACAATAAGAAGGCGGGCGACGCCACCATTCGGGGATGGACATGGCCACGAGTCAGACGAGCCAGGAGTCCCAGCAACTGCGCCAATTTCTCCTTCACGACAGCATCGGGCAGACGGACGAGCAGCTGGTCGCGGCCTTTATCGAGCGCCGGGACGAAGCTGCCTTCGCCGCACTTGTCAAACGCCATGGACCTCTCGTCTGGGGTGTCTGCCGCCGCACGCTCGAGCAACACGATGCCGAAGACGCATTCCAGGCCACTTTCCTCGTCCTTTGCAGCAAGGCAGCGTCCATTAAGCGACGAGAAATGCTGGCAAGCTGGCTTTACGGCGTAGCCCACCAGACGGCGTTACAGGCGCGCAGGACCGCGGCCAGAAGGAGGGCGAGGGAGAAGCAAGTAGTGCACATGCCGGAACCAGCCGTGGTGGAACAAGAGTTGTGGAACGACCTCCAGCCCCTGCTCGACCAGGAGTTGAGTCGCTTGCCCGACAAATATCAAGTTGTGATTCTCCTTTGCAATATGGAGGGCAAGAGCCGCAAGGAAGTGGCTCGGCAACTTGCCCTGCCCGAAGGCACCGTAGCGAGTCGGTTGGCCAGGGGACAGGTGATCCTGGCCAAACGGCTGGCGCGCCACGGTTTCGCATGGTCTGTCGTGACATTGGCGGCGGCCCTCTCTCAGAAGACTGCCTCGGCGTCGGCGCCGGTCTCGGTAGTGTCTGTAACGATCAAAGCAGCCGGTCTGCTTGCGGCGGGGCAAATGGCGTCTATTCCGACTGGTGCCGTCTCCGCCAGCGTCGCCGCTTTGACTCATGGAGTACTGAAAGCAATGGTCCGCACAAAGCTAAAAACAACTGCCATCCTGGTCCTTGGCTGCACTCTGGTTGCCATGGTCGCCGGCGCCCTGGCGCACCAGGTGTTGGCCGACAAGCCCAGCGCGACCGAACAGGACAAGAAACCCGACCTTCCCCAGGCGGAAGCGCCCAAAGCAGATAATGGCGAGCAACGCGCCACGCGCCTCGCCCAGGCTGCCCATGCGCAGGCTGCCGCTATCGACAAGCTGCCCCGCTTCAGTTACCGCGTCCATTATCGCCACGGCATCGTTGATTCGATGCGGGAGGTGGACGTCTCCCTCGACCAGTGCCAAAAGGCGCTGACCGCGCCGGTCCTCGATAAAGATTGGTTCGGTTGGTATGAAACTAGCTTCAGTTGGGATGAGAAGCGGTTTCTTGCGGAAACCGCCCCTTTGGATGCAAATCTGGTTTACGACGCACACTTTTGGACGGCAGCCGAAGGCTGGGAGCGCGGCGAGGCGAAAGACAAATCCTCCATCAACTTCGTGCGCCTCGATGGCCCGGCGAATCTCTGGAAACACCTGCACGTGTTCGATTACAGCTACCTCAGACTCACGCCGCATCGGTTTTGGTGGGGACAGATGGTCCATGTGGACCAGACCATGTCCGTTTTCCCGCCGGCTAAATCTACCTGGACGGCCCTTGGCGTTGAGAAAATTCGCCGGCGAAATGTGCGCGGTCGTTGAGTCGGCTCAAAGGCGCGAACGACTATGGATTTCCCAGGATTCGGGCCACATTCGCGGCCTCTGTTCCTATCGCCTCACCGATCTCCCTAAGGGTGATCCGTTTTATGAGAGCCAAGCTGTCCAGCGCATTACTGGCAAGAAGTTTGCTTCGTGGCAGGAATACGGCAGTTGGAATCAATCAGAAGCGACGGAAGAGCAGTTGATAAACCTCGTTGTGGCCTGGAACGAAACCTATGTCACGGATTTCCCTGCCAACGCCCAACTAAACGAACTGGTGCAGTTTGACGACTACCGCGAAATAACGCCGGGCGTGTGGCTGCCAATGACCGAAGTCCGCGTGGTGCCCTATCCATCTAAATCCGACAAGAACAAACACGAACTGAAGCGCACGGAACTTCGCGTGAAAGAGGTCAAAACGGATCGGGACCTGGCCGAACGGTGCACGGAGCTTTTGCCCAAGACAGGCCAGCGCGTCCAGGATCAGCGGTTTGGCGTCGCGGTGGATTACGACTTCGACGTCAAGCGCAGCGACGAAGACATCCGCAAAATGGCCGTCGCCGAATACCAAAAGAGACTCAAGGGCCAGAAAGAGGTCAAACGGATGCTGGAGCCTGTCGCCGCCATGGTCGGCAAGCCGGCGCCCGAACTGGCGGCGACGGGTTGGGTCGGCGGCAAGCGTCCGGACCTGGCTGGCAAGCCGTACCTGTTGCATTTCTGGGCGACATGGTGTGGTCCCTGCAAAAACGACTTGCCGCTCCTCAAAAACCTATCCGAGCGAGGAGTGCTCGTCGTTGGCATGCACCCATCCGGCACGCCTGCCGAAGAAGTCGAGAAATTCATCCGTGACCAGGAAATCGGCTACCCCACTTTCCTCGACGCGGGAAAAGCCGATCCGAAGAAACCGAACATCGGCGGCTACGCCGTGGGCGTGTTCCCCTACAACATTCTGGTTGATGCGAAGGGCCAGGTCATTGCCCACGGATTCTTGTCGGAGCTGCTGGAAAGGGGTGATTTGGCTAAGCTATCCCAAAAGGGGGAAGATAAAAAACCGTGAGGTGCCGCACACAAGGGCAGAGGAAAGGGCCGAGAACGCCGACCCGTTTCCTGTGCCGCACGGGTGCTCCTGCCCAATTTGGCGGATAGGCTCCCCTCCCCCTTCGGGGGGGAGAGGGGAGCTGAGTCGGTGCTCGTTCATTTCTTACGAACGCTCTAATCAAATTCCTGCACGGTTTGGAACTTCCCATCCACCCCGCATGTTACAATCCCGCCCGTGCGGAACCCCTTGAAAAACTCTTGTCGGCGCCCTAAAAAACAAATTCAATTAGCCCCAGCGGCCGCCGAACGCCGAGGATGGATTGGACCCATGATTCACGTCGAAAACCTGACGAAATACTTCGGCCCCATCACGGCTGTGAACAACGTCAGTTTCGAGGTCGAGCGAAACGAAATCGTCGGTTTGCTCGGCAACAACGGCGCCGGCAAGACCACCATCATGCGCATCCTCACGACTTACCTGCCGGCCACGAGCGGCGTCGCGCGGGTGGCGGGATTCGACGTGATGAAGGAGTCGATCGAGGTCCGCAAACGCATCGGCTACTTGCCCGAAAGCATTCCCCTCTACCCCGAGATGCGCGTTGACGAATATCTGACTTATCGCGCCCGGCTCAAGGGCGTCGAGCGCCACCAACGGCCGGCCCGCATCGCCGAGTCTCTGGATCGCTGCCATATCCGCGGCGTTCAGCGCCGCCTCCTCGGGTCGCTCTCGAAAGGCTACCGCCAGCGCGTCGGGCTGGCCGACGCCATGCTGCACGACCCGCAACTGCTCATTCTCGACGAACCGACCGACGGACTCGATCCGGGGCAAAAGGCGGAGACACTCGCCATGCTCCGCGACCTCGGCCAGACGCACACCATTCTGCTGTCGTCGCACATGTTGAGCGAAGTGGAAACGCTGGTGAATCGCGTAATCATCCTGCGCCGCGGCTTGCTCGGCATGGCCAAGAAGCTATCCGACCTGGAGCGCGACGACGTGATCGTGGTCGAGGTCCGCGGCCCCGTGGACCATGTGACCAATTCGTTGCGTACCATGGAGGGGGTCGCCTCGGTTACCTCGGAACCACTGGGGGACGGCCTGGCATCTTACCTCGTCCGCACGCACCGGCATCAGGACCTGCGCGAGGCCATTGGCCAAAGGCTCATGAAAAGCGGGTGGGCGCTACGGCGCCTCGACCTGCGGCGCCGCAGCCTGCAAGACCGTTGGAACGAAATCAATAACTTTGATGACTTCAAGGCGAAGGCACCCGTGGCACCGAGCCGGACCGCCCCGCCGACGGCCGACGCCTCGGGCTCAACTGCAGTGACCACCCCCTGATACTTGCTTGGCAACAAAGCCCCCACGAAAAATCCAATGCGTTCTAACCACCGAGGCACAGAGAGTACAGAGAAATGCAAAAAAGGGAAAAGAGCGATGGCTATCCGTCTGTGCTTGGGCAGTCGGAATCAGCTTAGCCCACTTCTTCTCTCTGTGTACTCTTTGACTCTGTGGTTAGTACGCATTTTGTAGTTAATTCGTTCCGGGCCATTGTTTGAACCACGATTCGGTGCGAGGCCGATGCCGGCCCGCTGTGAGGTATTGGCTCATGTCAAGTAATGTGATCCCGGAGACGCACCCCGAGCGAGGATCTCAGGACCCCTACAACCGCCAGCAGCCGATGGCTGAAATGGCTCCGTCGGCTCTGAGCGATGCCGACCCAGGCGTGGCCCGTGCGATCGGCCTGGCGTCAGCCCTGCTCGTCATGCTCTGCGGTGTGTTTCTTGCGGTCAACCTCTACAACGGCGCCGACCCGACCAAGTATCACTTCCCCACGGGCTGGCTAACCGTCGGCCTGGTTCTCGGCATCATCGGGTTACTGTTTCACGCCGCTTATGATCATGACGTGCAGTTTCGCCGGCTGTACTTGATCTTCGGCGGGGCCGCGATCATTGTCGGAGCATTTCTGTGCGTGCTGCCCAATCCGGCTTACGGGGCCCAGTTCCGATCCGGGTACCCGTGTATGGCCCTGGCTCTCATTTTCATATTGGCTGCCCTGCGCCATGAGACTGACACGGTATTGCGTGCCAAGGTGGACCTCGGCCTGGGGATCCTTGGAGCCTTGATGATCCTGATCGGGGTCATTGGCGGCAATTACCTAGGAGAGTTCCTGCTGCCCTACGGCATGCTTTTGACCATTCTCGGATTGTGCTACATGGCGGGGTTCATCGTCACCCGCGGAGTGAGCGATGACCTGGCGTACCATGCCGGGTGGGCCCTCGGCGGCGTCGGACTGATCGTTTTCCTGGTTGCCTTCTTCCGCTCCATGTTACCGCCGCTCTTTTTCCGCTGGGGCTGGCGGGCCGAGCAGCCGTTGCCCTACCTGATGCCGTATGGCTTGCTGTTGATCGTGCTGGGACTAACGTGCCTGGGCGTCGCGGCCTTGCTCTGCTCGGAAAGCCGGCTCGTGGTGTTGACTCGGCGGGAGTTGATCGGCTTCTTCTATTCACCTGTTGCCTATTTCGTGTTGATCGGTTTTACCATCGTGATTTGGGTGGGATTCTGGCTTTGGGTGCCGAACGTCACGCCGCCGCGGGCAACTGGGCCGCTCGATGAACCGGTAGTCGGCGGTTTTCTGCTGCAGTGGCCTGGTGTCCTCCTGATGTTGTTTGGGGTGCCGGCCTTGACCATGCGCTTATTGAGTGAGGAAAAGCGAAGCGGCACTCTCGAAGTGTTGATGACGACTCCGACCGACGAGACGACTGTCGTTCTCAGCAAATTCCTGGCAGGCTACCTGCTGTTCATGCTCATGTGGCTGCCCTTTGGGTTGTTTACCGTGGCGTTTCGCATCATGGGCGATGCGCCGTTTGACTATTTGCCCTTGCTGGGCTTCGGCGTCGCGTTGCTGGTGACGGGAGCCGCGTTCACTGCAATGGGCCTCTTTTTTTCCAGCGTGACCAACAGCCAGATTGTCAGCGCCATTTTGACATTCGCAATCATGATGCTCATGACGTTCATCTGGATAATCAAGGTCGAACTCATGCGCCGCTCTGGGGCCGGTTCGACGGATAACCTCGTCAAGGGCGCGATTGCGGTAATCGAGCATATTTCCTATCTTGAATTGTGGATTAGCAGCTTCAGCGGCAAGCTGGCCATCCGTCAGCTGTTGTTCCAGATCTCAATGGCAATTTGGTGGCTCTTTATCACCGTGAAAGTTTTGGAAGCACGGCGGTGGACGTGAGAGCCCGGCGTCCTGCAACCGCGCCGTCAGCACTTGACGAGCCGCCGGGCTTGTCCCGGCGGGGATAAACCCCGCCGCTCGTTCGTCGCTCTTGGAACTCCCCGAGGAAAAGTGATCCATGGCGAACAGCCCCGAAGCATCGACCGCAAATCCGCCTGGCGACTCGCCCTTTGACCGCCTGGCCAATAACATTTGGCAAGTCCTCTACGGACTGCTCGCGGTCGGTGCAGCACTGATAATTACGGTCATCATCCTGTGGTTCACGCAGGGGTGGCGGACTTTCGTGCTGAACCTCTGGCTTGCCGGTCTGGGCCTGGTTTTCCTTGGATCTGCGCTCGCCGTTTACCGATGGCTGTCCGGGGCGAACAAGGAACTGCCGGCGGCGGATTTGCTTCGGTTTCTGTTGTTGGCGATCGGCGGGTTGGCCGGTTTTCTCACCGCGCTGCTGGGGCCTGTTTTAGCCGTCTGGCAATACTCCGAAATTTTCGGCGGCGGCATCGAGACCTGGCGTCAAAACACACGCACGATCCTGCTTTGTGGTTTGCCGTTCTTCGTTGGACTCTTGATGATGTTCGGCGGCCTGATGCTGGGCCGCAATTTTGAGCGAACCCGAGCAGGCCTGCGGCGACTGCTCTACGGCTACAACGCTGTTCTGGGCGGATTGCTCCTTTTCGCCGTGCTCACGCTCCTCAATCTCCTGGCCTACACGCACATCGCACCTTTCAGCTCGCTTGGCGCAACCCTCGACTGGACCAGCGGGCACATTTTCACGCTCGAAGAGGGCTCGCGGGAAATCATTGCCGGCCTCAAGGAGCCGACCGAGATTTACATCATCCTTCAGCGTTCCGACCCTCTCACACCGGACGCTGAATTGCTGTTGGAAAACAGCCGGGCCGTCAATCCCTCGCTGCGTTATTCCGTCGTTTCCCCCGACACGGACGAGGCGGCCATCACGCGACTGTTGAAGACGTACAACATTCCCAGCCCGGGCATACTGATCCTTTATGGCCCGCCCGGCTCCCAGGTTAGCGAGTTCATTCGCCGCGAGGACTTGATAACCACCATTCCCGATCCCAAGGGAGGCTTCGGCGGCGAACAGGAATTGTTCCAGGGCGAATACGCCCTGGTCAAGGCCCTCGAATACCTCGAGTCAGGCAAGACACACACCAAGATCTACTTCACCCAGGGCAACGGCGAACTCGAATATGGCAGCGGTGATCGTGACCGCAGCATGAGCCAGCTCATCAGCTTGCTCGGGAAGGGCAACTATGACTTGCATCCACTGGTGTTCGACAAGAAGGCATTGCTTAACCCCAAGGGCCTGACCGACGAAAGTGGTAAAACCGTTGACCTGTCCAATGATGCCGATCTCGTGGTAATTGCGGGACCAAAAGTTCCGCTTGCTGATGAAGCAATCAAAGCGCTAGAGAATTACGTCAAGCCGACACCAGGCAAGAAGCCCGGCAAACTGCTTGTTTTCATGGACATAGCCCTAAACGACGGCAAAATGGAGAAAACCAAGCTTGAAGACTTTCTCGGCAAGTTTGGGGTCAAGGTCGGCGACAATCGCATTCTCAGCGCCGGTCTCCAAAATCCTCGGCAAATCGTCGCCGTCATGAAGCGCGACAGCCGCAATCCGATTGCGCGTGCTTTTCAGACCAGCACCACGACGACGCGTTTCGCATGGACCAATGCCCGCACCATCGAACCGGGTCCGCCTAACCCTTCGAGCAACAATGCCGTGGAGACACTCATGGTTGTGGCGCCGAACTACTACCCGTGGGCAGAAGAAAACCTGGCCGCCGACCCGGGGGAACTGCGGGCCGAACTGATCAAAAACCCCGACAAGCTCGAAAGCAAGCTATCCCGCGACCTGCTCTCGGTTGCCGTCACCGTCAGCCAATCGAGCTTGCCACCCGGACATCCAGGACTCGGTGGGGCAGGAAACGACAAACCAGTGATGGCTGTTTTTGGCACCTCTTCCTGGATCTCCAACAGCCAGGTCGGCGCGGGCGAGAATTTCAATCTGTTTACCAGTTGTGTTTCCTGGCTGCGCGAGCGGCAAGAGATCGGCAAAAGGCCCAATCCCCCCAAGCCACCCACGTATGAATGGAAGGGTGGGCCCGAGGCTGCCCAGCGCATGCTGTGGTTGCCAGGTTCCGTCATGCTCCTGGTTATCATCAGCCTCAGCATCGGCGTCTGGATCGTACGGCGGCGCTGAGATCGCGTGCCGGTGGTGGTGTAGATCATCTTGTTCGCATAGAGAAGGCGACGTCCCCATGAATTTCCGAACGACCTACATCCTCTTTGGCTCGCTGGTGATCCTTTTCCTCCTGTTCATGATCGTCCTCATGTACGATCCGGGCAACAAGGACACGAGCAATTACGTCCTGCCCGTGCTGCACAAGGACAAGGACGCGCTCAAACAAAGCGAAATCACTCGCGTCGAGATTCAGCGGAACGAGCCGCCTGCCGAGACCATCGTCTTCGAGCGCGACGCGTCCGGGAAGCGCTGGCGCATCGTCGAGCCGATCCAGACTCGGGCCGACACCATCGCCGTTGACAATCTCTTGCGGCAAATCTTTGACGCAGCCCGCGTGAAAACCGACCGTCCGCCAGGCCTGGCCGCCTGGGGGCTCGAACCGCCGCAAGCGGTTATCTCGCTCAAGAAGGGCGACGAGCAAACAGTCAAATTGAACATCGGCTCGGAAGGCGGCGTCGGCACCTCGGCAGTCATCCACGCGTTGGATCCAACCCGGCCGAGCGACCCGATGGCGGTATCGAAATCGTCGCTGGATTCGGTTCTCAAGCCGCTGTCCGATTTTCGCGATCCCACATTGCTCGCGTCGACGGTCGATGACGTGGCCGAAATCAAGATCAGCGAAGGATCCAAGGATCCGGTGGAGTTGCAGAAGCAGGAAGGCCGGTGGCGCTACACGATCCCGGCCGCGTACGGCGACGCCGAGGCCACGGGTACCATCGCGCCATCGGACAGCATCAAGGCGCCGACCAGCGTCAATTTGTTGCTTGCCAATATCACCAATCTCAAACTCGACAAGGCATCGGTGGACATCGTTGCCGACAACGTGTCGGACTCAGACCTGGCGAAATACAACCTCGACGCCAAATCCCCTGTTCTGCGTGTCCACGTGAAAGTAACTGGTAATGATAAGCCGGTCGAATTGCTCATCGGCGTCGGCAAGAAGGTGGATGATAAGTATTACTACGCTAAGCTGGCGAGCGAAAATACGGTGGTGCGCGTCAAGACCAACGATGCCGACGCGATTCGCGCACTGCTCAGCGACCGGGGCGCCTTGCGCAGCCGCACGCTGGTGGCCACCGAGCAGCCGGTGGAGGCGATCGACATCAAGAACGCGTACGGGCTCATTCGACTCCGGAAACAGTCTGGCCTCAAGCTGCCGCCGCAGATGCCGGGCCAGCCACCGCTCCCCGACACGGATACCTGGGTGCTGTGGCGCGACGATACGTCCACACCCACTGATCCCATGATTATGAGCGCCCAGGACTCGCTCCTGAATCTGCTCAAGCAAAAAAACCTGATCGTGTCTTTCATTGATCTTGCGCCGAAGGAAAAGCAGGCCGACCAGGAAAAGGACCTGGGGTTGACCAACCCGGCGGCCGTGGTTTCCCTCTGGTCCGGTGATGATGGCATCGTCAAGGATGAGCCGAAAGACGATAAGTCCAAGGAAGACAAGGCCAAGGAAGACAAGGCCAAGGAAGACAAGGCCAAGGAAGACAAGGCCAAGGAAGAAAAATCCAAGGGGGCACCCAAACTGAAGAGCCCCGACCAGCCCACGTTCCGCATTAGTTTTGGCAAACAGGTCAAGGGCGAAGGCGACCGCGATCTCGTCGTCGTCAAACGAGAGACCAAGCAAAAGACCGGTGACAAGGTTAGCTACGAAGTGACGCTCGCTTACATCTCCCCGCTTGCTCTCGAAAAGGCCAAGAAAGGCCCGCTGGCCTACCAGAGTAAGGACTTGCCAGGCTTCCAACCGTCGAGCTCAGTAGCCGACCAAAACGTCACGAGACTCCTGATTCAGCGGAACGGCCAGGTCTTCGACATGACGCGCAGCAATGACAAGTCGCCTTGGACAATCGTCAAGCCGGAGGCACTGGCAAACCACATGGCGGACAAAGCAAAGATCGACGGCGTGCTCGGCATGCTAAATGGCTTGCGGGCCAGCGAACTGATAGCAGAAATACCCAGCAAAAACGACCTGGAAAAGGTATACGGATTGGGGCCGCCGCAATCTCGCTTTGAGATCACCGTTACCAAGGACGACAAACCGACCGTTTTTACGGTTCTGCTTGGCAAGGACGGCCCGAAGGACGGGACCAGGGAAACTGTCTACGCCAAGGCCAGCTGGCACGACGTCGTTTTCACGTTTGATAAATCCGTTCTGGCGTTGATGCCAACCGACTTCCAGGACACCACGGTCGCGAAGTTCGACCCGGCGAACGTCAAGACCCTGAAGTTGACCGGCTGGCAGAACGTCACTGGTGTTCCCTTCACACTGGAGCTGGCGCGGAAGGATCCCACGGCCTGGGATGTGAAAGCGCCTCCAAACTTCAACATTGATCCGTCAAAGGTGAGAACACTACTCGAGGCGCTTTCAGGGCTCAGAGCGGAGAAATTCGTCGGCAAGTTGCCCAAACCGGACGCCGACCTGGATGTCGAAAAGGGGGCACTCAAGATCGAGATAACCTTCGAGAAGGACGACAAGCCGCTCGAGTTGGTGATCGGCAAACTGGACGGCGAAGACTACTTCGCAACCAGCAATCGCGTGGCGGGCGAGGTTTTCCAGGTCAAGAAGTTGTCGTTCGAAGGAGTAAAGAGCGGGCCGGTGTATTTTAGTCAGCCGAAGTAGATACCGCAGCGAAAAAGGGGTCGGGAGTCGAATTTGGGCTTGGGCTGCAGCCCTAAGCCCAATTCGACTCCCGACCCCTTTTTCAGGGCAAAAACCGCACGTTTACCGTCGGCCCCTGGATGTGATGCAGAAGCTGCCGCGGCAGGTAACAGTACACGGCCACGCCGTTGTCGCGAAACTCCTGGCGGTAAATCTCCGCATGGGCGGCCAGGTACGACAGCACTTTGCCATTGCCCGCATCGGTTTCAATGAGCGCGTTGGCAAAGTCCGCGCTCAACATTTCCATGACTGCTTCTTGAAGCTCGACCAGCCCAACCCGCGTGGCACCGCTGACGGCCACTGAGCGAGGGTGCTTGCTTTGCAAGACCTGCACGAACGACGGCTCGGAAACGCGGTCCACCTTGTTCAGCACCAATAGCGTCGACTTGTCGCCGCATCCCAGTTCTTTCAGAACCGCGTTGACGGATTTGATCTGGTCCTCGGCCTGCTCATTCGACGCGTCGACAACGTGGAGCAGCAGCCGGGCTTGCCGAGCCTCTTCCAGGGTAGCCTTGAACGACGCAACCAGATGATGCGGCAAATCGCGGATGAATCCGACCGTGTCGCTGAGCAAGACACGGCCCCAGTCCTTGATGTGCCACTTGCGCGTGCGCGTGTCGAGCGTCGAAAACAGCTTGTCCTCGACGTAAACGCCGGCGCCGGTGAGCGCGTTCATGAGCGTGCTCTTGCCGGCGTTGGTGTAGCCCACGAGCGAAACGGTGTGTTCCTCACGCCGGCTGCGCACCTCGCGTTCCTTGCGCGCCTGCACCTCGACGAGTCGAGTTTTCAAATCGCGGATACGCGCATCGACCAGCCGGCGATCCTCTTCCAGCTGCGTTTCACCAGGGCCGCGGGTGCCGATGCCGCCGGCCGCTCGGCCCAGGTGGGTCCACATCTGTCGGAGCCGGGGCAACGCATACTCCAGCTGCGCCAGTTCGACTTGCAAGCGGGCCTCCATCGAACGAGCACGCGTGGCAAAGATGTCGAGGATCAGTTCGCTACGATCCAACACCTTGACCTTGGTTGCCTTTTCGAGGTTGCGGATCTGGCCCGGGGATAAGTCGTTGTCGAAGATCACAACCTCGGCATCGTTGGCCTCCGCCTGAGCCTGCAGCTCTTCCAGCTTGCCCTTGCCGATGTAGCTCTTGGGATTGACCTTCAGACGCCGCTGACACAAGCCGCCGACGACGGTGGCTCCGGCTGTGGTTGCGAGGCCGCGGAGTTCTTCCAACGGATCGCTGCCGACCCACGGCCGCTCCGGTAGAGCGACGCTGACCAAAAATGCTCGTTCGAGATGGACCGTCAATTCGTCGCGCGTTGTATCGAGAGACACGAGTTGTTTTACCGCCTCCTTGGCCAAGTTTCTGATGCCCGAGTGATGGGTGAGGTACAGTTCCATTATACACGTTTGAAAGCGCTCCCTTCCGTCGCGGCGACCCAACGACGCTCTCTCTCCCGTTAGAGTCTCAGGGTTGGGAGCCGGGTTCGTGCGATTTTCTTGCCCGACGTTAATTTGTGGCCTACGTTCAATTTGAAGCCTTATCGTACCGTTGCCGCCGGCGCGAAGTTTTTGTCCCCACCTCACAGGAATGTGTGTATGGCTGTGACGACACAATCCCCTCCCAGCAAGTCTGGGATGGTTCCCAAGATGACTGCAACCGTGCCCCTCGTCGAGTTTGTCAACGTTTCCAAGACGTACAAGGAACCCCTGTTAAAGAGCCGCACGATTCATGCGGTCCAAGACGTCAGCTTCCGTATTGAGCCCGGCGAAGTGTTCGGTCTGCTCGGCCCCAATCGCGCAGGGAAGACAACGCTCGTTAAAATGCTGCTTACCTTGTGCAATCCAACCAGCGGTTCCGGGACGCGTTTTGGGCAGCCACTATCGGCACGCTCGACGTTGGCGCGAGTTGGCTATGTTCATGAAAACCATGCCTTCCCCCGCTACCTCACCGCAGTCGCGCTCCTGGAGTACTACGGGGCCCTGTCGCTGGTCACCTACGACACGTTACGCGAGCGCATCCCGCAGCTGCTCCGGCGCGTCGGCCTGGATGACCGTAGCAATGAGCCGATCGCTCGGTTTAGCAAAGGCATGTTGCAGCGTCTCGGCATCGCGCAGGCATTGATCAATGAGCCGGACTTGCTGGTGCTCGACGAGCCCACCGAAGGACTCGACCTCACCGGCAGACACCTGCTCCGCGACATCGTGGACGAAGTCCGCGCCCGCAAGGGTAGCGTCCTGCTCGTGTCCCATGTGCTTACCGAAGTCGAAGCGATTTGTGATCGCGTGGGTGTGGTGGTCAATAGCCGGCTGGTCTTCACGGGTAGCATGGCGACCCTCTTGCAATCGTCGTCGCCGTCGCCGCGAACACTGGAAGTCGCCCTGGAAGAACTTTACCGGAGGGTCCAACCATGAACGCTCCCGCCGCGCTATACACGATCCACTGGCTTATCCGCGACACGTTTCGCCAAGCACGGGCGTCCGGCATTCTTTACCTCATGTGCGGCATCACGGTGCTGTGCATGGCAGTGTGCCTGACCATCCGCGTCAAGTCGGCTCCTCCTCTTCCTCTGACGGGAAATGAGCGCAAGGAATCTCTGCCGGCCACTTTCGTCCCTGCTGCGTCCGCCATTGCGGGCACGGTTCCGTTTCTGGGCGCGAGCACGTCCCAGGGCGTTTTTCCTGCCACTCAGGTAGCTCCGTTCCTGCAAGGTTGGGAGCGCCCGGAAGTCCAGGGCGCCAAACCGCTTTACGCGGTGGAATACACCGAAGTGAACAAGATCCTGACGCGCAACGAAAAGGTGGACGTGCCGTCCGGCGAGGTCCAATTGCTGTTTGGTGCACTGCCGTCCATCCCTCTGGCCAGCGACGACACGCTCCCAGTCAGGACGGTCCAGCTCCATCTCGCCGGTTTTGTGGCCGACGGCCTGGGGCTCCTGCTGGCACTGATTTGGACAGCGGGTTTTCTGCCGACATTCCTGGAGCCCAGTGCCGTCACGGTCTTGCTGGCCAAGCCGATGCCGCGCTGGAGTCTGCTGGCAGGCAAGGTCCTCGGCGTATTGGTGTATTTCGCCTTCCAAACGTCGTTGTTCATCGGCGGCACCTGGCTGGCGCTCTCGATGGCCACGGGCCAGTGGGACCCGATCTACTTCTTCTGCATTCCGGTTGTGCTGCTTCACTTCGCCGTCTTTTTCAGCTTTTCGGCCATGCTGGCAGTTTCGACGCGCAACACGGCTGCTTGCGTGATCGGGTCGATTGTGTTCTGGATGATGTGTTACGCGATGAACTATGGCCGTCACGTGGCCATGGTCATTCCCGAGTTCCAGCACATGTCGCCGGCTTTCACGTTCATTCTGGAAAGCGGTTACTGGATCTTCCCCAAACCTCTGGATTTCCACCTGATCCTGCGCGAGGTGCTGCACGCCGACACCTTGTTCAGCCGGGTGGTCGATACGCCGAAACTGGTCGAAATGCATGCGTGGAAGCCGTTCCTGTCCGTGGCGGCATCATTGGCGGCTGGTGTCGTCCTGTTCTCGGTGGCGGCGTATGATTTCGTGACGACCGATTATTGACCAAGAAAACGCCAACTTGCAGCGAGTCCGAAGGGCAAAGCAAGGATGAGTCCAATCTCTACCAAGCGGCTCATTAGGCTCGTCCTTGCTTTGCGATTAGGACTCGCCCAGCCACCCTCATTTTTTCCGAACGCTTTAGTGACCGCACTGGGCCCGCCAGCGCAGCCAGTGATCGACGAGGACGAGTGCAATCATCGCCTCGCCCATCGGTACGAAGCGCGGCAGCAGACAGGGGTCATGACGTCCCCGGGTGCTGATTTCCGTCGGCTCGCCGGCGCGATTCACGGTGGGCTGCGGCCGGGAAAGACTGCTGGTGGGTTTGACTGCAACCCGGCACACGATGGGCTCGCCACTGCTGATACCGCCGAGCATGCCGCCGTGCCGGTTAGTTTCGGTGCCGATTCGGTCTGGCTTCTTGACGAAAATGTCGTTGTTGGTGCTACCGCGGGCCGTGGCGACGGCGAATCCGGCGCCATATTCGAACGCCATCACCGCCGGCAATGACAGCAGCGCCTTGGCCAAATCTGCCTTGAGTTTGTCGAATACCGGCTCGCCCCATCCGGCCGGGACGCCGGTTGCCACCATTTCACAGACGCCCCCAATGGAATCCTGGTCCTTGCGCACTTCTTCGATTAGCTCGATCATCCGGGCCGCAGTCTCCGGGACAGGACAGCGCACGGGCGTGGCCTCCACCTGCTCCTGCGTTATGGCCGTCGGATCCGGAATGTCCGCGACAACCGATCCCACCTGCTTGACGAACCCCAGCACGCGCACGCCTTGAGCGGCGAGCAGCTTCTTGGCGACGGCCCCGGCGGCTACCCGGCAAACCGTTTCGCGTGCACTGGAACGCCCACCGCCCCGGTAGTCGCGGAGGCCATACTTCGCATCGAAGGTAAAATCCGCGTGGCCAGGCCGGTACTTGTCCTTGATGTCGGCGTAATCGCTACTGTGCTGGTCGCCATTGCGGAAGAGAATGCCGATGGATGTGCCATCCGTCACGCCTTCGAACACGCCGGACCAAATTTCCGGCAGGTCCTCTTCCTTGCGCTGGGTGACGAGCTTGGATTGCCCCGGTCGCCGGCGGCGCAGATCGGGGAGCAAGTCGTCAACGGTCAACGGCAGGCCCGGCGGGCAGCCGTCGATGATGACGAGATAGCCGGGGCCGTGGCTGACCCCTGCCGTTGTGACGCGAAACAGTTCGCCGAATGAGTTGCCTGGCATTTTGCCATTCTACCAAGGCAACGCCCTGCACGCCGCGCCTTCGTTGGATACAACGTAAAAGGAACCGGTGACCATTCACTTCAAGGAGGGCACGCGATGAAGTTGCTTGTTGCCGCCATGCTCGCTTTATTCGCCCTGCCCAATCTGACGGCGGCGGAGCCTGAAAAGGGCCAATCCACCACGCGCTACGGCATCGAATTGGACCTGAAGTCCTATCCGCAAGGCACGCCGCGCGAGACTCTGGCCTCGGTCCTCAAAGCCATCGCGAACAAGCGGTTTGACTATGTTGTCGCACAGCTAGCGGACCCAGCCTATTTTGACGAGCGGATCAAACGACTATTCGCGGGCAAGTTCGACGAACAGGTCGCGGAAACGCGCACCAAGCTCGACGCGCCAACGGTCAAGCTGCTCGAACGCTTTTTGAGCGATGGCGACTGGGAGGCCACGAAATCGCCGGTGTTGGTTTTACTTAAGGACGTCAAGGACAAAAGCCTGATGTTCGTTAAAATCGGCGACCGCTGGTACTGGAAGAACAACTACCAGCCGGAATAGAAAAACAAACTTCCACGCCTTTACCTATTTTGAAGGGTTCCCAATGACATCCCCGATTGACCTTCGCAGCGATACGGTGACGCGCCCGACTGCTGGCATGCGGGCCGCGATGCTAGCCGCCGAGCTCGGCGATGATGTGTTTCAGGAAGACCCGACGGTCAACCGGTTGGAGGAACGCGTCGCAGCGCTTCTTGGCAAGGAGGCCGCTCTTTTTGTTCCGTCGGGGACGATGTCAAACCAGATCTGCGTCAAGGCTCACACGCAGCCAGGCGATGAACTGATTTGCGACAGCAACTGCCATATTTACAACTACGAGGCCGGCGGCCCTGCCGTGCTCAGCGGCGTGATGTGCCGCACGATTGAGGGCGACCACGGCGTCATCGATGTCAGCCAGCTCGACGGTAAGATTCGGGCGGATAATGTTCACCTTGTCCGCACCCGCCTCGTTTGCCTGGAAAACACGCACAACCGGGGAGGCGGCAAAATCTATCCCCTTGAGAAAATCGAAGCAACTAGCACCTGGACGCGGAAAAACGGCCTCATTTTGCACCTGGATGGCGCCCGCCTGTGGAATGCAATCGTAGCCACCGGCGTACCCGCGAAGACCTGGAGCAGCCTCTTCGACTCCGTCTCGGTCTGCTTCAGCAAGGGCCTGGGTGCGCCGGTCGGGTCGGCGCTGGCAGGCCCCCGTAATTTTGTGGCGAAAGCGCGTCGCATCCGCAAGCTTTTCGGCGGCGGCATGCGCCAGGCAGGCGTCCTTGCCGCGGCCGCCTTGTACGCGCTCGACAACCACGTCGAGCGCCTGGCCGAGGACCACCGCAATGCGCGGGTAATCGCCGAAGCCGTCGCCGCAACGCCGGGATTGCACCTGGTACCTTCCGAGGTCGAAACCAACATCGTTATCTTCCGGGTCGACCCGGAGCTCGGCACCGGCCAGGAAGTCGCCGACGCCTTGCGGGCGCGAGGTGTGCTTGTGTCCGCCACGGCCCCCCAGACGATTCGTGCGGTGACGCATCTTGATCTATCTGCCGCCCAGGCCGAACGGGCCGCGGAGGTGGTTCGAAAGGCTGTTTCGCAAATGGCGCCGGTGGCATGAAGATCGCCCCGCTCCACCGCTGGGACGTCACTCCCAAGGAAGCCGTCGCGCTCCAAAAGGAGTTGGCGAGGCGGATGGTGACTAATGTCCCGGTTCGATCGTGCAATCTCATCGCCGGTGCGGATTGTTCGTACAACCGCTTCTCGACGACCAGGTACGCCGGCGTCGTGGTGCTCCGTTGCGACGACCTCAGCGTGGTTGAGCGGAAAGGTGTGGTAGCAGAGGCCAAATTCCCCTACGTACCAGGATTGCTGTCTTTCCGGGAGACGCCGATTGTGTTGCAAGCTTTTGCCAAGCTGGAAAACACGCCAGACGTGGTGATGTGCGACGGCCAGGGTTATGCACCGGGTGGTACGTAGGAAGACTGGCGTCAAGCCGTTGTTCGTGTCGCCGGGCAATCTCATCGATCTCGACAGCTTGGTTCACTGAGTATTGGCAACGACGCGGAAACACCGCTTGCCCGAACCGACACGACTGGCTCATCTATACGTGAATGAACTAAGGCGCGGCGAGGCGCCTGTATGACGGATATGCCGAGCAAAAACTACAAGGCTTGCCGCTTTCGGATGCACCGCGATAGTCCGCCTTGCTGTGATTTTGCTTGACACCTATAATGCACTCGTTCTCAGCGGGAAACGATTGCCGACGATTCATCAGTTGGAGTTGTAGGGATGGCCCAAAAGGCCCCGTGGACCCTGACCCTCTCCAGCAACCTGCGGCTGTTGCCTCTGGCAAGAGCCTTCGTCGAAGCCGTTTGCCAGGTGGCAGGTTTCGACGAAAAAGCGACCCACGCCATCGTCCTGGCCACCGACGAGGCTACTAACAACGTCATCCGCCACGCTCACCGCAATCAGCCCGATGCACCTCTGCAAATCCAGTGTTTTTTTCGCCCCGACGGCATCGAAATCCTCCTCATCGATCAAGGCGCTCCGTTTGACCTGGACTCGGTGCCAAACATGGACCCCTCCGAAGAACGCGTCGGCGGCCGGGGCGTTTTTTTGATGCGGGCCCTGATGGACGAGCTGACCTGTCAGCCGCGCGGCGATCGCGGCAACATGCTGCGCATGGTCAAACGCTGCCCTCGTTCAGCGCCCGATTGTCGGGGCTGAAGCGCTGCCTGTCATTAGTCACACTCCTGCATTTCGGAGTTCGTCGCCCCCGCGTTATTGCTTTGCTTGGGATAGCACGCCTCATCCTTGCACCCGTTGTCCCCGCTTGGATGAGCATGTCAGGCCCAATACTTTTCCCAGACCGCTCGGTGCCGCACCCGGTGGCTCCCCGGCGCGAATTCGCTCAATCTTCTTCACTCCCGGCACCGATACTGAGATTAGAATGTAGGGGAGTGGGCACCTGAACAGTAACCAGGCTCCTCCATTCCGGTCCTGCGGCGGCCCATTGCCGTTCGGCGACGGGCGGCGCCGCTGGGAGAACTGGGTAGGACGACAAACCCAGGAAGTGTTGTAACCCGTCTTGGTTGTGGTCGCAATTCCCGTCTGAGCGACCCCCGTGGGTTGATTCTGAAAAACCCCAACCTGTATGATGACCTGTCATCACGGCGGCGGATTCCCGTCTTTGGTTCGCGATGGCAGGGGAGAGACGCTTATGTTTCGGCACGGTGCAACCTGTCTGGCTGGTCCGGTTTCAAAGGGGCGCGTTTGGTGGATTTCGTCGATAGTTGAAGTCGAGACGACACAGGACATGGCAAAGGCCGAGGACGTGCCGGAGGAGGAGATCCGGCATGACCTCGTAGCCCGGGTCCGCCGGGAGATCGCCGAAGGATTCTACGATACTTCCGATAAGTGGGAGATCGCGCTGGAACGCCTGCTCGACCGCCTCTAGAGCGTTCGGAGAAACCAACGAGCGGCGGGGTTTATCCCCGTCGGGACAAGCCCGGCGGTTCGTCAAGTGTGAATGGTGGCCGGTGAGAAGATGCGTGGTCATGGTCGGCCACTCTTCCTCTTCACCGGCCGCCTGCACAAATGGAGTTTCAGCCTTCCGCCATCCGCCGTTTTGCTAGAATACTTCGCAGTGGGGGAGATGCCTGCTATCAATACCGACCAGGAGCAAGCACCGTGCATCTGCCAGCGGTTGCGGTATCGCAAAGCCCCGAAGACAAATTTCGCGAGTATCTGACCAGCCGACCCAAGCCGCAGCGCTTTACTGGCCAGCAGCGCATGATGGTCCAGTTCATCTTCAGCCGCCATAACCACTTCGATGCCGACCAACTGATCGACGACATGAAGGTGGCCGGCTTCCGTGTCAGCCGGGCAACTGTCTATCGCACGCTAACCAAGCTCGTCGACGCCGGTCTCCTTCGCCGCCTGGAGCTGGGACCGCGGATGTACTACGAGCACGATTACGGCTATCCGCAGCATGACCACATGCACTGCGGCAACTGCGGTAAGGTGATCGAGTTTCAAAGCCCGGCCATCGATGCAGCGTTGCGGGAGATGTGTCGGCAACATCTGTTCAACTCCAGCGGTCACACCCTGGTGATCCGCGGCACCTGTGCCGAGTGCAACCGGGCCCGCGTGACCAAACGACGCCTCGACCTGATCTGACTTCGCGGAGTAGCCTCAACCTTCCTTTCTCGTCGGCGGGATTGCGCAACTTTTCGGCTGCATCTCAGCTTCCGCGCCACCATTTGGGCAAAATGGGCGAGACTTCCGGGCGGATTCCGGAGATAATCGGTTAGATCACACGCGCCTTTCAGGTCTTGTTGACGGACCCGATTCGCACAAACGCCGCCATCCAATCGGGAGCGCACGGGACATTGCTTCGGTCAGGCCGATCATTTTTCGAGAATTGCGGAGACTCCTATCATGAGCGGGTATTCAGAACACCACGATGATCATAAGCCCGCAACCGTGCCAGCGCCATCGGCAGCCGCTGACGTCACCATGATGCACTCGCTGGAACTGAGGTCGCAGCTCTTGGCCGTGGCCCTGGCCGTGGTGACCTTGTTGTTGGTGGGGTCGGCCGCCGGCTTTCTCCTGTGGTATTCCCACGAAAAGACGGATCGCCAGAACGAAACGGTGCACCGGACAACGGAGCTGGAGCACGAAGCTGGCGAGGCGCTAAGCGAAGCGCGAAACCTATCCGATCTGGCCAACACGCGGACGGAGCAGCCCCTGGAATGGCAGGCCCATCTGACCGCAAGCGAAGAGTCCCTCAAGCGCGCGGACAACTTGCTCAAAGTTGGCAACGCGAGGGAAGACTTGAAGGAAAAAGCGGACGGCCAGCACCGCGAGCTGGACCAGGCCAAAAAGAACCTTGCTTTCTCCAACAAACTCGATGCCATGCGACTGCGGCGTCCGGACGGGCAAGACCAGGCGGACAAAATCGCCAAGGCTTACGCTGGGGCATTCAAGGAATTCGGCAGCGACGTTGCCTTGCTAGACGCCCCCCTGTCGGCGAAACGGCTCATGAATCTGCCCAACCGTGACGCGGTCGTCGACGGCTTGCTTGACTGGTCGGATGTCACTCCCGACGGTGAAGAGCGGAAAAAGATCATCGTCGTGGTAACCCTGATCGAGCCGGACTCCAATTCGGTGCTAAGGCGAGTGGCCGAGACGACCGCGAAGAAGGATCGGGTCGCACTCGTCAAAATGGCGGCCGACGAATACTTGCCATCCATGTCGCCGCGCTCACTGCGTCGCCTCGCCGACGGGCTCTACCAACTGGGAGCGGAACCGGAGGCCGTGAAAGTGTTGCGGCAAGCGCAGCAGACCTTCCCACAAGACTTCTGGCTTAACTACTCGCTTGGGACGATTTTGGTCCGCGGGCGCGGCGCGCGCGAGCGAACGGACTCTCTACGCTTTCTTTCCGCGGCCGCGGCTTTGCGGCCGCCGAATGCTCCTCTTTACAACTCTCTCGGCCTCGCGCTGCGCAATAACGGCGAAATCGGCGACGCCGTCAAGACTTACCAGACGGCGAGGCAGCTCGACAGCAGCAACATTGCAATTCTCAACAATCTCGGCATTGCTCTCCAATTGATGGGCGACGTGGACGCGGCTGTCGACGTCTTAAGCGACGCGGAGAAAGTTGACCCGAAGCGGCTCGAAACCCAGATCAACCTCGGCGCGGCGTACCAGGCCAAGGGCGACCTGGTGAACGCGCTTGTGCACTTCAATACAGCGCTCGAAATCGACCCGAACTCGGCAACTGCCCACACCAGCAAAGGCCTGACTCTCGAATCCCAGGGCGACATCGACGGCGCGATCGCGGAACATAAAAAGGCGCTGGCGATCGAACCCAAGTCGATTCAGGCGCAAAACAACTACGGCACGGCTCTGGCGGCAAAAGGCGAGCTGGACGAGGCCGTCAACACGTTTCACGCCGCCCTCGAAATCGACCCGCAATTCCCGGCAACGTACATCAACCTCGGTTCCGCCTTGCGCAACAAGGGCGATTTTGACGGCGCCTTGCGGGCACTCCTCACGGCGGCCGAGCTGAGCCCGCGCGACAGTTTGCCCCACGAACACATCGCTTTCATTCTCGCCCTCAAAAACGAAATGAACGGTGCCGCCCGCGAATACCGCACGGCCCTCGACCTCAACCCCAACTCGGCGGCCGCCTATATCGGGCTCAGTCAGGCCCTGATCGAAAAGGGTCAGCTCAACGATGCCATCGCGATCCTCAAGGAGGGTGCCGCCAAGCTTCCCGAGACCAACAAGTTGAAGGCAACCGTACGAATTCGGCTAGGCGAGTACCAGAGCTGGGGTCGCCTGGAAGAACGGCTCCGGCCCGTGCTGATCGGCGAAGAGCGCCTCGGAGGCCCCGACGAGCAACTCGAATTCGCACGACTCTGTTTGTTCCTCAAGCACCTGTACAACACCTCCGCCGTTTTCTACGCGGAGGCATTCAACAATCGGCCCGAGATGGCCACCGACTTGCGTGCAGGCAATCGCTTCGACGCCGCCTGCGCCGCGGCGATGGCCGGTTCGGGCCAGGGTGAAGACGTGGCCTCGTTCCAGGAGTTGGACCGCCACAACCGCCGCGAGCAGTCCCGCCGCTGGCTAGAGGAAGACCTGGCCTTGTGGACCAAGATCGCCGCCAGCGACAAGTCCGCCGACCGCACCATGGTCCGGGCCGCCCTGCTCCGCTGGCAGCAGGATCCACACCTAATTGGCGTCCGCAATAAGGATGCCTTGCAAAAGCTACTGGAACCCGAGCGCTCGCAGTGGCTCAAATTCTGGGACGACGTGGAGGGCGTATTGAACCAGATGCGGCAGAAGAAGTGAGGGGTTGGCCGGGGGCCTGGCTACCTCGCAGAGTCGTGGTTTGAAAGACGCTAACCTACCCTTGCCAACTTTCGCGACATATGGCAAGGGTGACCTTCTCGCTGCGGCCTCCGGAAAACCTTTATTCCCATAACTATCAAGATCCAAAGCAGTTGCATCGCCTGGCGCTGCCTAATCCCAACCTTGCCAAATTTGGCGCTTGCCAAAAAAATGGCGATTTGTGGCAAGGGTAAATTGATGACTATTCACGTCCCATGGGGTGGCACAGACATTCCTGTCTGTGCCTTCCTGCTCATGAGCGCAGACAGGAATGTCTGTGCCACCCAGGACATTCACTTCGGATGCACGTGCCGGTGGGCATACACCGCGGCGTCGGAGCCGAAGGTCGCGGCCAACATTTCGCCGGTGAGAATGTCCTGCGGCGTTCCTTCGCAGCTAATGCAGCCGTTTTCCAGGCATAAAACGTGGTGGGCCATTTTGCTCACAACATTCAATTCGTGCGAAACCAGCAAGATCGTGACCCCGGTTTTGCGGTTGAGGTTGCCGATCAGTTCGTAAAACTCGTCCACATTCTTGAAGTCGATGCCTGCCGCCGGTTCGTCCAGCAATAACAGCTCTGGCTCCGGTTCCAGGGCCAGTGCCAGCAGAATACGCTGTAGCTCACCGCCGGACAGTTTTTCGACGGGTTTGTTGAGCAGCTCCTGGGCACCGACGCGGTGCAGCAACACGTCGATGCGCTCACGCACGCGCCGGCCCACTCCAAAGAATATAGGGCGGCGCTGCAATGTCATGCCAAAGAGGTCGCGCACTGTGAGCGGCAAATTCGCTTCAATGCGCAGCTTCTGCGGGACATAGCCGACATGTTCCGGCGATGGCCGGCGATGGTCGTGCCCACAGTGAAACTGAATGGTGCCGCTGTACGGGACCTCCTTGACCAGGGCGCGCAGCAAGGTGCTCTTGCCCGCACCATTCATGCCGATAAGCGCGGTAATGCTACCTTGGCACAGGTCGGCATTCAATCCTTTCAGGATGTGGTTGCCGCCCAGCCTGACGTTCAAGTTCCGAATCGTGATCAGGGTATGGTGATGATGGCTCATTTCAGGTGTTTCGCCAGGTTGTCGATGTTTTGCCGCATGGTGCGTTCATAGAGGTCGGCAGTCAGGTCCTTCGCCTCTGCCGTTTCGAGCGGATCGATCTCGACCAGCTCGATGTCAGGGAAGCCCTTGCTTTTCAGCTCGGCCTTTAATGTCTCAGCCGGGCCGCTGGTGGGATACTGGGGTTCCACGGCTATTACGTGTATGTTTTCCCTTTGGATCGTTTTGACGAGCTTTTCCAGGTCCCCCGGCGACGGCGCGACACCGGGTTCGATTTCGATGACCGCGGCAATTTTCAAGTCATAGCTCTTGGCGAAATAGTGCAGCGAATCGTGGAAGGAGATAAACGGCTTGTCTTTCTTATCCTTCAATTTCTCCTCGCCGTACTTATGCAATCGATCGAGGGCTTCTTGGTATTTCGTGGCGTTGGCCGCGTACTCGGACTTGTGAGCGGCGTCCACCCGGCTCAGGTTGTCTCGGATCTCGTCCACCATCTTTTTCGCCTGCGGAATGCCCAGCCAGACGTGCGGGTCGGTCCTGTTCTCGTCCTCGAACTTGTCCAGCATGTCGGGCGGTAAGCCGTCGCCGAGTTTCACCAGGAAATGGGGGGTACCCGACTTACCCTGGGCCAGCGGGTCGATGAATTTGTCGTCCAACATCAGTCCACTGGCAAAGAGGAGGTCGGCACGGGCCAGGAGCCGATGATCCTGGGCCTCACCTTCAAAATGATGCGGACCGCTGGTGGTACACAGAGATATGACGCCAACCTGATCGCCGCCGACGCTTTTTACGAATGAATACACGGGGGGAAACGAGACCAAGACGCGCGGCGGGCCGCCTTTGCCCGCCCAGTCATCCGGCGGCTTGAGGCACCCCCCCATTCCAATCGCCAGCACCAGCACGCCGGTGCATGCCAAGAGCGGATAGAGCAAACGTGGCTTTCCCGAATGGCTTCGCATGGTGCACCTCAACGAAATACTTTGTTATACCGTTTTGCCAGTATACGGTGGCATTTCGGGAAAAACAAGCGAACTCTTTGATTTGCCGCTTCTGCCGGAGTCAAGCATGAGCCACGCCGCTGTACCGCCGCCCCACTGGTTTTGGCGAATTGGTCCCCCGCCACTAAAATCGACACTTGCGAACCGAGAAGTCCTGACCGCGGCCGATGGCCGCCGAGGAGTGCAGTCATGTCGTTTGCCGTTCACACTCGCACCGAGCCCGGGTCGACCAGCCGCGACGCCACCGTCTACGTCCTGCAACACGGGGCGGATGCGTGGGCGGAAATCTGGCCGGCGCTGGGGTTCAATTGCATTCGCTGGCAGGCAAAATTCGGCGGTGAGACGCTCGAACTTCTTTACGACGACCCGGACCTCTTCGGCGAAGGCCGGCCCACGCGCAGCGGCATCCCGATCCTGTTCCCCTTTCCCAACCGCATCCGCGAGGGGCGTTTTACCTGGGACGGCAAGGAGTATCAACTGCCACGAAACGAATCCGGCGGTAAGAATGCCATTCACGGTTTTGCATGCCAGCGCACTTGGCGGGTGACAAGCCACGGCGCCGATGCCACGATGGCCTGGGTAACCGGCGAATTCCGCGGCTCCCTCGATGCAGTCGACTGCGCGGGCCTGTGGCCGTCGGATTACTTGCTTCGAGTGACCTATCAGCTCAAACCTGGGCGCCTTCGACTGGAGGCGGAGGTCGAGAATCCAGACACGAAACCGCTGCCGTTCGGATTGGGTTTTCATCCTTATTTCCGCCTGCCGTTCACGACAGAGGGGCAATCCGCCGATTGCCTGGTGACGGTCGCGGCTCGTTCTTTCTGGCCCCTCGCCAACAGCCTACCGACCGGCGAAAGACAACCAGTCGACCACCAGCGCGACCTGAACAAACCCCGACGCTACGGCGATTTGCAACTGGACGACGTGTTGACCGATGTATACGGTCCAGCAGATGCTGGCGGCTTGCGCGATTGTGCTACTATCCAGGGCGGCGGTAACGCGACTTTGCGCCTGCGCTGTTCGCCGACCTTTCAGGAGTTGGTGGTGTACACGCCATCGCATCGGCAGGCGTTCTGCGTCGAGCCGTACACCTGCGCGACCGACGCGGTTAACCTGCAGGCACGCGGCATCGACGCGGGTTGGCTCGTATTACCGCCAGGCGAACGCTGGTCGGCGGTGGTGGAAATGGTTTTGTAAAGCCGCCACCAACGACAAGGTATCGCTTTCGCACCATCGCAAACAGCAGGCCGAGGGCCAGGTATCTACACAACTCCAATTGTTGGCTGCTACTTCATTCAGCCACGTTGAACGAGGCTTTGCCGCGCAGCGGTGTAGGCCCGGCATTTATGCCGGGTGAGCGAACGCGTCAGACCTACTGAGCCCCGTTGAACGGGACTGCGACGCCTTGTGTTGACAGTGGCATCGAAACAGGCCCAAACCGCCGCAGACAAGTCCGTCCAATCCCGTAAAATACCAAGCGCCCGATCACGCCTGACGAATTGTCGATTCGGGACTCACCTTGTCTTTTTTGTTAACTGAGTAAACGCAAACGCGGTTGTCTTGGTGCCACGCTACCGACGGTCGCGGCATCCCTTTAGAACTTGATGGAGTTGACCGATGATCGTCGTCATGAAACAAGGAGCGGCGCCTGCCCAGGTGGACCACGTGATCCAGCGTATCGAGCAACTGGGCTTGCGCAGCCACGTCATCGAGGGTACCGAATTGACTGTGGTCGCCGCCCTGGGCGAGAAGCGCGACGGGGCCAAACAAGCCTTGGAAACCATTGAGGGGGTGGATAAAGTGGTCCCAATCCTGGCCCCCTACAAGATGGCGAGCACGGAGGTCAAAAAAGAGCCGACCGTGGTGGAAGCCCGCAATCTGAAGGTGGGCGGCGGCAACGTCGGCGTCATCGCTGGGCCTTGCTCCGTCGAGAGCCGCGAGCAAATCCTCGAAGTCGCCCAAATTGTCCGCGAGGCCGGGGCCACCGGGCTACGCGGCGGGGCGTTCAAGCCACGCACCAGCCCTTACAGCTTCCAGGGACTCAAGGAAAAAGGCCTGCAACTCCTGGCCGAGGCCCGCGACGCCACCGGCCTGGCGATCGTCACCGAAATCATGGCGTCCGAACACATCGGCATGGTGGCCCGCTATGCCGACGTCCTCCAAGTCGGCGCCCGCAACATGCAGAACTATCCTCTGCTCGAAGCCGTCGGCGAATCGGGGCTGCCGGTGCTCTTGAAACGCGGCCCGTCGGCGACAATGGACGAATTCCTACTTGCGGCGGAGTACATCCTGAAGACGGGCAACACGAAGGTGATGCTGTGCGAGCGCGGCATCCGCACCTTCGAGGACCACACGCGGTTCACGCTGCCGCTGGCTTCCGTACCCTACCTGCATGAAAAGACGCACTTGCCAGTGGTAGTAGACCCGAGCCACGGCACCGGCAAGGCCAGCCTGGTCGCGGCCATGGCGCGCGCGGCGATTGCCGCGGGGGCCGACGGCTTGATCGTCGAGATTCACCCCAACCCGGACAAGGCGCTGAGCGACGGCTTCCAGGCGCTGACGCCCACGCAATTCAAGCAGATGATGAGCGAATGCAAGAAACTGGCGCAGTGTATGGAGAAGATCAAGGCATGATTGCTGCTGCTAAGAGCGTTCGGAAAGAATGACGAAGGCTGAATGAGTAACGAAACGGGTGGCACGCTCTGAGCGTAGCGAAGGGCGTGGAGTCCTTGCAGCAGTATCACGCCCTTCGCTACGCTCAGAGCGTGCCACCCAACCTATCGCCCTCTCGCTCTTCAGTTCTTTCGAACGCGCTTAGCCACCCGCGTCCGCCGACAATAACAGCAACCGCCTGCCGGTCCCGATAACGGCCTCCAGGTCGGTCACAAAATGCTGGCCGTCGACGGACAATAGGTAATGCGGCGCGACCCTGCCATCTGCGCCCACTAGGCCAACCAAACCTAGACACGCGCGCTCCACTTGCGCGAGCACCTCAGCCACACTGCCCGCCGCCACGCGCAACTCGGACCTTCCAGCACGCAGTCGCGGCACTCCGAAGAACTCGACGATCACTTCGCTCGTTACACTCATTGCCGTCCCTTCCTTCGCTATCCTACACGATATAAAGGACCCAGACCTACTCTCGACACCCGCAAACCATTCCGGCATCATGATCGTCTTGATTGGTAGCGACTTCGCGCCAACATTTTGCTTTCGTTCGGATAACAAATTTAGCCAAGGGAGCTACGCATGAACCGAGTGCTATTAGCCATCCTGGCGGCGGGCGCCTCCGTCGTCACGGCGGCCGGCGTCTTCAGCGACGGCTTCGGTCTCTTCCATCGCGCCGCCGCGGCCGCCAACGCGGAAGGCAACAACGGCCAAGAAAACCACGCACAGGTCGGCGGCCAGCTGCCCATTGGTCAGATCGTGCTGTTCTCCAGCGGCGTTGGTTATTTCCAGCGCGAAGGCGCTGTCGACGGCAACGCCCGGGTCGACCTCTCCTTCCCGGTGCAGGACATCAACGACCTGCTCAAATCGATGGTGATCCGCGACATGGACGGCGGCGTTGTCTCCACCGTCTCCTATGACAGCAACGCTCCCGTTGAAAAAACGCTCAAGAGTTTCGCCATCAATCTCAATGGCGATCCCTCCTTCAGCGCCATTCTCAACCAGGCTCGCGGCGAAAAAGTCGAGGTCGTGTTGCAGCAGACCAACGCAACCCAACCCGGCACGCTTACCGGCACCGTCATCGGCATCGAAGCGCAGCAGCAACCCGCCGGCAAGGATACGATCAACGTCCAGCTGTTAAACCTCTGGTGCAGCGACGGGATGCGCAGCCTCAAGCTCAACGACGTGCAGCGTGTCCGCTTCCTCAATCCGGTCCTGGACAGTGAATTCAAGAAAGCACTCGAAACGCTAACGCTGTCACACGACACGCAGAAAAAAGCCGTGAGCCTCAACTTCGTGGGCGAAGGCCACCGCAACGTGAAGGTGGGCTATGTCGTCGAGAACCCGATCTGGAAGACGAGCTACCGGCTGGTATTGCCCCAAGAAAAGACGGAAAAGCCGTTCTTGCAGGGCTGGGCGATCGTGGAAAATCCAACAGACGAGGACTGGAAAGACACACGCATGGCCCTGGTCTCCGGCCGGCCAATCTCGTTCCAGATGGACCTGTATACCCCGCTGTTCGTCCCTCGCCCCGTGGTCGAACCCGAGTTGTTCGCCTCGCTGCGGCCGGTCGCCTACAGCGGCGGTCTGTTCGATGACAGAGCAGCAATCGCCCAAAATGGGAATGCGCCCGCACCACCCATGGCGGCGG
>Ga0206872_10065_pt1 | contig 32336 bp, 32 predicted proteins | sample Alteio_BWOrgCont_34_FD_152906 | JGI IMG/M metagenome (GOLD analysis project Ga0206872, IMG submission 152906) | Enriched cells from forest soil in Barre Woods Harvard Forest LTER site, Petersham, Massachusetts, United States -... | ecosystem: Environmental > Terrestrial > Soil > Temperate forest >... | reverse complement strand
TGATGGTTCATAGTTCATGGTGGGAAAAAGTCAATAGTCCATGGTCGATGGTCCATGGCAGGAAGGTTCATGGCTGATGGTTCAACACAGTTAACGCCGCTACTATGAACTATGAACCATGAACTATGAACTCCCCTTAGCTTCCTGCTGGCGCCGAGAAAATAAAATGGGTTACCAGTTTATCCAATAATACAAACGATGCAATAATAAGCGCTATACCTGCGACTTCGTTAAGGCGGTGCACAAACTTTATCGATATTTTGTCGCGGAGTTTGTTTGCAAAAAAGGCTTTCAAAGTATCAAGGCTCAATTGTATAATTAGGATGGTTAAAAACATGATCGCTATTTTCAACGACCTGTTTGGCACCCCCTGGTGATAAACAGTACTTGCCGCGCCGATCACCACTGTCCAGTGGAAAAGGATGGTAGGGTTAAAAATGCACATCACAAAGCCCTTTAAAAAGTAGCCTGCGCGGTGCAGCTTGGTCGGTACAGTGTTATCGTAATTTATGGTAGCTTTTTTAAAAAGGTAGTAAACACCAATGGTAAATAAAATACTGCTGCCTATTACGCCTGCAACTATTTTATCATGAGCGGTAATATCAAAATATTGCGAACCAAACAATATGGCGCCAACAAAAACCAGGTCGCATGAAACCACGCCCAAAGCAAGTGCCGCGCCGGCATGAAAACCTTTTTCGATGCTGGTTTTTATCAGCGCAAAAAAAAACCGGGCCGGTTAAAACCGAAAGCACCAATCCAAACCCAATACCCGAAATAACTGCTTCAAACATTAATTTAGGCCTAAGTTGTATTTAAATACTGAAATGAGGTACGAATATGCAATTTTATATGTTAAACAACCAAACTTAAAATTGTGATTAATTAATTAAAAATTATAGCATAATTATAAAAAATAGCTATGTTTAGTGCTTCAAATACACCTAAATTGTATAAACCTGATTAAACAATGGAACAAAACAAATCAAAAAGTTACGGTACCGCGTTGTACACCATCATTACCGTATTTTTCTTCTGGGGCTTTTTAGCAGCCTCCAATGGTATTTTTATACCTTTTTGCAAAGCCCACTTCAATTTATCCCAGTTTGAATCGCAATTAATTGATTTTACCTTTTATGGCGGTTATTTTATTGGTTCACTTGGGTTATATTTTGCTTCGCAAATAACGAAAGTCGATTTTCTGAATAAGCTCGGCTATAAAAATGGCATCATCTGGGGCTTAGTACTATCCGCAGTCGGGGCATTGTTAATGGTTCCTGCAGTTGACTCAGGTTCATTCGGATTTATTTTAGGCGCCTTCTTCGTGATCGCCTTAGGGTTTTCGTTACAGCAAACCGCTGCAAACCCATTTGTTATCGCTCTTGGAACGCCAGAAACCGGCGCTAACCGTTTAAACCTTGCAGGCGGGGTGAATAATTTTGGAACGCTGTTAGGCCCGGTTATAGTTAGTATTGTTTTGTTCGGCAGTGCCAGCAAATTAATACCGGCTATTGATGTTAAAATAACCTCCATAAACAACCTGTATTTTATATTGGCAGGGCTTTTTATCGCTGTTGCTATCTTCTTTTGGCTTTCAAACTTACCCAAAGTAACCAGCGATGAAAAGATAGAGGCAAGCCATAAAACGAATACGCCTTTATTTATAATATTTCTCGCTTTTCTGATTATTTTGGTGGCCGGCCCGGCAAGTAATTTTTTTGGTGAATTAATAACCAAAAATCACGGTTTTATAATAGACGCCGCCAGTATAAAGAAATACGGCAGTTTACCATTGGACCAATTGGCCAAACTTAATATCGATGCTACATTAAAACTACATTTAACTTATCTGACACAACAGGTTGGCTTCATTAAATCATGTTTTGTTTATTCGTCGCTGCTAATTATTTTACTTACCCTTATAATCACCGTTTTCAAAACGGGCAAAAATAAGGAGGGCTGGGGGGCCATGCAATATCCCCAACTGATATATGGTATGATTGCCATATTCACTTATGTGGGTACAGAAGTCACCATTCAAAGCAATATGGGGTCGTTGCTCAAAACGCCGGAATTTGGCGGATTTAGCGCCGCGCAGATAGCGCCATTTATTTCTTTGTACTGGGGAAGCCTAATGATAGGTCGTTGGACCGGAGCCATTGCAGTTTCAAAACTGCCTAAGGAATCAAAAAGTGCGCTGACTATAATAATACCGATCATAGCTTTTGGGGTTATACTTCTTATAAACACCCTTTCCGGTGCCAATGTTCAAAGCTTATATGTCTACGTTTTCCTCGTTTTTATTTTAATGGCCGGTTTTATCTTTGGCCAGGAAAGGCCTGTAGCCACATTATCAATTTTTGGCATACTTGGCGTAATAGCAATGGTAATTGGTTTGATCACTACAGGCAATATATCTTTATTTGCCTTCATTAGCGGTGGCCTATGCTGTTCAATTATGTGGCCCTCTATTTTTGCGTTATCAATCGCTGGTCTTGGGAAATACACCAGCCAAGGTTCAGCATTTTTGATCATGATGATATTGGGCGGCTCTATTATCCCGCCGGTGCAGGGGATATTAGCTGATAGTACCCAGCATTCTTTTACCTGGATAAGCGGTATCCATCTTTCTTACATCGTGCCTGTATTTGGTTTTGCCTACATGGCATTTTTTGCATGGAAGGCCGGGGCTGTATTGAAGAAACAAGGTATCGACATCGACCACGTTGAGGCATCAGGGGGACACTAATTTTTTAGTCATTGCGTCATTAAGTCATTGGTCATTGTTGTTAATCAAATCACCAATGACTCAATGACTCAATGACCTAATGGCTATTTTAAATGAGCAAATTAACATTCGATCAAATATTTATGAACCTGGCAACCGACCTGGCCAAACGCTCACACTGCGTTAAGGCCCAGGTCGGGGCCGTTTTAACAAAGGATACCCGCATTATTTCAATCGGCTATAACGGGCCGCCGGCGCATACGCATAACTGCGACGAAGAATGGCCCGGCATCGGGTGTCCCCGCGATTCAAAAGGAAGCTGTTCGCTGGCGCTGCATGCCGAAGAAAATGCCATATTATATGCGGTAAAAAATGGCGCCAACCTCGAAGGCGCTACATTGTACACCACGTTGTCGCCGTGTTTGCCCTGCGCCCGGCTTATTTTTTCGGCTGGCGTAAAAAAAGTATACTTTGATAAGTCGTATGCCGCCTATAAAGGGTTGGCGAGTGATGAAGGGGTAGATTTTTTAAATAAATTTGGTGTTAGCGCTGTGCGGTTCAGCCCCCTCTAAATCTCCCCCGGTAGGGGAGACTTTTTAAAATTTCAAAATAAAATAAATCCGAAATTAGATCATTCCACTTCCGCATTCAAATCAAACTGGCTTCCGCAGTTCAAAATCCGAAATCGAAATTCCGAATTCCGAAATTCTAAAAGTTGTCTTCCAATAACGGCTCTACGTAACTAAGGGCGAATAATAATTGTTCGTCGGGGGTAAGGTCGGTGTTATCAAGGATGATGGCATCTTCGGCGCGTATTAAAGGGCTTTCCTTGCGGGTGGTATCCTGGTAATCGCGGTGTGCAAGGTTTTCAAAAATTTCTTCTAAAGTAATTCCGGGGTTTTGGGGCAAAAGTTCTTTATAACGGCGCTCCGCCCTCACCTTTGGGTCGGCTGTCATAAAAAATTTAACTGGTGCATGCGGAAAAACTGCGGTACCTATATCGCGTCCATCCATCACAATGTTTTTCGAGCGGCCCATCCTTTGCTGCTGTTTTACCATTTCCTTACGCACTTCGTATATAGCAGCTACCGAGCTTACTTTTTCGGACACCGGCATCTGCCTGATCTCGTCCGATACATCTTCGTCATTTAGAGTGATATGCGTTTTATAATCCCCTGCATGAAAATTTAGGTGAATATTTTGCAGCGCGCTGCTAATCTGATCGTGATTGGTAAGGTCCGTCTTATTCCTCAACAAGTACAAAGCTACCGCACGGTACATTGCCCCGCTGTCTACATAAATAAAGTTAAGTTTTTTTGCTAAGGCCTTGGCCAGTGTACTTTTCCCGCAGGAAGAATAGCCATCAATGGCAACAATAATATGGTTATTCATTGGCGACGAAAATACGAATTTAGTTGATTGGTTTATAAGGTGAGTGGTTGATTAAGTTGATTGAGTTAGATTAAGTTATTGCGATACCCAACCATTCACCTAATCCAACTTATTCAACTTAATCAACTAACTTCGCCCTATGAACTTTACAAAGGCCGACCTGCAAAAGGAAATTTTTTATAAAACATCACGAAGCGGGGGAAAAGGCGGCCAAAACGTTAACAAGGTATCCAGCAAAGTGGAACTGCTTTTTTCGGTAGCTAACTCTGTGCTTTTTAGCGATGAGGAAAAGGAGTTATTAAACACCAAGTTACAATCGCGCTTTAATAAGGACGGCCTGATACAGGTGATTTGTGATGAAGAACGCAGTCAATATTTAAACAAGGAAAAAGCCGTTGAAAGGCTGATTTTATTATTAACCAAAGCCTTGCACAAGCCTAAAATCCGCAAGGCTACAAAGGTAAGTAAAGCTACCAAAGCCGCCCGGCTGGAATCAAAAAGGCTAAACGCTGTTAAAAAGGAAAGCAGGAAGAAGAGTTTTGAAGATTAGGGAAAAAGTCAATAGTCGATAGTCCATGGTCCATAGCAAATAATTCATAAAGCAAACATCAACCTCTATCGATAAATACTATGGACTATGGACTATGGTCCATCGACTAAAACCTACTTAAACCTATACAAGCCCGTTACCGCTCCCCATTGATGAGTTTGCACCATTTCTTTATCGTCCAGGGTGTGGAATATTGCGGCAATATCAAAAACAAAGCGGTTAGCAGTGAATGCTACGCCAAATTGCTGGCTGAAAATAAAGGGTTCTTTGTCTTCGGTTATCTCCAGGCCGCTGTGGTTATCAAACAAACCACCCTGGATGGTCGCATCGTAGGCTACGTAGTTAATCTGCGGCTTGTAATAAAAAAATATTTCGTTTTTGTGAAGCAGTTCGGTAAAATCTTTTTGGGTAACTGTACTTTGTGTGCTCACCGAACAAAACAACTGGTTAAACGAGCCTAACCTGACCAAAGGCCCAACGCCCGCGCCTGTAAATCCCAAACCCAAATTAACATAGCTGGCTAAAGAAAGATCGATCCACGACGTTCTCGCCAGCAGCTTGTTATACTGTGCAGACAGGTTGATTTCAAAATCGTTGTTTATTTGGTACTCCCAGCCGCTGGGGTGATAAAAGCCAAAATTATCGTGCACAAAATCCTGCACCTGTTTGCCAAATGCATCGGGGCCAACAACCCCTAATTGGGCGCCGATTATTAAATTGCTTTCGTCTTTATACAAAAGGTTCAGTGTTGCGCCTGCGTACAAATAAGCAGCAAAAGGACGGTCGATAAGACTGGGCTGATCAACGCCGTTGACGTCGGCTATGCTCCCACTTTGGGGGTTGAATATTTTTTGCCCTATTTCAAAACCTAATACTTTATTGGCCAGCGGCGTATTTTCTTTTACTTTCAGGGCATGCCGGTAGTATATAAAAATACCATCGGTGTAATACCTGTCCGATCCCTGTAAAAGGTAAGAATCATTATCTGTTTCTGCGCCAATTTCAGTGGTGTGTGATTGTGAAAATACATTAACAGCAGAAAAAAGGAAAATCAGTAATGTAAATAGTTTAAATCTCATCTCGGGTTTATTGATTAAACGTCGAAAATAATAAAAGCCTCCCGATAATCGGGGGGCTTTTGTCAATATTTTATTTTCTTATATGTTAAAAAGTATACCCAACGCTAATGCCGCCTTCAAATAAAATGCCTTCGTCGTATATAATAGGGTCAAATATGATCCTGAAATTTATACCGCCTTGTTCCTGCTGGTAGCGGTAACCAATTGATGCGTTCCCGCAAAACCCGGTAATATTGTCAAATTCAAAAAAAGTACCGTTGGTGCTCCCCCTCGAGTATAAAAACGTCGTGCCGGCTGCTGCTTCTATAAAACTACTTGTGCTATGGTTTATACTATACAGGTAATTTACCTGCAGCGGAACCGAAAACACGGAGTTGGCGCCGGTATTATAATAGCCCGCACCAACCCGGTAACCCCATTTATCACGGGTTTGTCCAAAACGAGCATCGTAGTTTAAGGTGAGCGCCAGGCCCGCGCCGCCAAGTTCAATAAATACAGTACGTGGTCTGGAGGCTTGTTTAATTGTTGAATCCCTCTTCACTGTATCCTCTTCAAGGTTCTGAGCTTGTAAACAAAAATGAGATGTAATAAATAGCAGCAAAAAAACAAGTTTTAGTATAAAGGCCTTATTCATTTTTAAATTTGGGGTTTTGAGCGAATTCAATAACATCATAATTAGTGCATAATTACGACAGTGCGTATTACGCTTGCCATAAACAAAAGGTTTCAGCACTGATTTTAATGTTTGAATTAATAAATTAATTAAGCGTACGATCTATTATCGTAAATGTAGAGCTAATATTTATTTTAACTTAGCTAATGTTATCAACTTATTAACTTATGGAGGTTTGAGATAAGCGCTTTATTCGCCTCACCCCGGCCCTCTCCAAAGGAGAGGGGGTTAGAACGGGTACCGAAAATAGTCAGACCGAAAGAATTATATCGAACTCATTAATTTAATACAGGGCGCGGATCTTCTTTAACGGTAAGGTCAACAGGGTTTTTAACCTTTTCATTTAAAAGGGCGAGTTCAATTACTTCGTGCATATCGGTAACATAGTGAAATTGAAGATCTTTTATATAATCCTCCTTAATTTCCAATATGTACTTTTTATTTGATGCGCATAAAATGACCTCTTTTATATTGGCGCGTTTGGCGGCCAGTATTTTTTCTTTAATGCCGCCAACCGGTAAAACACGGCCCCTTAAGGTAATTTCGCCGGTCATGGCCAGGTGCGGTTTAATTTTACGCTGGGTAAAAGCCGATGTTAGGGATGTTAACATAGTTACACCTGCCGAAGGCCCGTCTTTTGGCGTAGCGCCCGCCGGAACGTGCAAGTGTATGTCCCATTGATCAAATAACCGTACATCAATGTTAAAGCTGGAAGCATGGGCGCGCAGGTAAGCCAAAGCAATAGTTACCGACTCTTTCATTACATCACCGAGGCTCCCCGTTAAGGTTAGCCTTCCCTTACCGGGGCTTAAACTGGTTTCTATGAACAAAATATCGCCGCCTACCGACGTCCAGGCAAGCCCGGTCACCACGCCTGCCACATCGTTGCCTTCATATTGGTCCTTATCATATATGGGGGCTCCTAATATCTTTTCTACTTCGCTTTTGCTGACGGTGGGGTTATAAGGCTCGTTCATAGCAATATTCTTTGCCACACCACGGACCAGGGAACCGATCTTTTTCTCCAAGGCACGCACACCCGATTCGCGGGTATAATCCACAACAAGTTTTTCGAGCACATCGGGTTTAACAACCACATCTTTTGCTTTCAAACCATGGGCCTCGCGTTGTTTGGGTACCAGGTGCTGTTTGGCGATCTCGATTTTTTCCTCGATGGTATAACCGTTTACTTCTATGATCTCCATGCGATCGAGCAAAGCGGGCTGAATGCTGCTAAGCGTGTTTGCTGTAGCGATGAACATTACGTTTGAAAGGTCGAAGTCCATCTCGACATAATGGTCGTAAAATGTGCTGTTTTGTTCGGGGTCGAGCACTTCTAATAAAGCAGAGGACGGATCGCCCCTAAAGTCGTTGCCAACTTTGTCAATTTCATCCAAAATAAAAACGGGATTGGCAGCGCCTGCCTTTTTTATCGACTGGATAATGCGGCCGGGCATAGCGCCGATATAGGTTTTACGGTGCCCCCTTATTTCGGCTTCATCGCGTATGCCGCCTAAAGCCATGCGCACGTATTTGCGGCCCAGAGCCCTGGCAATCGACTTTCCGAGCGAGGTTTTGCCAACGCCCGGCGGCCCAACCAGGCAAAGGATAGGCGCTTTCATATTGTGCTTTAATTTAAGCACCGCCAAATATTCAATAATACGCTGTTTAACTTTGTCCAGGCCAAAATGGTCTTTATCTAAAATCTTTTGGGCGCGTTTAAGGTCAAAATTGTCTTTAGTAAACTCGTTCCAGGGCAAATCGAGCAGTAATTCCAGGTAATTTATCTGTACCGAATAATCTGCCGCAGCCGGGTTTGTGCGCGCAAGCTTTTCCAGTTCCTTATTAAAATGATCATTAACTTCTTTTGCCCATTTCTTTTTTGCGCCGCGCATTTTTAAGCTATCCAATTCCAGGTCGGGCGAATTACCGCCAAGTTCTTCCTGTATGGTTTTTAATTGCTGGTTCAAAAAATAATCCCGCTGCTGTTTGTCAAGGTCAACCCTTACTTTGCTTTGAATCTGATTTTTCAGCTCCAGCATTTGCAGGTCGAGCGTTAGATGCTCCAATACAAGGTTGGTACGCACACGCAGGTTTGGCTCTTCAAGCAGTTGCTGCTTGGCAGCCATATCGGCGTTCATGTTTGATGAAATAAAGTTGATCAAAAATGAAGTGCTTTCAATATTGCGGATCGCGATGCCTGCCTCGCTCGGGATATTTGGAGAGAGCTGGATAATGCTCATGGCCATGTCCTTTATGGACGAGACCATTGCCTTAAATTCCTTGTCTTCCTTATGCTTAATTTCCTTAAAAGGCTCAATGGTGGCTTTTATATAAGGTACGCTTTGAACTTCGTCTTTTAAAATGAAGCGTTTTTTTCCCTGCAATATAACGGTAGTATTGCCGTCGGGCATTTGCAGCATCTTTATAATGAGTGCAATGGTGCCTACTTTATTAAGCTGCGTAAATGATGGGTCTTCTATCCCCACATCCTGTTGCGAAACCACCCCGATCATGCGGTTGGCTTTGTTAGCATCGCGGATCAGTTTGATTGATTTGTCCCTGCCTACGGTGATTGGGATAACTACTCCCGGAAATAACACCGTGTTGCGCAGCGGCAAAATTGACAAAAATTCAGGCAGCGCCTCATTATTCATCTCCTCCTCATCCTCCGACGACATCAATGGAAAAAATTCGGAATCTTCGTTTATTACGGGTAAAGCACTTCTAAAATCAAACGGATCAAAACTCATTAATTACTTTTTATGTATGATAAAACGTCATATTGTCAGCCTGTAAGAATACAGAACTAATAAGTACAGGTTATTCAGCGGTTATACCTGGTTAAATGTATTGGTTCAAGACATGTGCCAATATAGGCCAAATATTAGCATCAATTATTTTTACATTATAATGAATTGATTATATGCCGGTTATAAATTTACACTCATTTATCGTAAAAGAGTAAAATTTATTGGTAAAGATGAAAAAAAGTCATATAATCGCATTCTTTTATTTCTGGATTTTAAAAATATTTTTCCAAAAACCGCTTAGCTGGCATAATAATTTCTTACAATTTCAGTTAATAGTGGTACGATTTTGATAAGCACCAAATCCTTAATGAAGTTACAGGTTATTATTTCTTTTCTTGTTATTGCTTCGCTTGAAAATGCTGCGGCTCAAAACTCGTATGTTAAATTGGGTCAGCAGGCATTAATGGATGGCGATTTTAAAGCCGCTGCGGCACAACTGGAAAGAGCATGCCTGGTGGATTCAACAAACGCCAATGCATTGTGGATGCTGGGTTATTCGTACTACCATAGCGAAAACTACAAAAAATCCATCGCCGCTTTCACAAAAGCGATAGCTATAAATCAAACGGATGCCAACGCCTATTATTATCGGGGAAGGGCAAAGGCTTACTTAGGAAAAGATAACCAGCTTTCGGCTGCCGAAAAGGAAAAATATTTGGTTGGGGCGATATTCGACCTCACAAAAGCGATAGCCATCGACCCGAACGACAGCCAGAACAAATATTTGCAAACCAGGGGGATTATCTACCGTGATTATGGCATATTCAAACTGCAGGCCCCCGGCCGTTATTATGATAAGGTGAGGGCGATTAAATCATTAAGGGCATCGATCAGCGACTTTGAAAAAGTTTTGACTGAAAACCCCGACAGGTTTGATATATCCTCGCTGATTGATCTGTCGAGACTAAAACTTGACGAGGCGCTTGCCCGGAAGTATTGAATATCGAAGTTATTAGCAACAACTTACACTTATAAATTCAACATCCGAAATCGTAAATCCGAAATCCGAAATTCTATTTCCCTATCAACCCTTGTATCTTATAAATATTAGTACCTATAAACCTTACTGTTTGCACTTTCTCAATCAAATAAAGCGAATCCGGAAAATAACTTAACTTTTCGGCAGTTTGGTCAAGTGAAGGCACCTTCACTCCCATCCATCTGGTTGGGGGTGTTTTGTAGTAAATCAGTATCCACTTAACTTTATTTTTTTCTTTCTTGATAAGTATTTCACGCACCTTCAATTTCGGGTCATTTGTTTTATAGATCAGCAGGTTATCTTCATCAATAATTTTATAACTGTTTTTAAAAGCAGGCACGTTAATATCCGAGCCGATAAAAAGCCCAAGTTCACGTTCCCAGTCGCCAATTTTTAGCTTTTTGCTTTCCGAAATTCCCTTCTCAGTCACTGTCTTGAGTACAGAGGGGTTTAACTTATGCAGCTTTGCAGCCTGGGCTGTAAAATACCCTTTCAAGTCAAAAAAATTCATCTCCTTCACATTAGGCTTGCATGCCGATGCGCATAGCACCAGCATTATGCCGCTGGTGAAAACAGCTGTGAGCCTCGATCTACACCAATACATTACCCGTCATTTTTTCAGGAATTGGAACACCTATGATTTTTAACATGGTTGGGGCAATATCGCCCAGCTTGCCATCTTTAACATGTTTTACATCTTTATCAATAATAATGCAGGGCACCAGGTTAGTGGTATGAGCAGTGTTTGGGGTGCCGTCGTCGTTTATCATATAATCGGCGTTACCATGGTCGGCAATAATTATAAACGAATAGCCATGTTTTAAACCTGCTTCAACAACAGCTTTTGTACTGCTATCGGCCGTTTCAGCAGCTTTAACAACAGCGCTGAATACGCCGGTATGGCCCACCATATCAGTATTGGCAAAGTTCAGGATGATAACGTCGGCCCAGCCGCTTTCCAGCTCGGGGATAATGGCGTCGCGTATCCCTTCGGCGCTCATTTCGGGCTGCAGGTCGTAGGTGGCTACTTTTGGCGATGGCACCAGCAAACGCTTTTCGTTTACAAACTCCTTTTCGCGGCCGCCCGAAAAGAAAAACGTTACGTGCGGGTATTTTTCCGTCTCCGCTATCCTGATCTGGTTTTTACCTGCATATTGCAATATTTCACCCAGGGTTTCTGTCAAGTCATCCTTATCAAAAAGCACCTTAACGTTTTTAAAAGTTTCGTCGTAAGGCGTCATGGTAATATAGTGCAGATCAAGCGGACGCATATTGTATTCGGGAAAGGCTTTTTGTGTTAAAGCGATGGTAATTTCACGCCCGCGGTCGGTCCTGAAATTAAAGCATATCACCACATCGCCGTCTTCAATTACCGCTATCGGCTGGCCATTTCCATCGACGCCAACTATCGGTTTAATAAATTCGTCTGTAATATCCTTTAAATAAGATTCTTTTATAGATTGGATAATATTTTCAGATGGCTCACCAATGCCGTTGACCATCAGGTCATAAGCCAGTTTAACGCGCTCCCAGCGGTTGTCCCTGTCCATGGCATAATACCGGCCAATTGCCGATGCAAGTTTTACCGGGGTATCTTTAATATGATCTTCAAGGTCTGTAATAAAATTAACCCCCGATTTCGGGTCGGTATCCCTCCCATCCAAAAAAGCATGGATAAATATTTTTTTAAGATCATAAGCTACCGCTGCATCACACAAACCTTTTATATGCCTTATGTGCGAGTGCACGCCGCCATCAGATACCAGGCCTATAAAATGTACCTTCTTATTGTTTTGTTTAGCGTATTCAAATGCTTCTTTTAATACGGGGTTATCGGGCAGCTCATTATCGTCAACCGCTTTGTGAATGCGGCCCAGTTCCTGGTAAACAACGCGGCCGGCGCCCAGGTTCATATGCCCCACTTCCGAGTTCCCCATTTGCCCGGCCGGTAAACCAACCGCAGTGCCCGAAGCTTCGAGTTTTGAATGCGGGTATTTTAATAATAGCGAGTCGAAGAACGGCGTTTTAGCGGCAAGTATAGCGTTTGATTGATCGTTTCGGCCATAACCCCAGCCGTCGAGGATGATTAATGCAATTTTTTTTTTATTTTCCACAATGCAAATATAAAGGCAACGTTGTAATTATTTACTAAATCGGTTGATTAAGTTGAATACATGCGCAGTTGATTATTTATCCCGGTAGCTATCCGGGCTTAGTCAATTTGTTACCCCCCATCTAAAACTTAATCAACTTTCCCGATAGCAATCGGGACCAACCAATCAACTTTTAACCAATTCCATGTAACGTTTACTAATTATTGCCGTATTATAACTACTATGAAAACCTTTTACCATGAAAACCTTTTACCTGCAGTCATTTTTCATTTTATTCTTGCTCCCGTCTGCTTTATTTGCAGACCCGATAGATAGGGTTGCCGACCTGATCAGACAGGGGAATATTCATGAACTTTCAAAGCTGTTTGCCTCAAGCGTGGAGATCACTATGCTTGATGATGAAAATGTATACTCAAAAGCGCAGACCGAGCTAATCCTCAATAAGTTTTTCAGCCAGAATAAGCCGCGTACAGTTAAAATGCTGCACAAGGTAAACTCAAACCCCAATTATATGTTTGGCGTTTTAATTGCAAATACCGACAAGGGCCATTACCGCATAACTTATACCATGCAGGAAATAGATGGCATTTTGCTGATAATTGAAATGCGGATTGAGGTGGAGAAGGTGAAGTAGGGTGTGGGAAGTCCATAGTCCATGGTCCATAGTCCATGGTCGATGGTCCATGGTAAGAAGGTTTATAGTTTATGGTCCACGGTCTATAGCATGAAAGTTCATGATTCATGGCAAAAAACTTTGTAATTGACAAGGTGTTGGTTTTTAGATATATACGGCAAAAAAACTTTGGCGCTGCAAAAAAGATAATCTCTGTATCTTGGTCTATGAACTATTGACCTTCCTACTGACTTTCTTACCATGGACTACGGACTATGTACCATCCACCATGAACCTTCCTACTGACTTTCCTACCATGGACCATCGACTATGGACTATGGACTTTCCTACTATGAACTTTCTTTCTTACTTTTGCGCTACAAAAGCTAAGCGATTTGGACAAAGTACTGATTGATAAATTTATAATAAATTCCCTTGATGAAGATTTAGGCGATGGCGACCACACCTCATTGGCAACCATCCCGGCAGGGATCAAAGGCAAAGCAAAACTTTTAGTAAAAGATGAAGGGATTTTGGCGGGCGTTGAGCTGGCTGCCGAGATTTTTTACATGCTTGATGCCAGTATTAACGTAAATATTTTTTTGAACGATGGAGCACGTGTAAAATACGGCGATATTGCCTTTGAAGTTGAGGGCGATGCACAAAGTATTTTAAAAGCTGAGCGCCTGGTGCTTAACTGCATGCAGCGCATGAGCGGGATAGCTACCAAAACCCGCCAGATAGTTGATATTTTAAAGGATACCGGCACCAAAGTTTTGGATACCCGAAAAACCACACCAGGGCTAAGGTATCTTGAAAAATGGGCAGTAAGAATCGGCGGCGGTGTTAACCATCGTTTTGGCCTGTATGATATGATATTGATAAAGGATAACCATGTGGATTATGCCGGCGGGATAAAAGCGGCGATTGACAAAGCCGATGAATATGTTAAAAGCAAAAATAAAAAGCTTGAAATAGAGATTGAAGTGCGAAATTTAAAAGAGCTTGAACAGGTTTTGCAAACAGGCGGTATAAACCGTATATTGCTGGATAACTTTAACTTCCTTGATTTGAGGGAAGCAGTAAGCACCATTGGCGGGAAATATATCACAGAGGCATCGGGCGGGATAACAATTGATAACATCGGTGAGTATGCTGCCTGCGGTGTTGATTATATATCTATGGGTGCATTAACGCATTCTGTAAAAAGTTTAGACTTGAGTTTAAAGGCGGTGGTTTAGTGGTTAGAGATTTGAGGTTAGAGATTTGAGGTTAGAGGTTAGTTGATTTGGAAGCAAACTAATCTCTAATCTCCGATCACTGATTTAAAAACTAATCTCCAATCGCTAATCTCCAACCTCCAACCACTAATATTTAGTAATATTGCGGCAGGGATGATAACTGTTAATTCGATATCAGCGCTTATTTTGGCTTATTTATGCGGATCTATTCCAACGGCGGTGTGGATAGGGATGGCGTTTTACGGTGTTGATGTGAGGGAGTATGGCAGCGGCAATGCCGGCGCAACCAATACATTCAGGGTGCTTGGTAAAAAAGCGGGCATACCTGTAATGCTTATCGACATTTTAAAAGGGTGGACAGCTACTAATCTTGCCTACTTTATCGGCACTTCGGTAACAGGCGGCCCTCATTCAAATTATATCAGTTACCAGCTGGCCCTGGGCATAGCGGCGGTTATGGGCCATTTGTTCCCGGTATTTGCGGGCTTCCGGGGCGGCAAGGGTATAGCAACACTATTCGGGATGATACTCGCCGTAAATTTACCGGCTGCTTTGCTATGTATCATTGTATTTGTAATTGTGCTGCTGATCACCCGCTACGTATCCCTCAGTTCAATAATCGGCGGTTTTACCTATCTTACCGGGGTTGCCTTTTTTTACAACAAGTACACCAATAACCTTATAGTTATTTTTGGGATGTGTATCTGTCTGCTCATACTGGTTACCCATCAAAAAAACATTGAGCGCCTGCTAAAGGGCAAAGAATCAAAAGTAAACCTCTTTAAACGCAGAAAGAATCCGGAACCGGTAGAAGAAGCATCTCCTGAATAATATCCTCAAATGGCCAAAACACGGTTTTTAAAAGCAAAATGGAAAAACCTGCTGATGCTCAACTACGAGGTTGATCCCGAAGTACTAAAGCCTTACCTGCCCGCTGCAACTGAACTTGACCTTTGGCAGGGCAAAGCCCTGGTAAGTATAGTTGGCTTTATGTTTTTTGATACAAGGGTACTTGGCATTAAATGGCCATGGCACATCAACTTTGAAGAAGTTAACCTCCGTTTTTATGTAAAGCATTTTGATGGCGACGTGTGGAAGCGTGGAGCAGTGTTTATAAGCGAGATTGTGCCGAAAAGCCTGATTGCATTTATAGCCAACAATTTATATAAAGAACATTACCGGGCATTACCCATGCGGCATTCCGTTGTACCTTGCGAGGATAACCATACCAGGTTTTTATATGAATGGAACCTTAAAGGGCAATGGAACAAACTGGGTGCAACAGTTAATGATGATTTTGAAGACATTAAACCAGGGAGCGCCGAAGAATTTATTTTTGAGCATTACTGGGGCTATAACAGCATTGGTCCGGGCAAAACTATGGAATACCAGGTTGAGCATATATCGTGGCGCGTTGCTAAAGTTAGGGATTGTATTTTCAGCGGCGATGTTGCCGGATTATACGGTGAAAAGTTTGCAAGCTTTTTACATGGGGAGCCCTTTTCGGCATTTTTTGCGGATGGGTCGGAAATTAGCGTGAGGATTGGGAGGAAGATATTGGGTTGAGTTACGGCTGGCTGGGAATTTATTACTTTAAGATCGATTGTCGTATTTACAAAGTATGTGGGTTTATCAAGTCTAAACCTTCTATGTTTTCAAAATCCTTAGTATTACGACTTATTAAAACGAGATTATATACAATTGCTGTAGCTGCGATGATAGCATCACCAAGTTTCAGCTTCTTATATTTCCTTCGAAGTAATATGGCTTGTTTGGTGACATTTTCGTCCAACGGTAAAAGGACTGCCGTATTCACAAACTCCTCCATTGCCAAAAGTTTATCGGGTACATCGTCAAAGCCTAATACCTCAATCTTTACGGCAACAGAAATCAGGAAATTGTTATTGAACAACTGCTCCACAAAATCACTGCTCTTTCGCGGCAAGCGTAAGGCAGTATAATCAATAATAACATTACTGTCAATTAAATATCCCTGTCCCATTCGCTACGGGCTTGTTTTAGATATTTATCATATTTTTCCGCCTCGTCATTGGTCAATAATCCTTTGAAGCGGGAAGCGTTGTTAGTTTGAGGGGCCTTTTCTTCCATCAATTTTTTCAAATCATGGTGTTTAGCCACCAAGTTTTTCCATTCAGTAATGGGAATTATAACAGCTGTATGATTACCTGAATTATCCGAAATATACTGTAGCGCCATTATAAATGAATTTTGTCTGATACAAAATTAAACAAAATGAATGAATTCGACAATTTTTACTATAAAGGGAAATTCCCCAGCGCCTCCAGTATCGCCTGCACCTTAAGCAGGCATTCCTCATACTCTTTTTCAGCATCGGCGCACCACGTGATAGCGCTGCCGGCATGGAATGAGAGGTATCTGCTTTTTTGATTATATAACAGTGTGCGTATAACCACATTAAAATCAAAGTCACCATCCGGGCCGAAATAGCCTATCGCGCCCGAATAAACACCGCGCTTGCTATGTTCATATTGCTCCATTAGCTGCATCGCGCTGATCTTTGGCGCGCCGGTCATGCTGCCCATCGGGAAGGTATTCTTTATGGCCCGCATAGCCGATATCCCTTCCTCCATTTCACATACAACTGTCGATATCATTTGATGTACCTGTTTAAAACTATAAATACCAAACAGTTCCTCGGTTTTCACGGTGCCTTGCTTTGCAGAGTGCGTCAGGTCGTTACGTACCAGGTCAACTATCATTACATTTTCCTGCAGTTCCTTTGTGTGGCTGCGCAGCTGCTGTTTTATAGATTCGTCGTCAACGTTGTTTGCGCCTCTTTTGGCAGTCCCTTTTATTGGCTGGGAGATCAATTTACCGCCCCTTTTTGCAAGGAAACGCTCCGGCGAGGCACACAGGATATAATTGTCTTTCCATTTAAAAAAAGCTGCAAAAGGGTTGGGTGAAATTTTATTCAGTTTCAAAAAAACAGCCAGTGGGTCGATAGCCGCGCCTTCTGCAAAAAACTCCTGGCAAAAATTGGTTACATAAATATCGCCCCGGCCAATATGTTCTTTTATTGTGGTGATGGTATCCAGGTATTCCCGTTTATCGATACGCGACCGGATATTTATTACCGGTGACGGGGCAAAACGATGAACCGTTTGTTGTTCAATGCTTTCAAAAATATGCCCGGGGTCATCTGCCGCTATTTCTATTTCGTTCCCCCTGATCAGGATAAGATATTGCGGGGCAAAAAAATAAAGATCGGGGAAATAAAGGTGATCGGCATTTAGGGACGAAAGGTTTTCCGTTTCATTCTTCAAATCATATCCAAAAAAATCCGGTTACCCAGCCAGGGTGTTTTTCGCGGAATTTTTCTAATTCATCAAATGCATTACCGGCTTTTGCTGCCAGTTCGTCTTTAGCGCCGGCAGCAATAAGCATATCAAATTTGGAATATGCATCGTGAAAGTTATTGGAGTCGAGTACACAGAAAACATCAAAAGATGCTGCCCATTTCAGGGCTTTGGTTTTAAAACTTTGCAGATCACCTACATGTTTAATCATCATGCAAAAATTGCGGTGGCGCCCCGCAAACAAGAGCGCCGCTGCAAATTAATTCAAGGAAATTAATTTAATATCATGGTTTGCACCCTATCCGGGCCAACCGATAAATATCTAACCGGCACACCCAATTCATCCTCCAGAAACCTGATATAAGCAGTCAGCCTGGCGGGGATTTGCGATACATCAGTAATACCTGTCAAATCCTCTTTCCATCCGTCAATTTCTTTTAAAACAGGGATAGCGTCGATTGAGCAAATGTCATAAGGCATATAATCAATTGTTTCGCCTGCATATTTATAGTGTGTACATGCATATATTTTATCAAAGCCGCTTAATATATCCGCCTTGGTCATTACCAATTGCGTAACGCCGTTAAGCAAAATAGCAAATTTTAATGCTGGCAGGTCAATCCAGCCGGTACGCCTTGGCCTGCCTGTTGTGGCGCCAAACTCGTGGCCTATGCGGCGCAGCTCTTCGCCCGTTTCATCATTCAACTCGGTTGGAAAAGGGCCGCTGCCAACACGCGTACAATAGGCTTTAAAAATGCCTATTACCTCGCCTATCCGGTTAGGTGCGATGCCAAGCCCTGTACAGGCGCCCGCTGTGGTTGTGTTTGACGACGTAACAAATGGATACGAGCCAAAATCAATATCCAGCATGGTACCTTGTGCCCCTTCAGCCAGTACCTTTTTACCTTGTTTTAAATATTTATTAACCACATGCTCCGAGTCGACCAAAGGGAATTTATTGATCAGGTCGATAGCTTCAAAAAATGCTTTTTCACGTTCCGAAAAGTCATCAACTTCGCCATATAACGCTTTGAGCATTGATACATGTTTATCAGTAAGCTTTTTATAACGCTCATTAAAATCAGGCAGGGTAATATCGCCTATACGCAAGCCATTGCGCCCTGTTTTATCCATATAAGTAGGGCCGATTCCTTTTAATGTCGAACCTATTTTGCCCTCGCCCATTTTTTTCTCGGAAGCAGCATCCAGCAGTTGATGGGTTGGCAGTATCAGGTGCGCCCTTTTTGCTATCATCAGGTTCTTTTTGGCTAAAAGGTCATGCCCGGCATCTTTTAATTTGTCTATTTCCCTTTTAAAAATAATAGGGTCAATTACAACGCCATTACCAATAAGGTTCATAGTATTTTCAAAAAATATGCCCGACGGTATCGTGTTTAAAACAAACTTTTTTCCATCAAATTCAAGTGTATGACCTGCATTTGGCCCACCCTGAAAACGTGCGATCAGGTCGTAACCTGCGCTCAATACGTCAACAATTTTTCCTTTACCTTCATCGCCCCACTGGAGGCCTAATAATACGTCAACAGCCATTAATTTTTATTTTTCTTTCTGCTAATAATTTTTTCTATTGCCTTCTGTCTTTCTTCTTCAGCATCAATTTTTCTTTGCTGAAGCAGATGGATGTAGTTTCTGATCTCAGTTGAAATTCTATCTTTAATAAAATCCCAACTAACTTCTCTCAAACTGATCGGTTCCTCATCCAAATCAACTTCACTAAAATCCGACAATGATTTTAATGTCCCGCCAACATCATGATTGGTATACATTTTTGAATAAAAATCAATCAATTCGGCAAATGTATAAACATTTAATAATTCAAACAGGTCGTAATAATCCTTCTTCGAGACACGATTTACCGCAGCCTGAATTTTCATGGCTCCAATGTCCTCTAATGATGATATCCGAAGACCATCATAGGTATCTTCTTTATTAATAAATTTTTCGTATCGATATAAGAAGTCTACTTTAATGCCATCTATACTTGTGAAAACACCATATTTGTTACTCCCGCCGATTTTAATTCTTTCGTTAAAATAAACATTTAAATAAGTAATGAATTCCATTACTTCAAAACGTTGATTGGTAAATAAGTCCAGGTCTATTGAAATGCGATGCCCCAAACGTAAACTTAATGCTGTACCACCTGCCAACCTAAAATCTTTCAATTCTTCCAGGTTCATCAGCTCCTTTAAAAGGGCCAAACATTCGGGTTTAACTGTTTGAATTGATAACATCTGAAATCTTCTAATTTTAAGCCGAATAAAACACATGCAAATGCCATGGTATTATTCATTAAATACCTTGCATTTAACAAAGCGCTTTTTATCTTGTCTTCTTTATAGAAATTTAAAACGGATATGATATCGTCCAGCGTTCCTCTGTCAAAAACTTTTTTTATTACAAACACAGCATTTTTCTTATAGTCAATCTTATCCATATCAACATCCCAAAACGCCTGCTTGCTTAAAACCGGTTTATCCATCGCCTTAAACTTTTCTTTCACAATATCCTGCACGCAACTTTTCGCAATTGCCATACAGGTTTAATGAGTGGTGTTTTATTTCAAATTTAAGCAAGCCGCCCATCATGCTTTGTATCTGTTGTATGCGCGGATCGCAAAATTCAACTACTTTACCGCAATCGATGCAAATAATATGGTCGTGCTGCTTATAGCCGTATGATTTTTCGAACTGGGCCATGTTTTTGCCAAACTGGTGCTTGGTAACCAGGTCGCATGATACCAGCAGTTCTAAAGTATTATAAACTGTGGCCCGGCTCACACGGTATTTTTTATTTTTCATGTGGATATACAGTGATTCCACATCGAAATGATCTGTCCGGGAATATATTTCTTCGAGTATTGCAAAACGTTCAGGTGTTTTCCTGAGGTTTTTATTTTCGAGATAGGCCTCGAAAATTTTTTTAACCATTGCTATGGTTTCCTGCTGAGGCATGTTGTTTTATTAAAGGACAAAGTTATGAAAATTAGTTTGTAGTTGATTAAGTTTATTGGGTCGATTGAGTTGAAAAAAAGCTGAACTCTTAATCAACCACTCACCTAATCAACCAATTATGACACTTTTTCAATCACGGAATCGAAGCGGTTAACGCCTGTGACGCCTTTAACGGTCTTTAATTTTTTTATCAGGTTATCCAGGTGTTCGGTATCGTTAACATACACCATTATCGAGCCTTCAAAAATGCCGTTATCGCTGTCGACAGTTATTGAGCGCATGTTTACCTTAAAGTCGTTGGAAATTACAGTTGTTAATTTATTGATCAGGCCCACATCATCAATGCCGGTAATCCGTAGTCCGGTTAAAAATGCCAGTTCCTGCTGGTTGGTCCACCTTGCTTTTACAATGCGGTACCCATAATTAGCCATCAGTTTAGCGGCATTGGGGCAATTAGTGCGGTGTATTTTTATGCCATCGCTAACGGTAATAAAGCCAAATACATCGTCGCCGGGGATAGGATTACAGCAATTGGCCAGCTTGTAGTCAATTTTTTGCATATCCTCGCCAATCAGCAGCATATCGCTGTCTTTCGCCTTTAAATTCCGCATCAGGCTTTGCACCTGCTCGGCTTCAATTTTATCCTGCGGCTTATTTTCAATCACTTTTTCCGAAGCCTGGTACTCTTTCAGGTCCTTCATATCTATAACGCCCTGCGCTACATTATAAAAAAGATCCTGGGTTGACGGCAGCTTAAAGAAATAGCTTAGCTTTTGTATGTTTTCGGAGTTGTATGTGATTTTTAACGATTTTAGCTTACGCTCCAGTATCTCTTTACCGTCCTCGGCAATTTTGCGTTTTTCTTCTTTCAGGGCCGATTTTATCTTGGCCTTGGCTTTTACTGTAACAACAATATTGAGCCAGTCTTCTTTTGGGGTTTGCTTGCTTGAGGTAATGATCTCTACCTGGTCGCCGTTTTGAAGCTTGTGGTTCAGCGGCACCAGTTTGTGGTTAACCTTCGCACCGATACAACTTGCCCCAACATCAGTATGAATTTCAAAAGCAAAATCAAGGGCAGTGGCATTGAGCGGTAACTGGATCAGGGCGCCCTTAGGCGTAAAGATAAATATCTCGTCCGAAAACAGGTTCATCTTAAAATCATCAAGAAAGTCGAGCGCATTCGAATCGGGATTTTTGAGCATATCCCGTACCTTTTGCACCCATAGGTCTAAACCGCTATCGGTCGATGATTCCTTGTATTTCCAGTGTGCGGCAAACCCTTTTTCCGCAATTTCGTTCATCCTCTTCGTCCGTATCTGTACTTCTACCCATTGTCCGCGTGGGCCCATTACTGTTGTATGCAGCGATTCGTAACCGTTGGCTTTAGGTGATGATATCCAATCTCTCAGCCTGTCGGGATTCGGCCGATAGAGATCGGTAACTATTGAGTAAGCCTTCCAGCAATCGGCTTTTTCGTTTTCGGGAGTGCTGTCCAATATAACCCTGATAGCAAAAAGGTCATAAACCTCCTCAAACGGGATGGCCTTTTTCTTCATTTTGTTCCAAATGGAGTGTATTGACTTTGGCCTGCCGAATATGTCGGCGGTCAAACCCTGGCCTTCAAGCACTTTTTTTACCGGTTCTATAAAATCCCTGATAAATTTCTCGCGCTCCGTTTTTTTCTCGTTAAGCTTATTTTTGATAAACTGGTAGGTTTCCCGCTCCATATATTTCATGGACAGGTCTTCCAGCTCTGATTTTATGGCATACAAACCCAGGCGGTGGGCCAGCGGCGCGTACAAGTAAACGGTTTCCGACGATAGTTTAAGCTGCTTATCGCGCGGCATATACTCCATCGTCCGCATGTTATGCAGCCTGTCGGCCAATTTTATCAATATTACCCTTACATCATCGGCAAGGGTAAGCAGCATTTTACGAAAATTTTCGGCCTGCAGTGAGCTGTTGGTATCAAAAACACCCGATATTTTGGTTAAACCATCAATTATCATGGCTACCTTTTTCCCAAAATCCCTTTCAATATCGTCCAGGGTCATATTGGTATCTTCCACAACATCGTGCAGCAATGCACACACAATGGACGTGGTTCCCAAACCAATTTCTTCGGCAGCAATCTGCGCGACTGCTATCGGGTGATAGATGTACGGCTCACCTGATTTGCGGCGCATATCCTTATGGCTTTCAAGGGCCATATCAAATGCTTTGCGTATCATCCGCTTATCCCCCTTTTGCAAGGTTGATTTACAGGCACGCAACAAAGCACGGTATCTTTTTAATATCTCATTTTTCTCTGCTTCCAGATCAATCACTATTTCTTTCATTCGTGAGTATTATTACTATAAAAATCATAAACTTGCAATAAAATTTATAATTGCAGGTTATTATCAAATACCAACAAAAATTGCGTTAATTTTGTAATACGTAAAATTATGAAATTTATTGGTTTTCTGATGTTGTTTTGTTGTGCACTGGGCTCACTAAAGGCCCAGACAGAAAGTCCCGTTGTAAACCCTGACCTTAAACCCACACCATTAGTTCTTGGCAAAAATGATACCATCAGAACTTACCTGACTGTCGACAGCGGCAAATTGGAACCCTGGATAGTGTTACAAGATGTCAAGATTTTTGATACGCGCATATTTAAAAGCCAGGCCGACATCGATAAGTACAGGCGTTTACGGTATAATGTACTGAAAGTGTTGCCTTATGCACGGTTTGCCGGGCAAAGATACCGCAAACTGCAGCGTGATCTTGCTTTAACAGGCGACAGGCATAAGCAAAAGGAACTGATAAACGACTGCCAGACTGAAATTAAAACCTTATTTAATAAAGAAATTAAGGACCTGACAATTAGTCAGGGTGAGATATTGATAAAGCTGATAGACAGGGAAACGGGATACACCAGCTACGCCATGGTAAAAGATTTAAAAGGCGGGTTTAATGCATTTGTACTTCAATCCGTGGCGCGGTTATTTGGTCATGATTTAAAAGAGACCTATGACCCTGACGAGCAAAGAGACATCGAAGCTATACTGCAGCAGGCAGGTTATACCTCTTCTAACGATTAATAATGGTTGATAAAAGCATCTACCAGTTTAATGTTCAAAAATTAAACGGTGACGAAGTCAGTTTATCTGAATATAAAAACAAAGTCCTTTTAATAGTAAATACGGCATCCCAATGTGGGTTTACACCTCAATTAAAAGAACTGCTGGAATTAAAAAACACATTTGAGGGGAAAGATTTTGAAATACTTGCCTTTCCGTCAAACGATTTTGGCGGCCAGGAACCCCTTGAAGGTAATGAATTAGCCGCCTTTTGCGAAATTCAACGTGTAAACTACCCGGTTTTTGAAAAGATAAGGGTGCGCGGTCCTTATGCGCACGCCTTGTATAAATTTTTTGCCTCCAAAAAAGAAAACGGCAAGTTCAGCTCCATCCCCAGGTGGAACTTCCATAAATTTTTAATCAACAAATCGGGCGTAGTTACAGATTTTTTTTATCCATTTACCAAACCACTTTCTTCAAAGATCAGGAAACGGATCAGCCGTTTGTTAGCCCCTGCCAAATAATAAAAATTGTTTATGATCAAACTTGACATATTGGTTTTACCCGTCCACCCGGACGACGCCGAACTGGGCTGCGCCGGCACTATTTTAAAGCATATTGCATCAGGGAAAAAGGTTGGTATTGCCGATCTTACGCGCGGTGAGCTTGGCACAAGGGGCTCCGCCGAAATACGGGAACAGGAAGCTGACTCTGCTGCCCGGATACTTGGACTAACTATCAGGGAAAATGTAGGCATTCCCGATGGCTTCTTTCAAAATACGCCTGAATACCAGCTGAAAATTATCGAAGTGATACGCAAATACCGGCCCGAAATTATTATTACCAACGCCTATCATGACAGGCACCCGGATCATGGGCGGGCAAGTGAGCTGGTAGAGGCCTCCGCATTTTTGGCCGGACTCAGAAAGGTGGAAACTTATTTCAACGGCGAGTTACAGCAAGCCTGGCGGCCCAACCTGGTACTGCATTTTATACAGGACAACTACATTAAGCCTGATATATTGATAGATGTGACTGAAACTTGGGATAAAAAAATTGAAAGCGTACTTGCTTATAAGTCGCAATTTCATAACCCCGACTGGGATGGCGAACCGCAAACCTATATATCTTCGCCCGAATTTATCCAGGTAGTTGAAGCGCGGGCCAGGGAATTTGGAAAAAGCATCCAGGTAAAATTTGCGGAAGGTTTTACGTCAAAAAAGATTTTGGGGGTGGAGAGTTTGTTTGATTTGTTGTGATCAGAAGCAGGTAAAAGGTGAAAGGTAAGGTAGTATAAAAAACCTTTCACCCTTTACCTTTCACCTTTCACCTCGCTAAGCGCGAACATACTCAAACCTGTTATTCTCATTACTTCTTTCCCTCCTTAGCTTATGTTCATTTGCGAGTTTCAAAAGAATGCCCGACAGTTCGGATGTTTTAAAATCCGAGTCAAAGTTGTCCTTACAATAATTTGCTATTGAAGATATTGAACGCGGTACGTCAAAAAAGTCAGCACTTAACAACTGATTTAATATTTTAGTGGCCCCTGGTTTTTTAGCGCCGCGCGCAGCATATCCCCCTTCATCGCCCCGCGGCCTGTAAACCCTTTTATTAAGTACTTCTATGCCATCTGTTTCTGTTTTCTCTAATTCCATCATTGCATCTAACAGCCGGTCAACAACCCGTACCTGTACCGCTTCCGACTTGAACGAATTAACAACTTCAGAAATCTCCAGAAGCTGCTTTTTTAATTTCTCGATGTGCTTACTCATGATAATTATTGGCTTATAATTACTTATCTTTTCTATTCAAATTTAACACGCCTAATAATTAGATATATTGCCTGGATTGGTGAAAAAATAGGGTATTTTAGCGCGTTAATACTTAAATAGTGTTATTATGCCATTTTATAGGCAAATAAACAGCTAAAACAACTGATTTGATTGTAATAACAGGTGTTTGTATTAAAAGTTTTACACTTATTGCAGATTAGCCGAGATATTTTCGAGTATTGTGAGGCCTTCGTCGATATGTTTTCTATCAATAATAAGTGCGGGCCTGAAGCGGATGGTTTGGTCGCCGCAACCGAGAAACATCACGTTACGGTCCATCCCTGCCTTAATAAATTTATCCCGCCTGGCCTTATCCGGAAAATCAAATGCCGTCATCAGGCCCTTGCCCCTTACATTACTGATCACCGGCAGCCTTTCGGAGATACTTATCAATTGATCCTGCAGGTATTCGCCCATTTGGGCTGCATTATCGCATAAATTATCTTCTTCAATAATTTCCATTATTTTCGATGAGCGCACCATATCCACCAAGCTACCGCCCCAGGTTGAATTGATGCGTGATGAAACCCTGAATACGTTATTTTCAACCTCATCAACCCTTGTACCGGCAAGTATGCCGCATACCTGCATTTTTTTGCCGAAGGCTAATATGTCGGGCCTGGCATGCTCGCCAAAGTGTTCGTGACACCAAAACTTGCCGGTAAGGCCAACACCCGTTTGTACTTCATCATAAATCAGCAACGCCTCATTTTCATCGGCCAATTGCCTTAATTTAATCAAAAACTCCTGCCGCACATGTTTATCACCGCCTTCTGATTGTATGGGCTCAATAATAATAGCGCAAACGTCATCTTTATTTTCTTCAAAAGCTTTTTTGATCTGGGCAATTGATAACTCTTCCCGTCGCAGCAAGTCTTCGTGATTAGCATCACTGAATGGAAAATTTATTTGAGGCAGGGACACCCTCGGCCAATCGAATTTGGCAAACCATTTTGTTTTTACCGGCTGCGTATTGGTAAGACTTAAAGTATACCCCGAGCGCCCATGGAAAGCGTTTTCAAAATGGATCACTTTAAAACCTATTTCTTTGGTATAACCTTTCGCAAAGTTTTTCTGCACCTTCCAGTCCATTGCAACCTTAAGGGCATTCTCAATAGCCAGCGAACCGCCTGCTATAAAAAAAGCATGAGGCAGGTACTCGGGTATGCCCACGCGGTCGAAAGTCTCTACAAACTGCGCATATTGGGTTGTGTATATATCGGAGTTCGACGGGTTGGTTAATGCCGCCAGCATCAGGTTTTTTTTAAACTCCTCGTCGTTCACCATTTTGGGGTGATTATAACCTAATGGCACCGATGCGAAACAGGTAAAAAAGTCGAGCAGGGTACGATCGTGTTTAGCATCGTAAATGTAAACACCCTTGCTTTTTTCCATGTCAAAAGTAAGGTCGAATCCATCGGCCAAAACATGCTTCCTTAATGAAGCCTGTACATCTGTGGGAGAAACTTGCAGGTTATACATAGCAGTTTGATTTGTTCAAATTTACTTAAAAACCCTCAAAAAACAAAAATTAGGCCGTTTTTGAACCGATATGCAAAAAAGTAACTTTAAATTGTTTAAAGTTGGTTTTTGGACTAAAGTGGGATTTGGTTTTATCGCCTTTGTTTAAAAAGCTGTATATTTAGTAATCAAAAAACTCCTGAAATCACTCAAATGAGGCTGCAGATATTTGTTCTTTTTTTATTTATTACCCTAAAGTGCGCGGCTCAGAACACTGCATTTGATAAGGTGATTATAATTTACGGAAAAGGGCATAACTCCTGGGTTATACCCGGAGTTTATGGAACTGCGGACCGGTTTGAATTCGTTCGTTCTAAAACCGGCGGCTATAAGATGAACAGCTATTTAAAATTTGAATTTTCACTCAACAGTGACAGCGCTGAAGTAACAGATACAATTAGGGCGCCTTTTCACAAATATAGGGTTTCAAACAAAGCGATAAATTCGCTCTATGCCCAGTTCTCAATTACCAAACCAAATTTCACGTCGGCGTTTATCAGGCCTTTTTTAAAAAATCCTACTAAAAGTGAAATTCTTGCTATCGCAAAAAAAATAGACAGGAGCGATATGTTTGAAGATGATGACCGGCAAGAGTTGGCTGATCTGATCAATCCTATCAAACGTTTTAATAAGATCGATTCTTTTATAAATTTAAACCGGCCGGATCCGCGCTTTGAAACAGTTGTGATCGATGTTGGTGAAGACATCAGCGTATCTTTCATTAAGAATAAGGATACAACAATTTTTAACGCTAACCTTTTGCAATTGTTGGGCCAGCCAGTGTCAAAAGACCGGGAAAATCGCCAAAACATTGACAAACAATTCGTTAATCTGGAAGTCAACGTCTTGCTTGAAGGAATGCTGCCAATTTCGTCGGATGCAAGAAAGCGGATTGGTATCAACAGCCTTACCGAAGACTATATAAAATGGTATATTGATAAAGTTTTATAAAGTTTTCTTCTCTTCCGACGGAAACACGATATTTATATAAAATTTGACGTATGGCAACTGTTGATACCTTGAGAAATAATCTAATCGATAAATTATTCACTATCTCAAATAAAGAATACCTGCTTGCTTTAAACCAGTTGGTTGAAAGCAGTGCTGTGCATAATGGTGCGGTTAAACTTACCGGGGAGCAAATTTTAATGTTGCAGCTTAGCGATAAGGATATTGAAACCGGGAAGCTGATTTCTCAGAGGCCGAGGCCAAAAGAAGGGAAACCCGGTAAGAATGTATAAGGTTCTTGGCGGAGTCTTAATAGCATTGAGTTTCTTTTGGGGGATTGGTACGTTAATGCTTTATAGCGACAGCTTTTTGAGCGGTTCTCTTACAGAACTAAACTTTTTTGGATGCATTTTGGTTGTCGGAATTGGAATTTTTATGGTTATTAAGCCAAAAGTTCGAGATTAAATTATCACCAGCTTCGGCCCAACCCATATATCATTACCAATAATTATTACTGCATTTTGGGATAACAGGCAAGACCCTGAAAAATTACTGGAAATAATAAAGTCCTAATCACAGTACTGTTGCAATGAAAATCATCACCTGGAACTGCAACATGGCTTTCCGCAAAAAGGCTGATCTTCTGTTAGCCTTCAAGCCCGATATTTTAGTTATACAGGAATGCGAATGCATTGAAAAGTTGAAATTTGACTCCGGGCCACAAAAACCTTCTGATATTCTGTGGTTCGGCAACAATCTGCATAAAGGACTTGCTATTCTTTCGTATAATGGTTTAAAGCTTCGTGTTCTCGATGTTCATAATAAGGAATTTCAAATGATCGTGCCGATATCGGTAACCGGCTGGGGATCAGATTTTAATTTATTTGCCGTTTGGGCTTTTAATCCCAATGATCCAGACGGGACTTATGTTGAGCAGGTTTGGAAAGCTATTCATCATTACGATGATCTGCTCCAATCCAAACAAGCAATACTTGCGGGCGATTTTAACAGCAATACAATATGGGACCGGAAGCGCAGGGCAGGCAACCACTCGAATGTTGTTAAATATTTAGAAGAAAGAGGTATACACAGCGCTTATCATCTGCATCATAAGCAAATCCAGGGAAAAGAGGCGCATCCCACGTTTTACCTGTACAGGCATCAAAACAAGCCTTATCACATCGACTACTGCTTTGTTTCGGAAGATATGGCGAAAAGGGTACGTGCAGTTGAAGTTGGTGATCATGCCTTTTGGTGCGCCTACAGCGATCATGTGCCGTTAATAGTAACGCTGGATGAAATTATTTAAAAACTCGTAGAGACGCAATACTTTGCGTCTCCCGCCATGCAGGGCGAACAATTAATTCAGAAAATCAGGGCCGGAGACGCAAAATATTGCGTCTCTACAATAAAGAAAGCCCGTCCGCATTTAGCAGACAGGCTCAACACAATATAGGTTATTAACTGATTTTTCCTGTTTATAGTCGTTTGCCATGCTGGCTGATGCAACTATCGCCTGATACCAAATTCGGGCATTGCAAAAAAACTATTGGCTGAAAGTATAATTTATATCATAAAAATTGAAATAATTGTTAGCCTTTTTGCCAAAAAGCTGTAGAATTATCAGGTTATAAATAATCGAGCAGTAAATTTGGGAAAATCCCTAATAAAATAATCAAAAAGCATATACTTATTGACAAAATGATAATATATTGAGATTTTATGACTGGGTTTGCTGGCACATCGCTCCTTTTTAAAAATAAATTAAGCGGAATTTTTATGTAGTAGAATAATGAAACAACTGTAGTTAAAGCCCCGGTGATCATTAAAATCAGCAACAGCGGGTTATGTACATGCTGGTAAAAACTGTAAACTGCCGAAAATACCACCAGTTTACCGGTAAAACCAGCTGTAACCGGCAGCCCTGCTAAAGACACGAGCACAATTACAAAACAAACTGAAGCCGCCGGATATTTAAGACCGAGACCTTTGTATCCGTTCAAATCTTCAGCCCCGGTTTCGTTGGCAAACCAGGTAGCAAGCGCCAGGGCGCCGATATTTGCAATTGCGTAGGCGGCGAGGTAATAGATCAATGCCGAAAACCCTGTGGAACTAAAAGTAACAACGGCCATCAAAGCAAAGCCGGTATGCCCGATACTCGAATAGGCCAGCATACGTTTTACATTTTTTTGAAGTACCGCCGCAAAATTCCCGGCTATCATAGTGATGATGCCAATTATGGCTAAAAAGAAACGAAAATCGAAAGCCGTCCAGTTTGTGAAGAAGATAAAGGGCCTTAAAAAATTTAAGAGCAGGGCAAAGCCGGCAATTTTCGGCAGGGTAGATAACCAGGCTGTAACAGGGGTTGGAGCACCCTGGTAAACATCGGGCACCCAAAAATGCACCGGCACAAACGATAGTTTGAACCCGATGCCGATAAATACCAAAATTAGCACGAACGAAACAGCTACGGGGTTAACCTGCATTAAACCTATCACTATGTTGCCGGTAAATAAATTGAGCGAACCGGTAAAGGCATATAACAGAGATATACCAAAGAGCATTATGGCCGATGAAGCTGCACCAAACAACACATATTTTAAACCGGCCTCGGTACTGAATGCATTTTCGGAGCGATAAGCTACCATCAGGTATGATGCGATTGAAACCATTTCTATTGAAAGGTAAACTGACAACAGGTTTACGGCCATCACCATTAAATGCATGCCGAAAACGGAAGCGATGACTATGGTGTACAAATCAGATAATCCTTTCGGATGCCTGGTTAACCTGTTATCCCATTCAAAATAAAGTAATAATATAAAAGCCAGTGCATCAATAACCAGCTTAAAGTTTATTGCCGTGCGCGTAAGCAGCAGCATTTCGGTGAAAAAAAAATGGCCGTTGGCCTGCAGCACAGACAGCAGCAGGGGACTTTGCTGAAAATCCCGGTGGATCACCAGTAAAATCCCCCCGCATGCTATTATCCTGCAAAGCTTTTCAGAATCCCGGCCAAACAACAGATCAGTTACCAGCACCACAACGAACAATATGGCCAGGTATATTTCGGGCATAAAATAAGGTATGCTTTCCAAAACATTGCTTATTGAACCGGGTAAAGAAGGCAGCAGGTCGTGCATATTTTTATTGAACTATTACGGATTGATTTTTAGGATACTTAACCTGGTATTTTAATTCCAGCTTTTTTTCACCTTGCGAATTTAACAGTAAATTCCATGAAACCTTGCCTGTTGATACATCGGGGGTTGCACCGGTTGTTTCCTGCGCTTCAACTTCAATGGCCGAATTCTGTGAAACAGGCAACTCGTCTTCAACCAGCAGGTTTATTGGTCGGTTTTTACGGTTCTTTACGTCTATCAGCCAGTCCCGTGTTTCCTTTCTGTTCGCTCCGAGGCTTTGTTTCGCGCTAAGGTCTTTTTGCAGGATTCGTTTTACCAAAATACCCTTATCAACCCCAAGCGACAAATTTAAGGTATCGCTTAACGACTGCGTATTTATCCGGGATTTTCCAATGTACGTGCCTTCAAAAAACAGGTTCGCTTCGCCGGGGAGAAAATTATATTTATTCCAGTCCGTTATCTGCGCAGTCAAAAATACATTTGTGTTTAATTTGGGGGCAACATAATATTGATAACCGGCTTTTACTTCAACCTGGTTTATTTCAACCAGGCAAACCTTCCCGTCGTTCAGCACTGTGTATGGATTTTCAATAGTAAACTCCACCGTGGTTTCGCGCTCTGCCTGGTTTATGTCAACAGGTATAGTGCCATTTTTATCATAGTCCTGGCGTTTGGTAACAACAACCTCAGCCAAACTATTGCCCGAACTATTATTTGCCTGATAGGGCTGCACAAAATTGAGGTAGTATGGATTTAATTCGGGTTTAATAGCGCTAATGCCCGGGTTGCCGGTTGATAGGGTAAGTTTAACATTTTTCCAGTCTTCGCCACTTGTTTGCGATACATTTGCCTTATAAGATATTGTTAAGGGGCTGTTCACATTTTTCGCCCTGATGTCATAACTTGGGTACCAGGTTGCATTTTGGATGAAGTAACTTAACAAAAATATTGATTGTAACGCCGTTTTTGAAGAAACAGTTACCACAATGCTGCTTGTACCGGGGTTTTCCCGCCCGTTAATTTCGGCTATTTGCCCGGAATACCTTGCCAGCTGTTCATTTAAATCGGCTATTTGATTATTAATAGCCAGTTCCTTTTCTTTAATTGAAGTAAGGCGCTCCGTTTGAAAATCAAGCGCCTCTTTTAATTTTAAAACATCAAGCGTTTGGTTTTCAGCTTTTACAAATTGATTCTTCATTAAAGTAGTTTCTTCCGTCTGGTATATGGATAATAAGTTGCTTTGAAGATTTATCTTATCATATAATTGTTTTTTTGCCGCCTCCAGGTCTGCCACTTCTTTTGTTTTAACCTGGTCGGTAAAATAGTTAAGCTCAT
>Ga0206872_10063_pt1 | contig 32485 bp, 25 predicted proteins | sample Alteio_BWOrgCont_34_FD_152906 | JGI IMG/M metagenome (GOLD analysis project Ga0206872, IMG submission 152906) | Enriched cells from forest soil in Barre Woods Harvard Forest LTER site, Petersham, Massachusetts, United States -... | ecosystem: Environmental > Terrestrial > Soil > Temperate forest >... | reverse complement strand
CCTTATGCTTCCGATGCAGTACCGGCTGGTCGCTTGCGGTGTCGTCCACATTAAAGTCGTGGGCGTTGAGCGTAAAATCGGCAACTTTCTTGTTCAGTTCCATGAAGACTAACCTCACTTATGAGATGGTACGGCGGTTGGGTGGTGGCCTAATTTTGAATTGCCGTCCCCCAGGGGCTAAAGCCCGCGAAGATTTGGCTTATCGTTGCGGCACGACTAAAGTCGTGCCCTTTCAAAGCAACACCAGACTAAGATACCTCTGGCGATTGAGGAGAGCGGCAGCATCAAAAGTAGAGAGGCCCGAATCACTTTCCGGCTTTCCCTCACCCAACCTTTACGGGATTCGACCCTTCGAACCCGGTAACGATTATCTTCGAGGCAGCTCCAGCGTGTCATCGCGTTCTTATCGCTTCGTGCTCCAATTCGTAATATTGCTTGCAGCCGCGGCTGCCCTGTGCGCGCCGGCCCGTGCTCAATACGTTGGCCAGTCCGCCAAGACAGACAATGCCGCTGACCTTCGTGCCGTCGCCGTGCTTGAGTGGATTGGCGACGATCAGCTGCATCCCAGCAGGAGCCGGATCATTCCTGTCACAGTCTTCGATGGCCACGACTTGCAGGACGCCGGAATTTATCTTGCACGGCCGCAGCCCCTCGCCCTGGACCACGAGGTTGAATACCAGTTGAAGGAAGACGGCAAAAGTACCGGGCTCTTCATCATCTATGGCGCGGCTGACGAGAACGGCTCATGGGTGGGCTACGGGAAACTGCAGCCAATGCCCAAGCCCAAACCGCCCAAGCCGCTCAACGCCCACGACTTTAATGTGGACGACACCGCAAGCGACCAGCCGGTACTGCATCGGAAGCATAAGGACGGCGACTCGAGTTCGAGTTCAGACTCGGCAGGCAGTGGTAATCCTGCCGAAGCGCCTGATCCCGACAGACCGACGCTGCACAAGGCACCCGGGGCCGACAGCGGTACCGGAACCGATACCACCTCAAGTTCGGGCACTGCGCCTGCGGCCGACCCCGACAGGCCCACGATGCACAAGAGTCCCGACAACGGCGACAGTACCACGGCAAGCGCTGGTGGCGACAATAGCGATCCTGATCGGCCAAAGCTGACAAAGAAGAAAACCAGCAGTTCGAGCGACGACGATGGGTCAGTGTCTTCGGTCGACACCACCGACCCTAATCGGCCGAAGCTGCAGCGCGGACAGGTCACTTACGGCGGAGGCGACCTGAGCGCGTCAACGCCAACGTTGAAAGGCCTGCCGCCGGAGATGCACCAGGCGGTTGCCGTATCGGACGCACGCAACACGCCCGATCATCCATGGGACTATTCCTGGGCCAATCCCGATGACGAACAAAAGTACAAGGCGCAGCTCGAAGATTTGGCTCGGACCGCACTTGGGTTGATGCCGCCCCCTGCGCCGGTTCTCGCAAAAAAGACCGCCGCAAAGACGACGCCGCACAAGAGCGCGAAGGCCGCTCCAGCGCCTCCGGCGGAGCCTGCCCCGCTTGAAGACGAGCAATACCGAGTGTTTGAGCTGGCCTATAGCTCGGGCGCGACCATGGTGCTGAGCGCGCACACCTCTGGAACCGGCGCCCAGGAAAAGTTTGTGACGCTGGTTGCCCAACCCGATCTCTACGGCAGCCTGACGGTGCTGATGAAGAACACCACAGACGGCGCTCACCTTGATGTGATGCCGCAGATGCACCTGATCGACGCGGTCGACGCCATGGCCGACAATCGCGGCGAGTTGCTGTTTGAACTGCGCGGGACCATGGGACGGCAGTTTGCCCTCTATCGCGTGCTGCGCGGCCAGGTTACGCGGCTGTTTGTTAGTGGGGGTTCGGATATGAACGCCAGTAACTAGGTCGCTAACCCGCTGGCCGTATGGGGTTCCCCAGGTGATACCGCATGCCGCAAAAGTGTGAGCAGATGCTTGTTCTTGAAAGTGTTTAATCCTATACAATTTATTTATGAGTGGGCTCGCAGCCACTGAACCGAAGGACATATTAGCGAATGGCATCAGTTCTTACCGCCCCTTCCCCTGAGACTTCAACCGAAATTTCAACCGGATCTAATCCAGTAATCACCAAAAAGGATTCAGCCGCTGCGCAGGGCGCGCACGCTGTTCCCGCTCGCCTGCAGATTCAAATGGGCCGCGAGGCCGCAGTGGGCAAAGGTGTGAACTGGATTACGGTAGGGACGATCGCCGCGTTTCACATTGGTGCGCTGGCCGCCTTCTTCTTCTTCAGTTGGGAGCGACTGGTGGTTGCCGTCATCATCTACGTGCTGGCCATTAACGTGGGCATCGGCATGTGCTATCACCGCCTGCTCACCCATCGCGGCTATCACACGCCCAAGTGGGTTGAGTACGCCATGGCGGTTTGCGCAACCCTGGCGCTTGAGGGCGGGCCAATTTTCTGGGTCTCCACTCACCGCGTGCATCACCAGATGAGCGACCAGGAAGGCGATCCGCACACACCGCGCGAGGGCGCATGGTGGGCGCACACGGGTTGGATATTTTTCGGCGAAGCGCTGCACGCGCAAACCGAGGTACTGGCGCGCTACACGCCCGACCTGCATCGCGACCGCTTTCACATCTGGCTCAGCAAGTATCATTGGCTTCCGCTTACCCTGAGCGGCTTGCTGCTGCTGGGGTTGGGATGGGCATTCGGTGGCCCGATGAGCGGCATTGGATTTTTGCTTTGGGGCGTAATGCTGCGCGTAACGCTCGGCCTGCACGCAACCTGGCTGGTAAATTCGGCCACGCACCTGTGGGGCAGCCGCCGCTTTGAAACCCGCGACGACTCGCGCAATAGCTGGTGGGTTGCACTGCTGACCGGCGGCGAGGGCTGGCACAACAATCACCACGCCCACCCCGTAAGCGCGCGCCACGGCCTCAGGTGGTATGAGATCGACCCGAACTTCTACGGCATCTGGATTCTCTCAAAGCTTGGCTTGGCGAAAAAGATTCAGGTAGCAAAGTACGACCGCGAGAATCCGAAACCTGCGGGGATGTAGTTTCGTAATTCGCCTCAGACTGAGTTTGGATTTGAACGGCCTCCTCTTGGAGGCCGTTCTCATTTGGAGTACGAGCGTTCTCGAAATGAGAACGCCCCTGGGTCTGTCTGCGCGAGCTTTGGATCACTACAGAAAGGGATTGCCGAAAGGCCAACCCGACGGGTATTCCCGCTTGTAAGGTTTGCCGTATATTTGGCGGAACTCTTCAGATGTAAGCGGCTTGACCGATCTGATAATTGCGGTTTGATCGGGCGGGGGTTCTCCGACTATCGCGGTCAGATCGCCATCTAAAGTCCACTCCGGCAGAGAGGCGAATGCGAGCCCGTCGCACATGGTCGATTGGCTCAAGAATTCAGGCCAAAGCTTCTGATACACCTCACCCAGAACAACGGCCTTTCCCAGACCGGCTGGAATCCCCATCCACCACCAACTGCCAATGCCACCTTGACGGCTGGTTACTGTAGCTCCCATCCATCTGTATCCACCGATAACGCGGACTTGACCGTAAATCGGCCGAACGAGAGCCGATATCTGATGCCAAAGTTCGTGCAAAGCAGTCGAACGCTCCGGCTGCGAGAGAACAGCCTTCATCACTTCGATATGAAAATGATTGACGCGGAACCCAAGCCGATGGGCGCCTGTCGGAAGTGGCATCGAAAGATGAACCATCACGGTAGTTCTATTCGGATACCAAACCACGTGATCGAATCTGTGCTCGTCGAGAAAATCGAGGAACCGTTCCCTCCCGGTTTCTGCGTATATGTTTTGCGGCGGCTCGCCCAGTCCGTAACGCTCGGGCAGCGCCTCCGGCAGAAATCGATCAAGAAGGATCAGCAATTCTTCCCGTCCCTCGCGGTCTTCCACTGGGCTCTTAGTGAACCACCACGATAGTGACACAACATCGAATTCTTCCTGACTTCGGCGCGTAGCGCCATGCTCCAGGCCCTTGGGAAACCAGAATGAGCTCTTTTGAGGATCGTAGACGATTCCGTGACTTTCGCTGGCAATCTGATTGGCCGTTTCACGTATTAGCCTATGTAGCTCTACCGTTGCCGTGCCTTCGAGGGTCAGGTGGGTGAGCCAACTGATTTCGGGAATAACCTTGATCAGGTCCTCGGGAATGTCCTCGGCGAGAACGCGCTGGGACTCCCAGACACTGATTTGGCTATTCTCTTGGCGGTGGATCCATTGCGCAGACTTGGCTTCCCACCCAAGAGACGCGCCAAGGATTGAAGCTGTAAACGGCCCGACCGACCAGACCTCTAGATCGAAGCTCATGGGTTCAACCGCTATTTCCGCGCCTTGGCCCTGATCCACACCGTCAGAAAAAACGGCAGCGCCACAACCAGCACCAGCACTCCTGCAGGGAAACCCACGTAGAGATAGGTGTCAGCATAGCTCACCGTGTGGTGGCCGAAGAGGTTCCAGCCGAGCAGCGCAAAGATCGAGATGCAGGTGGATGCGAAGAAGGTGAGAAATGCCGACGCGACCGCCAGCAACAGGCTTTGAAACAGGCTGAATCCCGCCACCGGAAATCCAAAGATCGTGGCGCCGCGCGGCGTTGGACGCGGTTCCATCATCAAGATTCGACTCATCTCATGCTCCATGCCGGACTGCGGCTAAAGCCGCTTCGATAATTTGCGCTGAATTCAGCAGCCTGAAGGCTGCTGCTCCCTCCGACTTACCCGCGCCTTCAAAGCGTTCCACTTCCTGCAAGGCTAGTCTAACCGTCGATACCGTAGAATATGAAGCGATGGCAAGCAGCGCACAAATCGACCTTTGGCATGCGGAAAAAGTCGCCACGCAGGTGAGCGTGACGCGCGCGGTGAACGGTATTCGCTACGCCGCCTGGGGCGAAACGCGCATCAGTGATCCGGACCTTGAGCGCCTTGTTGGCGCGGTGCCCGCCACCATTACGCCGGCACTTGAGAGCCGCGCTTATTACTTTATTCCTCTGGCCATTGCCGATACCGGCGAAACAATGATTGCGCCGCTCTACAACGTTGAACTGGGCGATCGCGCGGTGTGCCATCGCAATGCCGCCTTTGGTTCAACCGAAGCAGTGTTTCTTTCAACGCGGCTGGTTGAGGACCGCTTCGGCCTGGCCTTTGAGTTCTTTATCAACGTTGCGCACAACTTTGTTGAAGCTACCGGCGTACCCGAAAGCTTTTCAGCGCTGGCGTGGTCGCAGAGTGAGGCGCAGGTACGCGGCGAAACCAGCCAGGATGCATGGGAAGCCCGCCGCAAGGCGATGGAGAAACCAGCCGCGAAAGACACCCCGATTCTGATTGACGAGCGCGCGCGCAACGCATTTTTTGAGTCGTCGTTCTCTGATGCGCTAGCGGTATACATGCTATCGCTGTCAGTCGATTTCGACTATCACGATCTTCGCGAGCGCGAGTATCCCCTGCTGGCCGCTCCCGCGTTGGCCGAGCGCCTGCGTCACGTGGCCTCGCTCTTCCCGGCCAACCCCGGCTACGATTTTCAGATTCTTTACCGACGCAAAGGCTAGGCGGCCGGTTCGGGCGTATTCAGTACGTGAAAACCAATGTCGCCTGAATTCCAATCGATCGCCGCGTGCAGCAGCATGGCCGGCCACAACGACCCCGATAAAATGGCAATCGCAGCCATTAGCAGCCCGACGATTGCCGTGTTCGGAATCTGCTTGACGCCGAGATAAACGTGACCCAGGCCGAAGACAATGGAGCTCAAAACAGCAGCCGGCCACACGCCCACCCACATTGCGAAATACCACAGCAGAAAACCGCGGAACAGAGTCTCCTCGCAAACGCCGGCGGTGATTGAGACGGCATGAAAACGCCAGCGTTCCGCGACGGTATGGGGCATCAGCGGTTCGCCATACGCAAGTTTCTTTCGCACCTTTTCAATCAGCTCAGGCCGCTTGACTATAGTCTTTCCCTGCAAAAGCAGCAGCGTGCTGAGCACCAACACCACTGTCATGCCAATGGCAAAACGCGCCGGACTCGCGGGAATCAGCAGCAGGGCCTGCAATGGCCGGCCCGTCCAGGCCCAATAGCCAAGCAGCACCGCAACTGCTGCCCATTCTTCAAGCACAATGGCGCGATAGAAGTTGAGCCGCGCGTTGGGTACGCGGGCCGCGAGCCGAGCCAGGTAGCGGGGCCACGTCTAGCGCAGTTCAATAATCGGAAACAGCAGCAGCAGAGCAAAAATGAAATGGTCAAAAAAATGATGCGAGAAGTTCATCCCAGCCCCCGGTTGGTTCCTGCTCCCTCGCTCTCTTGCTCCCTTGCTCCCTTGTTCCCCTGTTCCCCTGTTCCCTGCCTTAATCGCGTATCTGCTTCGACAGCAGTGCACCCATCACTTCAGGTTTCGCGCGTATTTTTCCGAACACCGACACCGACTTGATCCCGTCGCGAATCAGCTCGGGCGTCACGTCGTCTTCGATCTTTAAAACGCCCACAACGCGAATGCTAAGTGGACTATTGGCCGCAATGCGATTCTCAAGATCGATGCGGTTAAGTATCGTCATGCCGACCGTCATCACCTTCTGCTCAACGGCCTTTCGCACGGCGATTGAGTGGCTCTCAATCTGCCGGCGTACGGCGGCGATCAGGAAGTCTGTGCGGCTTGAGTAAAAGCCCTGATCGACGAGGAAATCCACCTGGCCGAGGTCGACCACACTCATGTTGAACGAGATTTTCTCTGTGTCTGGCATCTACCATACTCCCTTTGGAATACAGACAGATGATAAGAGATTCCGATAGGAAGTCAATACCAATTCTTGTGCGATCAGGACTGGATTTAGAAGAGCTCTCGTTCAGTTCAATAACTGGACGGGGATGCCGTTTAAACTCCAAAGGTGGAAGCAATCATTATTCGCAACGCCGTTCCTGCCGATAAGGCAGCGCTGGAAGACCTTCAGCTTCGCGCATCGCTGGCCAATGAGGCCGACCGCGAGGCAATCCTCGCCCATCCTGATGCGATTGATTTGCCACTGGAGCAGCTAACTTCAGGAGATGTGTTCGTGCTGGAGTTGGGCGGCCGTATCGCAGGCTTTGCCGCCCTGCTTTTGAGGCCTGATGGAGATGCGGATCTCGACGGGTTGTTCGTTGAGCCGGATATGAGACGGCGTGGCGCGGGGCGAGCGCTGGTTGAACACTGCGCAAAGATTTCTCTCGGCAGGGGAGCCCGGGTGCTGCATGTTGTTGGCAACTTTCACGCTGAGGCGTTCTATCTGTCTTGCGGATTTAAAGCGATTGGTCTCTACGAGACTCGCTTCGGTCGCGGACTGCTGATGAGGAAAGAATTGATCGTGTGAATAACATCCCTCAGGGCTAAAGCCCACGTCTTTTGGGGGAGGATTAACGGCACGAGTAAACTCGTGCCCTGATACGAGACCGTATCCCGCAGGGTTCGTCTGCGGCCTGTTACGCAGGCAGCGCGAGCAGCGCGCCCCAATTGAGTCCCGCGCCAAAGCCCGTCAAGACCAGCGGACCTGCAAGCGGTCCGGGATTGGCGTTGCGCCACTCGTCGGCGGCGATCAACAGCGATGCGGACGATGTGTTGCCGTAGCGCGCGAGATTCACGTAGAAACGATCTTCAGGAACTTTGAGCGACTGGGCCACGCGCATAATCAGGTTGAGATTGGCCTGGTGCATGATCCACGCTACCGGTTCTGCCGCGGTCAACTTATTGTGGGCAAGGAGCTCGTTCAGTACGCGCGGCATTTTGCGCACTGCTTGCAAAATCACGCTGCGGCCTTCCATCGCGATGCGGCCGTTTTCGATTTTCAATATCTCGGCCGATGCGCCATCTGTTGAAAGAATCGAGTCGGCAATGCGCGCGAATCCGTTTGATGGGTCGACGAGGCAAGCGCCCGCGCCATCGCCAAACAGGATCGAAGTGTCTCTGCTTTCGGGAGTGAGTTCGATGCACCGCGACATGATTTCAGTGCCGATGATGAGCACCGGTCCGTACCTCGGCGCAAGTTCAGCAGCCAGCGCCACGCCGATGAGCGAGCCGCACGACGCGACAGGTATATCGAGCGCGAACGTGGATGCGAGCCCAAGGCCTGCCGCGACCTGGCTCGCCGGCCCTGGACAAAAACGCGCAGCCGATCCCGAAGCAACCATGATCATGCCAAGGTCAGCGGCAGTCGCTCCCGCATTTGCCAGGCAGTTTTGCGCGGCCTGCAAACCGAGCGAAGCAACAGTGTCATTGTCGGCGGCGTAGCGGCGCTCTTCAATTCCTGAAACGTCGACAATCCATTCAGGCGTCGTCCCCACCAGAGCTGCAATCTCGGCATTGCCGACCCGGTGCTCTGGCAGATACGAACCGAATGCGCGGAGAAAAGACATTGGTCAGCCTAACTTGGCCGAGACGTAGGCCGAAACCTTGTCGAGGGTATCGAACTTGCGCGCCGACAGATCTGAATCGGGAATTGCGATGCCGAACTCTTCTTCGAGACCGGCTACAAAATCAGTGAGCGCAAACGAGTCGAGCAGGCCGGAGACGAAGAGCGAATCCTCGGGGCCCGGACTGACTTCTTTCTTAGTAATGCTTTTCAACACTTTTAGGATTCGTGCTTGCAGATCCATTCTTGTCTCCATTTTTGTCGCCTGTCGTGTCTACCGGCGCCGGCGTTTCGGTATTCGGTGAATTGTGTTCCTTATAGGCCTGATAGGCGGCCATCAAGTCTGACATAAGTGCATCGGCGAGGGCGTGGTATCCGTCACCGGTAAAGTGTGTGTGGTCGGGCTGCGCCCAGCCTGCGTACGCCCACTGCAACATTGCGCCGCCGCCGCCCATGCGCTGTTGCCAGTCCCAGTATGCGCAGTCATGCGTGCTGCAAACGGCGCGCTGGGCTGCGATGATTTTGTCGGTGCCATCAAAGGTGCGCCATGCGCGGCGCTGCATGGTTGCGCGGTCGGCGGGACCAAGCACAAGGATCGATGACTCAGGAACGTAGCTGTGAATGGTGTCGATAATGTTGGCGAAGGCGGTGCGGTAGCTGGCTTCGTCCCACTCCTTGCTGGCGGCCTCGTTGGTTCCGTAAGCCAGCACGATGAGCGCGGGCGAATTGTCCTTCACGTATTGCGAAAACAGCTTCTGGTCCCAGCGCAGAATCAGCGGAGCCTCTGCGCCGTTGATGCCGATAGCCTCCCATGTAACGCCGGGCTGCGTTGCAACCCAACCAAGCAGAGTGACCGGTGAGCTGTCTTCTTTGGTAAGCAGGAAATGATGATCGCCCGCCGAGCATGCGTAGTGGAACGATCCCGGGCCAATTGCGTCGGCCGCGGTGGCTACTTCAACAGGATCGCCGCCATTGTCGGTAAAGCTAAGGCTGCCGCCGCCTGGCTGCGCAAGAAACTCAAGGTCCAGCCCGGTGCATGACACATCGAGCGAGACCCACTCACCTTTGCGCATTGCGCTGATGCTGATGCCGCCCATGCCCAGCTCGCCGTCTCCGAGTGCCAGAAAATGCGTCCCCTGCGTTTTCCAGCCGGCCGATTGCCCATGTTTTGAACCGAAGATTCTATATCCGGCGAAGGGATGGCCGGGGTAAGCAAACCCGATGCCGCCATCGCCGAACTTGCTTTGAATTACTTGTCGCGCCTCGCCGGTAAACATGTCGGCCGCGGTGTGCGAATCGCCCCATTGCAGCACGCGAACAGTGTTGGTGGGCGCAGCGCCATCTTTGCGCGAATCCTGGTAAGCGGCCAGATCGGCGAAAAAGCCATCAAGCGCACCGGTGAAGGCGATGGCGTGATCGTCAGGCTTCTTTAGCCGCTCAGTGATTTCATTAACCAGCTCGGCGCGCCGTACCGGATCGATGCGTTGCACATAATAGTGAACGCGCTTGCCGCGGTGGTTGCTGTTGGTCGTCGCGACGTGCGCTACGGTGGAGTGAGTTGAATGTGCGGTTCCGGCCTTTGCGGTGGTCGCATGCTTATGTTTTGGTTTGGTGGAATGCGCGGTGGTTTGAGCCGGCAACAAGAGTGCAAGTGCCAGCAGCGCGGCGAGCGCTGCCATCGGCTTGATGTGCCTTAACAGGATTTGGAGAAACTGCATTGATTGTTGAAAAGCTCCCTCCAGGACTATGCCCGGCTCACTCTACCGCTCGTACCGGCCCGACGAAACAGACTACGGAAAAACTCATTGTGCGCATGCGATAAGCCGCAGGGGTTAAAACCCGCCCCATTTCAGGGAACTTTTCGGCACGAGTAAACTCGTGCCCTTATTACAAAACGCCCCCGGACATAATTTCTTCCGCAGCATTTAGACTCGTGCCCTTATTACAAAGCCTATTCGATTAAGCTCTTCCTCGACCTGTTCGTCATCACTTAGTACCGGTTGTTTTGTCGTGGTGATGGTTGGCGGACTGCGCATTCAAAGCGGTTTTCACCGTTGCGACTTTGGCGGCGAGTTTGGGGCCGGTCCTGGGGGCGGGTTTGCTGGCGGGCGTGGCCGGGGAAGGCTGCACCGCGATTCCGTGTTGCATCTTCCACCGATCATAGCGCAGTGAGAGTTGCTCAAGAAAAAGCCCCGCCACAATGGTTGCGCCTTGCGGTGTGGGATGCAACAAGTCCGCAGTCACCAGGCGCGGCGAGGCTGCGTACCATCGCGCCATGGTGCCCTTCGAACCCATGGCCTCGTAAGTTGAGAAGAAGGCGCAATGCGTTTCGGCTGCAACCTGGCGCTGTATGGCCACAATCTCCGGAATGGTGTCCATGGTTTCAATCTCGTCGAGCCCGGTGCGCTCGCCGCGATCCATTGGACTCATGATGAGGATGGACGCATTTGGATCGAGCTGACGAATGCGCGCGATAGCCAGGCGCAGCTCGTTTGCATACTGGGTGTGCACAAACTTGCCGAAGCTGCTCTCGTTCGATCCGTAGTTGATGATGATGAGCGACGGGCCGGCGTGGTCGAGTTCCTGTTTCCATATCTGCGGTTGCATCACGCGCGCCAGCACAGAGGTGGTTGCGCCGTTGAGACCAAGGCTGTCGTAGAGCAGTCCGCTCTGGCCGCGGCGACAGTCAACGCCAAAAAGCGTTACAGTGCCGGATGAAGGTTGAACGGAGACGATTTTGGTTCCAGGCGGAAGTTCGGCGTGGAAGAATGCGGCGGCTTGCGTCTCTGAGTCTGTTGACTGAGTGGCAATCTGGTTTCCGTCGGCTGCGACGGCGAACGATCCGCCGCCGGGGTGGGCAAGGTATTCGATTTCAACGGCAGTTTGCTCTGAGCCAGTGATGTGGAATTTGCTCCATGCGCCCTGCTTGCCTTCAAAGGCCGCGCCGCCCAGGCCGTAGATGCCTTCGCGGACGAGTCCCACGCCGGTTCGCATCCTCCAACCAGAACTCGACATTTCAACCCCGCGGTGGCCGTACCATGCCCAGGGCTTTGCCACCAGCGTGTACCCGCGGCCAGCGTCGCCGAAACGCGACTGCAGTTGCGCGCGAATGTCGCCGGTAATGAGGTCGGCGGTGGTTGGCGAGTCGCCGTAGTGGAGGATGGTGACCACTCCGCCCTTGCCCTGCTCGAGCTTGTATAGCGCGACGAAAAACGGGTCGAGGCTGTTCGAGCCGTCCACGAAGACTGGGCTGGTTGGTGGCAGCTTTGAGGCGTCGATTTTGGGCTGGGCCGGGCCTGGCTGGGATGGACGCTGCGGCCAATGAAGACTGAATGCGTCGCCGAAGATGGACGAATCTAGGCCCTTGCCGGGATCGACTTTGAGATTCCAGCCGGCGAGCAAAATGGCCGCAAAAGCGATGGCCAGCGCGGTTTTAAGCGGGAATCGGCTGCCTGGCGGTTTGGGCGCGGGCGGGGTGGCCGGATCGGAGTCCGGTTGGTCGGGGATGGGCGGCGCCGGCTCAGACAGATTAAAAATTGCCATACACAAAGGGGGCGGAGCCGCGGCCCGCGAGCGTTTGAATGATGAGGATGAGCGCAGCCACGGCCGCTCCCTGAACCCAGAAGGGCGCGCGAGCGGCAAGGGTGGAGGCGGATTGAAACCATCGTTCAGGCAGCGAGTGCAGGATGGCGGCGAGCAACAGAACCGCAGCGAATTCAGGGGTTATGTTGCCCAGCGACCACGTGAGCGCGCCCAGGCCTCGCAGAATCGCCATAGCGTTATCGAGGGTTGAGGCGCGGAAGAAGATCCAGGCAAAGCAAACAAAATTGAAGGTAATGATGGCGCCGAGGAGTTTGGTCCAGATGGCTGGCGAGGGGATGGCGCGTTGGCGTTTCCATGCAAACACTACGCCCAGCGCAAGGCCGTGCAGCAGACCCCATATTAGGAAGTTCCACGAGATGCCGTGCCACAGGCCGCCGACCATAAAGGTCAGAAGGAAGGCGTAACTGTATGAAGCTACGGGATATTTGCGGCGCTTGGGAAAGAAGTCGAAGAGGTAATCGCGCAGCCACTCTGAGAAAGTAATGTGCCAGCGGCGCCAGAACTCGGCCACGTTGACTGAGAGGTAGGGGCGGCGGAAATTCTCAGGCAAGTCGATGCCGAGGAGCAGGGCCGCGCCGCGGGCGATGTCGGTGTATCCCGAGAAGTCAAAGTAGAGTTGCAGGGCATAGCCGTAAACGGCAATCAGAATCTCCGAGCTGGAGTAGAGGGTCGGCGTGTCGAAAACCCGGTTGACCAGGTTGTTGGCGAGGTAGTCGGCAATCAGCAGCTTTTTTACCAGACCGGTGCCGATGAGCAGCAGCGCCTGACCGGCGGTGTCAGAGGTGAGGTTGAAGGGCCGGTCGAGCTGCGGCAGAAGGGTGCGCATTCGGGGGATCGGGCCAGCAGTGATGGACGGGAAAAAGAGCGCGCCCGAAAGGTAAGTGAGCAGGCTTCGGGTGGGCTGCATTTCGCCCAGGTAAAGGTCGATGGTGTAGGTAAGAGACTGAAAACAATAGAATGACAGGCTGAGAGGGACGAGCCACTGCCAGCGGGACGCGGTGATGAGCGGAAGCGTTTTGAGGGTGGCGAGGACGCCTACGTTGACCACCAGCGACACACCAACGAGAAGCCTGCGCGTGGCCTTCTGTTGAACGCGCCCGAGCCCGAGGCCGATAAAAAAATCAGCGGTGGCGCAGAGGGGCAAGGCCAAATAGACGAGACTGAAGTGCGCCAGAAAGAATACGTTGGCGGCCGCCAGAATGCCGAGCCTGAGACGCCGTGAGCCTGCAGTGACCCAGTAGACAAGACACACTGCGACGAGAAAGACGTAAAACGGAGCTGCACTTACCTGCATGTTTCGACTGGCTTCAAGCCAAGATTAGCGGACCTTTGGAAGGAAAAAACTGGGTCCGAAGTGAGTGGTGTTTTCCTTGGATCCCACTTTAACACGGTGTGGTCTGAAGGAAGGCTGACCGGGTTTCGAGGGTCTTCGGGGCAACCGCCGAGCTCTACTGGTCCATCTCAAGAAGGAAGCGGGTTTCCGGCTCAAATTGGACCCAAAAGCACCAGAAAGAGGGTACTATATTCGCCTTATTTTCAATTATTTACCGATAAGAGACTTGCAATCCACCCCGTTTCCAGAGTCCGGTTTAGTAGAATGGCTGAATGGTTGAACGACAGAAATCACGTACAGTGAACGGCAAACGAACAGTGTGGTTGTGGGTGATGGGGACAGTTTTATCCCTCACCGTAGCCGCCTTTTTCTTTGCCAACTCCACGTTGACGGTACAGGCATATACCCCGCTTGCCCGGCCTGCCGTAACCCTTCCCCCCGCCGCACCGCGAGAAGTTACCTCGGGCATTGTGACCAAGCCGGCGAAAAAGCCGGTCACGGCATTCAACCCGCTGTGGGGACTCGCCACCTGGTACGGCAAAGTGCTGAACGGACGTCACACGTCAAGCGGCGAGCGTTTCAACATGATGGCCATGACCTGCGCCCACAAGACGCTACCCTTCGGCACGGTGATCAGGGTGGTCGATCTCGACACCGACAAGTCGGTGGTGGTGCGGGTGACCGATCGCGGAGAATTGCCGGGGAATCATGTTGTCGACCTTTCTTACGCGGCGGCCCGGGAGCTTGGCACGCTCAAGACCGGTGTGGCACACGTCCGGCTTGAAGTGATTGGCACCCCGCACTCGAAGCCGTAGCGCGCGACCTGAGCAAAAAAGAGATAGGTGAGCCGGGCGATCCCTTGGGATCGCCCGGCTCATGTTGCTGACAAAGTCCAACGAGATTCGAAATACATCCCTCAGCGGCTAAACAGCCTGCTGAAAAGGTGCGAAGAGCGAGCAAAACGGGCGCGGCGAAGATGACAGGGGCTAAAGAGTGTGCGTGAAAGCGGGCTGTTTGGAAATGAAGAGAGTCTGTTTCGAATCAAAGGCAGCAAGTTAGCGCCGCTTCGCGGCATGGCGAGTTAGCAAGTTGGCGGATTTTCGAGTTCTCACGCAGACACTAAAGCCCCCACACTCATTTAAAAGGGGCTTATCGGGCGATCTTGAGATCGCCCGGCTGATTTGCGTTCTGACCACCCTACCTTCTGATTCTGGCATGCCTTTCCGGGGTACGAGTGTGCGTGTTCCGGTTTATCGCAATCCTGGAACTGCTGTACTCTATTGACTCTGTTGTTGAGCGAGTAATACATTAAGCTCCCCGTATTGGGCTGACCCTGTTGCAATAGCCATGTGAAAAGGGGAATCAATGCACTTCCAGTTGCTGAAGGTGTTCGCTAGTCGTCTGTTTCTGCTTATTTTCGTACTGGGTGGCGACTTGGCGGCCGCGGCGCAAACGGTTACGGTGGATGCCACTCCGGCGAAAGCACTCGCATTCGATCCGGACAAGGCGCTGGGAACCTCGCTGGACATTCTGGAAACAAAGCAATTTGAAGCGGTGTTCTCTGAGCCGGTGATCAAAGCAAGTCTGTCGGCAGGATGGGGACCGATAACCTACCGGCAGAACACAGAACTGACCTACGACGCCTGGCACTGGAACCCGGACGGCAAGTGGAGCGACGAGTCGCACAAGAGCGGATACTTTGTGGGAAACGCGGAGCCGAAAGAATCCCTGCGGGAGTCTTTTGGTTATCGCTTACCGCACCGCGGAACCACACGCAGCGACTCCGGGCAGAACGAGTATTCGCGAATGACGGATGGCGATCCCGCCACCTACTGGAAGAGCAATCCCTACCTGACGCAAAAATATACCGGTGAGCCGGATTCGGAACATCCGCAATGGGTGGTTATCGAATTTGGGCTGGCACAGGAAATCGATGCGATTCAAATCGACTGGGGCAGCCCGTATGCAACGCGATATGTGGTGGAGTATTGGACCGGGAGGGAAAGTCCGCTGGATAAGCCGGTTGACGGAATCTGGGCGCAATTTCCTTACGGCACGGTATCCGGTGGAAAGGGTGAGAGCCAGGTACTAAGGCTCGCCGATCATCCCATTTCGGCGAAATTTCTGCGCATCCTGATGAGTGAGTCTTCAAGTACCTGCGACAGCCACGGGAGCGATGACGCTCGCAATTGCGTGGGCTATGCAATTCGCGAAATCGGCGCCGGAAACTTCAACTCGCTGGGCCAGTTTGTCGACCTGGTGGCACACTCCCCTGACCAGACACAAACCATCACGCAAGCTTCATCAGTCGACCCCTGGCACACTTCGGAAGGAATGATACCGTTCCGAATCCAGACCGGCTTCGACTTGTTCTTTACCAGCGGCTATACGAATCATTTGCCGGCGATGATTCCCATTGCCATGATCTACACCACTCCAGAAGACAGCGCGGCGGAGCTTTCATACATTCAGAAGCGCGGCTACCCGGTTTCATACGTCGAGATGGGAGAGGAGCCAGACGGGGCCTACATGACGCCCGAAGATTACGGCGCATTTTATGTGCAGTGGGCGAGGGCCTTGCACAAGGTTGACCCCAAACTGAAGTTGGGCGGGCCGGTATTTACCGGCGAGAACGACGACATCAAGGCGTGGCCTGACGCCGAGGGCCGCACCTCGTGGATGGGACGGTTCATTGATTATTTGAAGGCACACGGCAGCATCGAGGACCTCAAGTTTGTTTCGTTCGAGCACTATCCGCTTGATCCGTGCAACGTGAACTGGTCCGATTTGTTTCGCGAACCGCAATTTGAGAGGACGATACTTAATGCGTGGCGCGAGGACGGAGTTCCTGCCGGGGTTCCACTTATCAATTCCGAGAGCAACGTATCGTGGTCATTGACCGATCCGATGCAGTCGATCTTTTCGGGGCTATGGCTGGCGGATAGCGTTGGCGCATTCCTGACTGATGCGGGACCCGGGGCGGCCTACTACCACTCGCCCATTCAACCGGAGCCATTGCAGGCGGGATGCCACGCTTGGAGTACGTATGGCAATTTTGTCGCGGGGCCAAACCTCGAAATCAAGCAATATACGGCGCAGTACTTCGCAAGCCAGATTTTGAATCTGGATTGGGTGAAGCATGGCGGCGGGACTCATGAGCTATATACCGCATCGGCAAATCTGCACGACGACGCTGGCCAGGAGCTGATTACGGCATATCCGGTGAAGCGTCCGGATGGGGACTGGTCGTTGCTGATGATCAATAAAGATCCCAGCAATGCTCACGAAGTGAAGATCCGTTTCGAGAACGGCGGTGCGGATGAGGGCGCGCATTTTGAGGGCACAGTGAAGTCTGTGACATTCGGCGCCGCGGAGTACGTTTGGCACTCGTCAGACGGCACAAGTCACGCAGATCCTGATGGCCCCCCGGGGCGGGGTGAGGTGCAGTGGAAGGACGGACAAAGCTATCTGTTGCCCAAGGCGTCGGTGACGGTATTGACGGGGAAGGTGAAGGGTTTGTGATTGCCGTTTAAAGTTGCAAGCGAACGCGCCAGCGGGTGAGAAGCCTTGCGACGGCAAGAATGAACGCGGTAAACAGAAAGCACTTTACAACTCCCTGCCAGCCGTAATTAAAGTGCATATCGAAATAGCGGATGCCTAACGCGGCGAGGATGTAGTCCCAGAAATCCGGGAGCAGGTATGTGGTTAGCGTATTGGCTCCGGCGGGGCGCGCGAAAAAAGCCCATCCGGTTTTCTTTTTGACGTCGCAGATCCAGTAGAGTGCCGTAAATATAATTGCGGCGGCGCCGATGCTGTAGAGGCTCCAGGTGGGCGTCGCCCTGATTTTGGAGATAACGAGCGGGGTCAAAAGAAATCCGGCGATCAGCGACAGGAGGCCGTATGACAGGCCGAGAAACGTCTTCTGGCGCAGCGACTGCCAGCGATGTGCTCCGAGAAAGATGACGGAGGTTACGATGCCGCCGAAGACGATTCCGGCCATGGCTCCGTTATCCCATGGGAAGAACCAGTAGGGAAAACGGTTGGTGAATGTAACCAACCTTGCGGCCGTCAGCGCATTGAGCGCCATTAGCGCCACGAACCAAACCAGGGGAGCCCAGAGCCAGCGGCGGGTGGGGATGTAGAGGATGGCGACGGCCAGGTATGTGTAGCCGATGAGGCCGAGAATCTCAGGGTAGCCGTATTCGATCCATTGTGCGTGCCCGTCAATAGGGGTGTGGCGGAAGATGGCAAACATGGCGACAACGAGAAGAACGCCAATGATTCGGAGACCGATAAAGAGTTTGGCGTGGCGGCTGGATTTTCCGTAGTCGTTCAGGAAGAGACAAGCCCCGGCGAGCGCAAGGATAGCCCACAGCGCGGGGCGGATGATCATGCGCGAAGTGTCGCCGTCGTCGGCGTTGGTGAGAATCAGCCCGAGAGTCATAAGGCTCGCGGTTCTAAGTGCGACATGCCCCCATAGAGCGGGAAGCGATGGGTTACGCTTGAGCCGGCTGGCAATGGCGATCGGCAGCGAGAGGCCAATGATGAACAGGAAGAAGGGGAAGACCATATCGACGTAGGTCATGGCGTCGACGTTGGCTTTCATGTGGTAGTTCCACCAGGGCAGCCCTTTGACCTCAGACTGTTCATTGACGTAGATCATCAACGTCATGGTGAGGCCACGAAAGATGTCGATGGAGGCCAGGCGTGCGGCGGCGGACGGCTTCTGAAAACTGACGGATTGGGCGGCCGGTGTCGCGGTCATTTGACGCCGCCTTGGGGGCTGGCCTTCTTATTAAGCCCATCATTCACGGCGTCGAGCAGCGCGCCGGTATGGTCGCTTTCATATTCCCAGAACATGATGCCGCGGAGTTTATTGGCGAGCACATATTTACATTTCAAGGCAAGCGATTCCGGGTCGTCGTATGAAAAGAAGACTTGCTTTTCGGCATTGTAAAGATACGGAACCGAGGCAGCGGGGTCCCAATAGCGGATGAACCCTTGATTGATCAGGGCCTCAGCACCAACGCTGTAATCGGCATAACTATTCGGAATCTGTTTGCCGGGTTGAAAGAGTCCGTGGTTGGTGGGAGGCACCTGGCCCCACACGTGTCCATAGAAAGGAACGCCGAGCACGATTTTTTCGGCGGGAACGCCGGCCGCCTCGTACGCTTGAACCGATGCGTCAGCCGAGACTTTCTTAGGGTCTGCGGGATCGGTAAAGAGAGGCGCGTGGTTGCCGGTAATGGCGTCGGAGTCCGGTTCATAGTAGTCGTAGGCCATCATGTTGACCGTATCGACATACTTCACTACTTCATTCATCTCGGTATGCGCGAGCCAGTCAGCCCCGGCGCCGGTGGCGACGGTGAGATAAAGCGGACGGTGAAGTTTCTTCTCAAGCTTGTCGAAACGTGAGCGTAATTCTTTTACGAGCAGGGTGTAGTTTTGTTTGTCTTCGACGCGGAAGTGAGGTTCGAAGCCCGGCATTCCGGGGAATTCCCAATCGATATCCAACCCATCGAGTTGATGGAGGGTTACATAATCGACCACGCTCGCGATAAAGAGCGCGCGGGTCTGAAGGGTGACTGACATGTCAGAAAATCGGCCCGACCAAAGCCACCCACCAACACTGACGAGCACCGTCAGCGATGGGTTCTGCTGCTTGAGCGCTACCAGGAAGGCCAGATTCTGATCGTCGTTACTGTAGCCGTTCACGATGCGGCCATCGCTGATGTTGGCGAAGGCATAGTTGATGCGCGTGAGTTTCTGCGCAGCAATTTCTCCGGGAAGGATCGCGGCGTCGCGGGGAAAGACATAGGCAACGATTACCGGGCTGGGAGCAGTGATGGGCTTGCGGGCGGAGGCTGCCGCACAGAATGTAGAGCAGCAACAGATGCACGCTAGAGCGACCAGGCGAGAAATGGACAGAATAGGATCCTTCAATTCGAAAGGTTGCGTCGCACGCTTTTTCACATTTGACATGAGCAAGAAGAAGCCTCGTATCCGCCTGCTTGAGACCCGGTGTGACGGGCCGAAATGCGCAAGCTTTGCGATTGCCAAGTGTATCAGCCGGGGTTCGATTTGTATTGACGAACTGCTCAAAATATCGACCGACTTAGTCCATTATGCTCAAAAATCGACCAATTGGAGCGTTATTAGGGGTATATTGTCAGATAACTTGATTTTGGTTGTGCATTGAATCCGGTTTTCAGATGGCAGGGGTAGTGCGCAGAGCGCAATAGCGTTCGATGGATTGGAAATTGGGCCGTGAATGAGCGAGCCCAGCGCATGGATTGCTTTGGACTTTGGAGGGACCAATGGAAAAGAGCGATGTTCGTGAGCAAGTCTGGAAGTGCCTGTCACCGGCTTGTTGGCTGCTGCTTGTATTCCTGGTTGCAATGCCGGGAACGGTTATTGGCCAAGCATATTTCGGAACCATAACCGGTGTGCTGACTGACCAGACTGGGGCCGTGATTCCGGCAGCCCAGTTGACCCTGACCGATCAGAACAAGGGATACTTGTTTCATGCGACATCGGATGGTGAAGGCCGCTATCTCTTTCGCTCTATTCCTCCGGGCACCTATTCAGTGACGGCAGAAGCGCCGGGTTTTGAGAAGTCGGTGCGCACGGGCATCCTGGTAGACGTGAACCAAAATGCGACGGCCAACTTTACTCTCAAGGTGTCGAGTTCCACGCAGAGCGTAGAAGTAAACGCGCAAGCCGAGGGGCTCGATGACCAGGATGCAACTACCGGCCTGGTGGTCAACAGGAAATTCATCAACGATCTGCCACTGGTAGATCGGTATGTAATGGACCTGACCGCGCTGACGCCGGGTGTGACCGAGGCAGACGATCAGTGCGGCACCAATTGCACAGGAACCAACTTCGTTTCCAATGGCAGCCGCAATTCGACAGCAGACGTGCTGATGGATGGCGCCACGATCACGAATTACGAGCCGAATGGCGGCATCACAAACGTCACCTATACTCCATCATCTGAAGCGGTTGATGAGTTTCGCGTGGAACAGTCGAACTTCAGTGCCGAGTACGGATTTTCAGGCGCCTCAGTGGTCAATATGATCACGCGCTCAGGATCGAATACCTTCCATGGCGAGGGTTATGACTTCATCCGCAACACCATCACCGACGCCAACAATTGGTTCAACGACCAGAGTGGATTACCGATTCCGCCGGTGCACCGGAATAATTTTGGGGGCACGTTCTCGGGTCCCATTTTCAAAAACAGGACCTTCTTTTTCTTCGACTACGACGCTACGCTGCAAACCTCAGCCGGCACTTATCAGGCGGGTGTGCCTACCGACGCCGAGCGCAATAATGGCGACTTTGGCGCAGTGTGCACCGCTCAAGGCGGAACCTTCGACGACACCGGCATGTGCACTGTAGCGTCAGGGCAGATCTGGGATCCATACTCCGGCGTGTATGAACCTGCGGCTCCCGACGGCTCTACCGCTGCGGGAGCTTACCGGAGCACTTTTATTCCTTATAACAATCTTGGCACCTATGCCAGTCCCGGTAATCCCAACCTGGCGGGCACACCCTATCAACTATCGGGAGCCGCCGGAGACCTGATTGACCCCATAGCCCAGGCGATGATGAAGTTGTACCCCGAGCCGTCGGCGAACATGGCCAATCCAACGATCTACGACAACTGGATTGGCTCCGGAGCCAGCAGCTATCCCAATAACCAGTTCGACGTCAAGATCGACAATCGATTCAACGAAAAGAACTTGATGAGCGCCAAGTATTCGCAACAATGGGCCAGCGCGTCACCCTATAACTGTTTTGGCAACTTTGCAGATCCTTGCGCCGGCGGCCCCAACAGAACCGGAGCCCACCTTTTCACCTTGAACGATGAGCACACATTCACCAAGACTCTGTTGCTAACCATGACGCTTGGCTTCACGCGGGGAATGGAGGAGATCCTGGCTTATAACGGGGATGGCGGGGTTACGAATCCGGTGAGCAAGCTTGGTTTCCCGGCCTATCTCAACTCCAACGGATTTCAGGGCGTGCCGTCGATGTTTATCGATCAGGGCACGTACTATTCGGCGGGTTACACGAGCATTGGTGGCGACCCCTACGGAAATTACCGGCAGGGTCAGGACACGGGGCAGCTTACCATCGCCTTGAACAAAGTGATGGGCCCGCATGAGATGAAATTCGGATTTGAAGGCCGCCAGCACCAGATGAATTACATCCAGACCAATGCTCCCAACGGCATTTTCAATTTCGATCATTTTGCAAACTCGCAGTGTCCGAACGATTTTGCGGATTGCGGCGGAGATGGAATGGCGGCCTTCATGATGGGTAATCCCGATGCAGGCGCGTACTACGAAATCCAGGACCGCCCGGCGACCGAGGACCATCAGTTTGCATGGTTTTTCCAAGAAAACTGGAAGGTGAATAAGAGTCTAACTCTGAATGTCGGGCTACGTTACGACGTGTCGATGCCTCGAACAGATCGCTTCAACCGCCAGAACTGGCTGGACCTGAATGTGCCGTTTCCGGTCAGCGTTCCAGGCCTGACCTTGACGGGAGGCGAATTCTTCGCCAACTCCAAACAGCGCACAATTGTGAACGACGACTGGAAAGATATTCAGCCGCGCGTCGGCTTTGCGTGGCTTCTTGATCCCCGGACCGTGGTTCGCGGCGGATATGGCATCTATTACTCGCAGCCGCGGTCAGGTGCTACCGGCGTGGCGCCATATGGCTCGCAAGGATTCAACCAATACACGAATGCCATTACAACCTATAACAACGACGGCGCGACGCCTTATCTACACTTGAATAATCCTTTCGTTAATGGACTAATCCAGCCGCCGGGAAGTTCTCTTGGTTTGTTGAATGATTATGGCTACGGCGCAAATGGGCCGCTGCGCAATGTAACCAGCACGCCGTACGAGCAGAGCTGGAGCTTCGGAATAGAGATGCAACTCCCTTACAAAATTATTACCAACATCATGTACGTAGGGAAGAAAGGCACCCATCTCTATTATTCCGGCGATAACTACATTAACCATCTTGGACCGGCCGTGGAGAGTTACAACGCAGACCAGATCAACAACCTCACGACCAATGTGGCCAACCCGTTCTACGGAATCAATACGGACCCCAATAGCATCCTCTCCGCTCCGACGATTCCGGAGTTCATGCTCGAGATTCCATATCCTCAGTTTCCCGGCGGAGTGACCATTGAGCCGCCGCCGATTGCGACCTCGGAATACAACGCTATGCAACTGACCGCGGAGAAGCGCTATTCCAACGGCCTGCAATTCCTGGCCAGCTTTGTGTGGTCGAAGTCGATGGACGATGCCTCAGCTCCCGACGACAACACTACGTGGCTGGGCAGCTTTTCAAGTCTCGTGGACCCCAACAAGCCGTGGCTTGAACGGAGTCTCTCCACTTTCGATATTCCTTACGTGTATCAATTCACCTACACCTACGATTTGCCGATCGGCCGCGGCAAGGCGTTGTTGAGCAACATGCCTGCGGTGCTGGATACGATCATCGGCGGGTGGAAGACCAACGGCGTCTGGCGGATTTCATACGGCCGGCCGCTTTGCTTTTTCACTTACGATGGCACGTCGTTGCCAACCTATGGCGGGCAGCGGCCGAACATTGAAGGCAAGCCAAGGCGTAGCGGCGGACAGGACTCCTATTGGATCAATAACTATTTCTCCAATCCAGGAGTTTTCCAATTGCCGCCGATCTACACATTTGGAAACGCTCCCCGCGCTACAGGGATGGTCCGGTCGCCTGTAGCCTTCAATACCAACATGTCTATTGAGAAGGATTTCTCGCTGGCGAAGCTTCGCGAAGGGATGATTTTTGAGCTCCGCCTTGAAGCGGAGAATGCGCTCAATCACCCTGTCTTCGGCACGCCCGACACCTCAGTTGACGACCCAAATTTCGGGGTAATCAGTTACACATCGAACAGCCCCCGCCAGGTACAGCTTGGCGGAAAGGTGACTTTCTGAGTCAATCGCATGCCCGCTATGTATCGGTCATTTGCGGCAATCCAAGGCGCGGAACTTTGGTTGCGCGACGACCGGGGGCAGTGTCCAGACCCAGCTATTGGTATCATTCCATGCCGGGTCGTAGACATACGCGACGAGATATTGCATGCCGTACTGGCTGCAAACATCGCGGGCCTGCGAGCCAGATGCATCCTGGTAAAGCAAGTGAACAGCCGCGATAATGGCAGGACAACCTGTCGGGTCCCCGCCTACTTCAGAGCCGCACCAAAGCTGGTCGCTCGCGGTGACGAGCTGATGGTGCACCCCGAGGAAATCTGCGCTCGGCCACCAGGCAACGGTGGCAGCAGGATTGAACTGAATGACGGCATCCTTCGGGATGGCGGCATTTAATGCTGAGTATCCTTCGTGCGCGATGTACGCTTTCCGCGAAAGCTCTGGGGCCTGCTGGTTTCTTGCCGCCGCAACATTGGCCTCGAGAATAGGAAGAGTGACGCGCATATTGAAAGCTTTGAATACGGTGCTGGAAATTCCGATGATGATGGCAAGATCGGCGATATTGCGCAGCCAGCGAGGCGGGTGAAGCAGACCTGGTTGCAATGCGGCCGATGCGGTCTGGCGCTTTTCTAAATACCAGACCATTCCCAATTCAGAGGCAAGCAAAACGAGGGAAATCTGCAGAAAGAGGGCAGAATGCATTCCGAAGTCGTTTACGTTGATCACCGCTGAGCGCAGAAATGACGTAACCGGCAGAGTGGCCAGGGCGAGAACTACAAGCGTTCGCTGGGCTGCGTTAAGGCGTGAGCCGCCCCGCCATGCCGGGATAAGAAAGATGAGCAAGACCACGAAATAGAAGCCTAGCTCGATGGCGTATCCAGGGATTAGCAGCACGAACTTCGCAAGCGCATGGGCAAGTTGCGGATGAAAGAATCCGAGTTGACGGAAGGGCATGGCGCGGAGAAGGGTATCCGGCGGGATCATTTCGCGAACCCAGGGAACAAAGATACTGCCGCCCGCCATCTTCGATTCAGAATGAGTGAGACTGCGAAGATACGGAATGAGTAGAACAATGGCTCCGATGCCTCCGGCAGCAAGCAGCAAGGACCCGCGCAGTCGATGCTCAACCAGGAGTTGCCATAGCGTCCACAGGATCACAACGAGGAAAAATGCGAATGCCACATATACCGAGAGGCCGAATGAACTGGCAAAGGCCGCAGCGATCAAAACCATCGAAGCGGTGCGTTGCGTATGCTGATTTGCACTGAGCCACGCCAGCAAGAATGCAAACAGACAACATACCGCAGCCACCAGGTGGTGCGGATAAAGGAGAAAGAAGCTGAGCCAATCCTGAACCTGGCCCAGGGACCAGGCTTCGCCAGGAAAGGAAAGGTGCAAGACGAACATGTTCCAGAGATCGACAAGAAACGCCAGGCCAGTTACTGCGAAAAACCCAAGCGCTATTACAAACTGGCGACGAAGGCGTTCGCCGACTTCAAGAAAGTGTTTGAGATAGAGGCCGACGATCGACGCCAGTGCGATTAGGGACCACACGCATCCACCTGCCAGAACAGAGCGCATTGGAAGACAAGAGTATTTTGCGACGGCCGCGCAATCAACAAGCCAGAAGTAGTAATAGCGCATGGATGCGGGTTGCCGGAAAAAATAAAATGGATTTGCCGGGGGAATGCCGGTGCGCAATATACTCTCGGCCCAGTTGCTTCTCTGCGCATGGTCATAAATCGTGAGGCTCATAAATAGTTTTTGGCCGCTCTGAATATCGACGAGCGAAGCCACGATGATAACCATCCAAAGAAGCAGAAAAACAGTTGTAATGCCCCCGAGCGGCTGTATGCCGATGCGCCAGGCCTGGCTTTTCAGGCGAAGATGACGCCACTCAAAGGCAAGAATTGTGAGCGAAACGACTGCGCTCAAAACAAGAACCGCCGAAGCCACAGTGAGCGACACGAACATGCCCAACAAGACGCAGCCTATTGTGGAGACCGAAATGGATAGCGGCACACTCCAGAAAAAGCGCTCGACAAGCGAGCGCGTGCGAAAACCAAAGAGATTCGTGCTCCACGCCGCCAGATAACCTGTGCAGACAGTTACAGGAATGAAAGCAGGAACGGCGATAAAGTCCTCGATCAATTGGCGTGTGGTAATCGAGATCATATTATGACGGCTGACCTCCGGACGGTCGGGAGGCATGGGGCCCCGGGATCGCGACGCCCTCGCGCGAAAGGTTGCCGGGGAGCGTGTTCTTAATTTGCGAGGGTTGAGCTTTCAAGAAGTTCCCCCAGTTAGCCGGTAGATAAGGCACGTGGACGACAGTGCCGAGTTTACAGTTCCAGATGCTCAAAACTGTCAATTTGCCCGAGGGTCGCGTGGTTCATATCAGCGCCCTGTTGCCATTCGCGATACCACTTCATGGACCATTCCAAATTCGCTTCGATCCTCAAACGGGGCTGCCAGCCAAGTTGCTTGCGGGCTTTACTGGTGTCTAGCGTTAGCGAGTGGTGCTCGTGCATGCCTGGAGCGGAATCGCGTATCCAAGTGGCTCCTGAGCCCCACATTTCAGCAAGTTTAGTTGCGATGCGCTCAACGGGCCACGCATCTTCGCTATTCGGGCCGAAGTTGAAAGAGGAGCAAAAAATCTGCTGCAGGATATTTTCGAAAGAGTATTCGCTAGCCAATAGCGTACCTCACTGGATTCTGATTGTGTATGCTTAGCTTACCTATTGTCGATGACGGATAGAGCAGACCATCTTCGGCGGCAAATCCTCGACCTTACCGCCGAGTATTTTGCTGAGGCCTTTCCGGCGGCCGAGTTCAAACCTGGCCAATCGCCCGTACCTGTGTCGGGCAAGGTGATTGACGGCGGTGACCTGGGTTCTGTGGTTGATTCGGCGCTGGACTGCTGGTTTACGACGGGACGCTTTGCCGAAGAGTTTGAGCGACGGCTCGCTCGCTTTGTTGGGGTCCGCTCGGCATCGCTGGTCAACTCCGGATCGTCTGCCAACCTGCTCGCCATCAGTTCGCTCACATCGTCAAAGCTCGGCGACCGCCAGCTCAAGCCTGGCGACGAAGTGATCACGGTAGCGGCGGCTTTCCCCACTACCGTGAATCCGATTATTCAAAATCGCCTGGTACCGGTTTTCGTTGATGTTACGGTTCCGACATACGAGATCGACGTGAGCCAACTGGAAGCGGCGCGCAGCGAGAGAACCAGGGCGGTGTTTATTGCGCACACCTTGGGGAATGTTTTTGACCTTGACGCCGTGACGGACTTTGTTAAGAAGCATGACCTTTGGCTGATCGAGGATTGCTGCGATGCGCTGGGCTCCACTTGGAAGGGACGCAAAGTAGGTACCTTTGGCGACATCGCAACCGTCAGTTTTTACCCCGCGCACCATATCACCATGGGCGAAGGCGGCGCGGTACTAACAGACAAGCCCGCTCTTAAAACACTTATCGAATCATTCCGCGATTGGGGACGCGATTGCTGGTGCGATCCCGGCAAAGAAAATACCTGCGGCAAACGTTTCGACTGGCAGCTCGGCAGTCTTCCCTGCGGATACGACCACAAGTACACTTATTCGCACATTGGATACAACCTGAAAGCCACTGACATGCAGGCGGCGCTGGGGCTCTCACAGATTGAAAAGCTGCCTTACTTTATCGAACGCCGCAAGCAGAACTTCCAATATCTGTCGGCCGCGCTCGAACGCATGGAAGGCTGCCTGATACTGCCCGAGGCTACGCCGGGTTCTGATCCTGCATGGTTTGGCTTTCCCATCGCAGTTCGTGAGGATGCGCCCTTTAAGCGCGAAGACCTCATCCGCGAACTTGAAGCGAAGAAGATCGCCACGAGACTGTTGTTCGGCGGCAATCTTCTGCGGCAACCTGCTTACGAAGGGTGCGAGGTCCGTGTCGTCGGCTCTTTGCCGAATACCGATTTCGTGATGAACAACGTGTTCTGGATCGGCGTGTACCCGGGACTGACCAAACCGATGCTCGATTATGTAGCAGGAGTGATTACCGGCTTTGCTTTGAACCCCAGTCTGCACGGGCTCTCAAAGCGGATCCCGGTGGGATAACCGGACAAAAATTCAGCGGTGCCATGCAGCAGTACGGCGGATCGCGTCTCTCAGCCCGATAGACTGACGCAACCCCAGGCAATCATCCGCGATGCTGACGTCAGGAACATAATGTAAACGTGGCCCACCGGCAATAGGCGCCTCGGCAACCGTCACTTCCAGCCGGGGGTCGAGTTCCTCAACCACGACCTGAGCAAGATCGCGAATACTGATCGCCTCTCCAGAACCGACGTTGTACACATGGGGATTCGGCCCCGGCATGGATTCACGCAAGAGCATTGTCCATAGCCAGATCGCGAGATCGGCTCCGTAAAGATAAGAGCGCACAGGCGTGCCGTCGCCGCGGACTGCGATGCTTCTGCCAGCCAGGGCGTCTGCAATAAAATTGCCGATTGCATAGTGCTGGTTCAATGGCAAGTGCGGACCGACAAAGGCAAAGCATCGCGCAATGATGAACTCAATCTCCGATTCCTGCACATAAAGAGAGCACATCTGTTCAGAGACCCGCTTGCCCTCCGCGTAGGCGGCATTTTTATCGAGCCAATCCGGCCCACCCAGGTAACTCTCGGGGATATAGCTCAGATTCTGCGGTTGCCGCCCGTAGACCGCGCCGGAACTGGTAAAGAGAAATCGCTTTGCACCGCATGCCTTCGCAAACTCAAGCATGTGCTTCGTGCCATCAAACAGGGTGCTCAATAATTCGAGGGGTTGGCTGGCCGCAGCCGCGGATGCTGGCGCCGCGGCGTGAATAACGTATTCGAACTCTTCCGGAGGAAAGTCGAAATCGCGCACATCTCCCTGGAGCAGTCGGATGCAGGGCTCGCTGGCGAGGTGCGGCATTCTCCGGACGAATGCTTCTGGGTCGCGGCTGAGAACCGTGGCCGCAATCCCTGTATCAAGCCTTCGATTGCCCCAGACCAGGCTTTCCAGCAGCCACGCGCCAAAAAATCCCGTTGCACCCGAGAGAAAGATATTCCGCCCGCGCGCTTTCTCCCATAACGGCAGCGTGTACTTGAGGATGTGGTCTAAATCTTCAGCGGGCAGCGGCTTCATGCATTCAGCTTAAACCTCGTGCACTACGTGGTGCGGAATCCGTGGCGGACGAGGCATATCGGATTCCACCTTCGTGTGGTTGTGGTACCTTCGGTAACCATGGTGAAATGAATTTCCGGCCGGAAACCTTGCCGCAGCTACTCAGATTTCTGGAGATTTTGGAGTCCGCATCACCAAACTCCGTTCGTTGCAATCGCGGCCGCTGCCGGGCAGCAGCACAAGGAGCAAATCAACCATGAGTACAGTTCGTGTTGGCGAGAGGCAGATCGGCGACGATCAGCCTTGTTTCATCATTGCGGAGATTGGCATCAATCACAACGGCGACATTGATTTTGCCAAGCGGTTGATTAGCGTAGCGGTCGCGGCAGGGTGCGACGCGGTCAAGTTTCAGAAGCGTACTGTCGAAGTGGTGTACACAGCTGAAGAGCTAGCCAAACCGCGAGAGAATCCCTTTGGGCCAACCAACGGCGACCTCAAACATGGCCTTGAATTCGGACAGGAAGAGTATGCGGAGATCGACAAATTCTGCAAGTCGGTTAAGATGACTTGGTTTGCCTCTCCCTGGGATGAGGGCTCAGTGGATTTCATTGAGCAATTCAATCCTCCGGTGCACAAAATTGCGTCCGCATCGCTCACTGACGACAACCTGCTGCGGCACGTTCGCAAGACCGGCAAGCCGATTATTCTCTCTACCGGAATGAGCACCTACGACGAGATCGATCATGCCGTCGACGTTCTGGGAAAAGACCAGTTGATTTTGATGCACGCAACCAGCACCTACCCCGCTAATTACGACGAGTTGAATCTCCGTGCGATCCCGGTAATGGCGTCGCGTTACGGCGTCCCGGTGGGCTATTCGGGCCACGAAACCGGCATTCCGACCAGTGTTTGCGCCGCCGCGCTGGGCGCCTGTTGTGTTGAACGCCACATCACCATGGACCGCGCGGGTTGGGGCAGCGATCAGGCCGCTTCGCTGGAACCAAACGGCATTACCCGCCTGGTGCGCGACATTCGTCTTTGGGAGCAGTCAAAGGGCGACGGCGTGAAGCGCGTGTACGAGCGCGAATTTCCCATTATCAAAAAGCTTCGCCGAGTCGGCGCGGCAGTTTAGACAGTCGCTATGGAAGCCACTCCCCTCTCCGATGATCTCGCACGCATCCGCGCACTCGCGTTCGACGTGGATGGAGTGCTGACCGATGGCGGCGTCTGGTGGGGGCCCGGCGGTGAAGAGTGGAAGCGATTCTGCTTCGAAGACATCATGGGGATATCTCTGGCGCGGCGTGCCGGCTTCGAACTGGCGCTGATCTCCGGCGAAGACAGTCCGCTGGTGAGCCGCTATGCGGAGAAGATGCAGATCCGCCAAGTGATAAAAGGCTGCCGTGATAAAGCTACTGCACTGCGAGAAATTGCGGCATCGACCGGCATCGAGCTCGCGGAGATTTGTTACATGGGAGACGATGTAAACGATCTGCCGGCGATGCAAATTGCCGGCATCTCCGCCGCCCCTGCGAATGCGGCTTCAGACGTTCTGGCCCAGGCGAAGTTTGTTGCCAAAAAAGCCGGCGGCAATGGCGCAGTCCGTGAGCTGATCGAGGCGCTGCTTGCAGCTCGAGGCTTGTGCGCTTCGGAGGTTTTTTCGCGCCCATGATTCACAGCCAAGAAAATCGACGGTCCTACTCATGAAGCTTTCTGACTACGTTGTCCGATTCATTGCGGAACAGGGCGTGAAACATGTGTTTCTGGTAACTGGCGGCGGCGCCATGCACCTGAACCAGTCACTGGGTGCAATGGCTGCAATCGAGCCTGTGTGCAACTCGCATGAGCAGGCCAGCGCGATGTGCGCCGAGGCTTACGCCAAAGTCACCAATCACCTCGGGGTATGTATGGTCACCACCGGACCTGGCGGCACCAATGCTGTCACAGGCGTTGCTGGAGCGTGGCTGGACTCAACTCCCGTCTTATTCATCTCCGGCCAGGTCAAGCGCCCCGACCGCATGTTCGACAAGGATGGACAGCCGCTCGGCATGCGCCAGCTCGGCGTGCAGGAAGTGGACATCGTCTCCATCGTGAAACCGATCACCAAGTACTCCGTCACGGTTCTTGATCCGAAGGAAATTCGATACCACATGGAGAAGGCCGTTTATCTTGCTCTCAACGGCCGGCCCGGCCCGGTATGGATCGATATTCCACTCGATGTGCAGGCATCTCCGATTGAAGATCCCGCCCTTCTGCGCAGTTTCGATCCTGCTGAGTTGGCGGAACATTCAGGCAACGCGAACTTGATACAGGAAGTCGGTCGCCTGATTGAGAAGCTGAACCAGGCGGAGCGTCCGTTGTTGTTTGCCGGCAATGGAATCCGGCTGGCGCGCGCCACAGCGGAATTTGAAGAGCTTCGCCGACTGCTGGCCGTTCCCAGCGTGGCTACCTGGTGTGCGGCGGATATGGTGCCCAGCGACGATCCAACTTTTGTCGGCCGGCCCGGTTCTGTTGCGGCGCGTGGCGCCAATTTCGCATTGCAGAATTGCGATTTTCTGCTCGCCATCGGCGTCCGCCTCGACTTTGCCATAACCGGCTATGCGCCGCAAAATCTCGCCAGAGAAGCGCACAAAGTGGCCGTAGACGTCGACACGGCCGAACTGGCCAAGTTGCATCCTCATCTGCAACAGCCAATTTGTTCTGACGCCAAGACGTTTCTTGAGGAGTTGCTAAGGCAAAAAGATACCATCAAGATGCGCGACCACTGTGCATGGAACGCGCGCTGCGCCGACTGGAAGACGCGCTACCCTGTAGTAACTGACGAGCATCGGAAGCCAGACAGCAAGGTGAGCATCTTTCATCTCGCCGAAGTGATTGGCACTGAATCAAGGCCCGACGACTTGCTTGTCTCCGGTAGTTCGGGCAGCGGGATAGAGATTTTCCTGCTCGCATGTCCCACGCGCAACGGCCAGCGCATTTTCCACACGGCTGGTCTGGGAGCCATGGGATACGGTTTGCCGATGTCACTTGCGGTCTCGATCGGCGGGGGTCGCAGGCGCACCATTCTGGTGGATGGAGATGGTGGCTTTCAGTTCAATATCCAGGAATTGGAAACAGCTTCCCGGCTAAAACTGCCGGTGAAGTTTTTTGTCCTGAATAACGATGGGTACGCATCCATACGCGCCTCGCAGACCGGCTATTTTGGCAAGCCCAACATTGGTTGCGACGCGAGCACCGGTCTTACGGTTCCGAGTATCAGCAAGGTAGCAGCGGCCTATAACATTCCATCCATTGTCATTGAAGATCAGAGACATCTGCGCGACGATGTCAAACGCGCCTTGGCGATGGAAGGCCCGGTGATCGTCGATGTACACGTCATTCCCGATGAAATGCGCGCGCCGCGACTCCAGTCGTACCAGAAGCCGGACGGATCGTTCGTGTCAAAGCCGCTTGAGGATCTGTTTCCATTCTTGCCGCGCGAGGAGTTTCTGGCGAATATGATCGTGAAACCGCTGGAAGAGTGAGAGCATAACAGTACCCCATGGATTGAGGGAGAAACATTGATTTCCTATTCCGAGCTTCGAAAATCGAAACGAATACCTCTTGCTGAGGCTGTCCCGCTGGACAAGCCTCTGACGGTTTATGTTGAGCCCACCAATCGTTGCAATTTGAGCTGTTCGTTTTGCCCCCAAAGCCTTGCCGATTACAAAGAACGAGCGGGTTATTGGGAACACATGGATATCGCCCTTTATCGCAAAGTGATCAGCGAAATCCAGGCGATGGAGATCAAGTCGCTCAAGCTGTATTTCTTCGGAGAACCTTTGCTTCATCCGCAAATTGGCGAAATTCTCAGTCTGGGGACTGCTGCCTGTGACCGAGTGGAACTGACAACCAACGGCATGCCGATGACAGCCAAACGGGCGAATGAAATTGTCGAAGCGGAAGTGGATTATGTGCGTGTGTCGATCTACGATGAGATTCCCCATCCGGAGAATGTTGTCAGAAACGTAAGAACGCTGTGGGAAGCGCGCCAAGCGCGTGGAACTGGAAAACCCTTCATCT
>Ga0206872_10061_pt1 | contig 33161 bp, 26 predicted proteins | sample Alteio_BWOrgCont_34_FD_152906 | JGI IMG/M metagenome (GOLD analysis project Ga0206872, IMG submission 152906) | Enriched cells from forest soil in Barre Woods Harvard Forest LTER site, Petersham, Massachusetts, United States -... | ecosystem: Environmental > Terrestrial > Soil > Temperate forest >... | reverse complement strand
GGGAGAGTTTCGCGCAATGACGCTACGACCGCAACGGGCTGAAGGGGAAGGGGAGCATGCGGGACTGCAGAGGGGGAAAGAAGGAAGGCAGCGTTTGCTTTTTGGAGTAGGTTCTTCGACTGCGGCTCGAGGAAGTTCTGAGATTAAACACATCCCCAAAGCTCGCTTCCGCTCAGCAAGGATGACGGCATTTTTAAATTCGAGAATTTAATTGCAGTAGCATCGCGCCGGATGGGACGGCGCGTTGATGAGATCAACTATCCGAAGACCGGCGATTAGCGCCAGTAACCGGCGTGATAGTAACCGTGGCGATAGACAGGTTGTACCCAGACGGCACCGCGACGAGGTGGGTAACCATAGTAGCCGCCGACATAGACCCAGCGTGCGCCGTTCCATTCATTGTGGCCGCCGATCCAGACTGCGCCGGGATAGGGGGCTGCCCAGCGATGATAACCATAGCCTGGCGGCGGTGGTGGGGGCGGTGTGCCTACCTGGATGCTGACACCGACTTGAGCCGAAGCGTGGCTTGCGCCGAACGACAAGAGGATAAACGCCGCGCAGCTAAGAGCGGCGGTACGAAGAGGAGTGATTTTCATACAAGGTTGGACTTTCTTAACGTGGTGAAGCTTCAAAATTTCAGCGATCCGATACACATTTTTCACAAGTGGTTCTGATGCAAGCTACTTCGCTGGTGACTCACACTAACTGCTCCTGCTCTTTGTAGCTTTCTACTGTCTCTTCTTCCAATTCGCGGAAGCGTTGTGGTTTGTAGCCGGATTCGACGCCGTGTTTGTTGGGCTTGTTTCGGATTCCTTGGAGTAGGACGGCGCAGGTATTGGCGTCTACCTTTTTGCTGATGAAAATTGCCAGTGATTCGCTGGCGGGTACGATGTCGCGGACGACGTAGGTCTTGCCTTTGACGGGGAAGGCTTCGTAAACGATGCCTAACAGCTTGGTGGGAAAGTTGGAGTCGTCGATGCAAACGACGCGTTGGCCTGGTTCGAACATTCAGGGATTTTTTCAGATAATCAATTTTTGCGCGAACATTTATACGGTTGGCAGATAGAGCATTTTTTGAAAATAAGGCAGCCACAATTTCCGCTTCTTTTGGCACGGAGGGCCAACGGAGATTAGCCGGTGGTGCCAACCACCGGTACGACGTGACCAAGCCATTCGCCCCGGATGGGGCTGTGGAAAATCCAAGAGGTACCCTCGTCCGCCGCCCCATCCGGGGCGGATGATTCCGACGGGATTACCGGTGGCTGGCGCCACCGGCTAATTTCTGGCGGCCCTCCGGGCCTGAAATTTTCAGCAACCGCTACAGAATTTTCCAAAAAACCCTGGAAAGGAAGATGGGCAATCGAATCAATTCACGGCTTTTTCTACGAAGTCTTTCAGGGATGTGCCGATGAGGGATGTCCAGCCCATGACAAAATTGCCGCGGGCGTAATCCGGATTGGTTTCGGGCAGGAAGGTTTCCAGGCCGGAGTGGGTCAGCTTGATCCGGGTTTTGTCGCCTTCGGGAAAGAGTTCGTAGGTGACGAGGGAATCGCCGGGGTGGCCCGCGTACTTCCAAGTATAGGCAAGTTTTCTTCCGGGTACGACATCAGTGATGGTGAGGAGATGGCGAAAATCCTTTTCGTTGTGCCGCACGCTGAACTCGGTTTTAAAACCCACTTCCGGTTTGAAACCGGTGAGGTCCCCAAAGGACCACTTGAATATCTGATCTTTGTCCGTGATGGCTTTCCATACCATTTCGATTGGCGCGTTGAACGTTCGTTCGATGACGACCGGCGTTTGGGCCAACTGCTCGCCGAGGCGAGCCAGGCACTGTTTACCACCCTCGATTGCGCCGTAAACCTTGACAACCGTCTCGCGATCTTCTGCTGAGGGGAAGACATGGTGAATGGTCAACCGGGTCTTGTTGCCTTCCACGATCTCAAAGGTCCACGTCGTTTCAAAATGCACGCCGGGCGCTCCCTTTTTCCCGCCGCCAAGCGAGTAGACGATGCGTTCCGGTTTTGTGACTTCCTTGAAGATGCTCTTGTTTGGAAATTCGGTTCCGTCCGGGCCGCGCATGACATGCTTCCACACGCCGCCGGGGCGCACATCCATCTCTTCAATGGTGGTGGTGAAGCCGCGCGGTCCCCACCACTGCACGACTTGTTTGGGATCGGTCCACGCGTCCCAGACGAGTTCGCGCGGGGCATCGAAGACGCGTGAGATGACGATTTCGCGGTCGGCAGTATTTTCGGAGAGATTATTTGTGGTCATATCAAGGTTGGTTGGTGTTGTCTAATTGGATAGCTTCTACTTCGATTGCACTTTCGCGAGATGCTCGCTGAGAATATCGAGGCATTCGGTCCAGCCGCCCCTGTGGCCGTCGCGCGACTCGACGGATTTAAAGTTTGTTTGCTCCAAGGTCACTTTCGTTTTTTTGCCTTCATCGGCAAAGCGAACAGTCACCAAGGTTTCGTGCTCCGGCGTGCCAGCGTCTTCTTCCCAGATATGCGTGAAGACGAGCAGCTTGTCTTCGATGATTTCGCGATAAACGCCGCGCAGAGGATATCTTTCGCCACTGGGCGTTAGCATCAAGGTATGAAATGTGCCGCCGACGCGGAAGTCGCCGCTGGACTCGGGAATGGTGAAGCCGCGCGGGGCACACCATTTATCGAGATGTTTCTTTTGGGTCCAAGCCTCGAAGACGAGGTGGCGAGGTGCGTCGAAAACGCGGGTCAGCGTAATCGAGAGGTCCGTGGATGATGTCGCTGCATTACTTGGTGTGGTCATGGTTTTTCTCCTTGGTTTGTAGGTCCTTTAAGTATTCGTCCAAACGATCGAAGCTCTCTTCCCAATGGGCCCGGTAGTGTTCGAGCCAATCGACGGCATCCTTCATCGGCTTGGCCTTGATCCGGCAGGGGCGCCATTGGGCTTCGCGGCTGCGCGTGATGAGTCCGCTTCGTTCCAGTACTTTGAGATGTTTGGTGATGGCGGGGAGGCTGATTTTGAAGGGCTTTGCAATTTCCGTGACGGAGCTTTCTCCCGTGGAGAGACGGGCGAGAATGGCTCGCCGGGTGGGATCGGCGAGTGCGGCGAAAACGAGACTCAGGCAATCGGAGGTCATGCGCGGATGTAATTAACCATAAGGTTAAATACAGAGCAAGGGCAAAATCTCCAATGCCTCTCTAGGGCCTGTTAACACTACGCTCAAAAATTCTGCAACCCCACGGGGTTGTGATCACTCAGCCCAGGGTTGGCGCGTCCGCGCCTACCCTGGGTAGATGCTTGGCGGGCTCTACTCTGAAAGAGTTGAATCCGGCGCAGCAGGAGCAAGCTTCAACCCCTTCAGGGTTGTTCCCATATTTGATTAACCCAGGGTAGGCGCTGCTGCGCCAACCCTGGGCTGAATGATTGCAACCCTTTCAGGGTTGCCATGAGGCGGCCAAGCATAAGTGGGATAACGTAATCGGTTCCTGCCGTAGCCCCTTTCAGGGTTGCCATGAGGCCGCCAAGCTTAAGAGGTGACGCGTTGAATCTTAGTGTGAACAGGCTTTAAGCTCTTGGGTTGAATTCTCCGAAGCTTGCTTCGGCTTTAGGGTAGCCCGCGATCTCTGATCGCGGATACGCTCTCCGACGGTCGCCCGGAGGTCGACGGCTACCTCTGAAATGCCTCGGAGCTTGCTCCGGGGTTCTTTACGCGATTGATTTTTATTGCAATAATTACGTGGGCTGAAATAGTGGCGTCAATGAAGCGGATAAAAGCAATCTTTGTGCTGGCCGTTTCATTCGTCGTTATTGCGATGATCGGAAGCCTTCGGGCTGATCCCGTGAATGCTATGGTTTACTCGGTGACGGGGACAGCGCAGTTCGCGCCGCCTCAATCACAATCCTATGCGCCCTTGAAAGCCGGGCAGGTCCTTTTGATCGGGAGCTCGATTCGCACCGGAGATGATGGCAAGGTCGTTTTGCAGACGACGCCGGGCTCTTCCATTGAAATCGGCAATGATTCCATCTTGAAAATCAACGAGCTGGCTTTCCAGAAATCAGGCGGAGCAGTTACCGAGCGCAAGGCCCGGCTGGAACTTACCTCTGGGGTGGTCAGCGCACTGGTCGATCCGAGCACGCCCAAGGTGACCGATTTTAAGATTCAAACTCCCGACGGCGCCTTGGTGGCCCGGGGTACGCACTATATAGTCGTGGTGCGGGATGGAAAGACCTACTCGAGTGTGGGTGAAGGGAAGATTGCGGCTATCGCCAATCCTTCCCGTAGTTCGATCTGACGGACAGCTTCGCCGAAAGATTTGCATCTCGAATCGCTGAAAATGCAGATTCATTGATTTAGTAGTCAGATGAATTAACATGTTTATTTGAATAATAGTAATATTATTTTTAAAAGGTTTATTTAGTTCTTTACCTTTGCGTCTGAACCCACGAGTGTTGCGGCAATTTGCATGGATTATTGGAAAACAATTAATGCTATCTCATATCTCGTATGGATCATGCATCATATCTTTTCCGAGGGCAAAGAAAGTACGGTCCTTTTCTTGCCATTGCACTTTTCTGCGCGCAGACGCTGATCTCCTCCGCGAATCCCACGGGCGGTCAGGTGGTTTCCGGAACGGCCAAGATCAGCACGATGCCGGGAACCGTCACGATCAATCAGGCCACCACCAGTGCCATTATTAATTGGCAGGATTTTTCAATTGCCACCGGTGAAACAACCAAGTTTCAGGTTCCAAATAGTCTCTCTTTTACCCTGAATCGCGTTACGGGTGGAAATGTTTCCAACATTTACGGCTCGCTGCAGTCCAACGGCCAGGTCTTTCTCATCAACCCGAATGGCATTTTTGTCGGGCCCGGCGGGAAGATCGATACGGCAGGCTTTCTCGCCTCGACTCTGAATATTTCCGATTCGCAGTTTCTGCAACAGGGTGATTTGAATTTCGCCGGTACGTCCGGCGCCAGCGTGACTAATCAGGGTGCGATCAGTGCCAAGAGCGGTGATGTCTATTTGATCGCGGCACAGGTGAATAATAGCGGTTCCATCACCGCGAAGAACGGCACGGTGGGTTTGGCTGCGGGCACTCAGGTTCTTTTGCAAAAAGCGGGCGATCAACATCTCTTTGTGCAGGTCGGCAATAGTTCGAGCTCCAAACTTGCGGCGGGCGTGGTGAATAGCGGCAAGATCGCCGCGGCTGCGGCGGAGTTGAAGGCCGCTGGCGGAAATGCTTACGCACTTGCCATCAATAACAGCGGTAATATCGCCGCCACTGGTATCAAAAAAATTAATGGCCAAGTTTACCTGACTGCTGACGGAGCCGACATTACGAACAGCGGACAGATTTCCGCGAAGCAGGCCAATGGTAACGGAGGAACGATTGTGCTCAATGCTCACAGCCAAACTGCGACGACCAAAGGCACCTTGTCGAATTCGGGCATCATTACGGCGAGCGGCGTCAATACGGGGGCCAAAGGCGGCACGGTTGAATTGCTCGGCGATAGCGTTGGTGTGACTGCTGGATTAGTGGATGTTTCCGGCGACGCGGGCGGTGGCACTGCGCTGATTGGCGGAGACGAGCATGGCGCCAACGCCGCCGTTCCCGATGCCGACCATACTTATCTGGGACCGACTGCGACGATTGATGCAGGTGCGCTGACTTTTGGTAATGGTGGCAAGGTGATTGTCTGGGGCAACTCGACCACGCAGGTCTACGGAAATATCAGCGTTCGCGGTGGCGCTCAAGGCGGTAACGGCGGCTTTGTCGAGACCAGCGGCGCGCAACTCGACGCGCAGACGGCGCCGGACCTCGCCGCACCGAATGGCACGGGCGGTACGTGGCTGCTGGATCCCTCGACCGTCCTCATCGATGACCTGGCAGTGGATAGTGGTTTCACTTCTCCTCCTTTCACCATCACCAGCGGTAGCGTCACGGTCAATCAGGGAACTCTGTTGAGCGCGTTGCAAAGTGCTGGAGCGGGCGGGACGGTGCAGATTGATGCGAGTCTGGGCACGGGAGGGGGCGGAACCGTTACATGGACTCAAACGGGAGGCACCGCCTTCGATATCAGTACGCTGAGCGGCCAAACGCTGGAACTTGATGCTCCAGTTTCGATTAATCTGACTGGCATCAGGATATCGGGCAGCGGTACCAGCAGCTTGAATCTGGTTCTGAACAATAGCTCTATTACCTCTGGCACGGTGGCCATCACGAACTCGAATATCAATCTTAACAGCGGCAACTTGAATGCGTTTGCCGACACCAGCATCACCAGCAGCGGGTCGACCCTAACGGCCAATGCAATTAGCATGCAGTCCATCCTTATCAATGTGAACGGCTCCACGTTCACGACAGCGCAGCCTTATGAAGGCGGACCGGACGGCTTGGATCTCACGGTCGGGAGCTTCACTCCCAACGGGCAGATCAATATCAGCGGCTCGACGTTTACCGGCCCGAGCATGACCATCGGTGATTTTTCCAACGGTGGATTTTCCCAGAGCCAGGTCAGCATCAGTAATTCCACGATCAACCTGTTGCGGGGATCGGATCCATTGGGAAGCGAACAACTCTACATCAATGGCGCGGCCAACGTGGCTGGTGATGCTGGTATCAGTATCACGAGTTCGACGATCACCGATGATAGCGGCCAGGTTCAAATCAACGGAACCGGGGTGCTCTTCAACGGTAGTGATTCGATCGGCGTGTTGATCAATAATTCCTCGATCACAGTTGGATCCCTGGCCTCGCCCGGCTTTGGTGATCTTGATATTGAAGGCTACTCGGATATGGGTTCAACCTCGCTTACGCCGAACGTCACTTTTGCCAACAACTCTTTCGGAACGGAAATCAACAGCTCGACGATTACTTCCTTCGGGTTCGCCGATAATCTTCACATCAAGGGCAAGGCCTATGCCGCAAACAACGTGAATGCGTATGGGGTTTATGTCAACGGCGGCAGTATCACCGACACGGTGAGCGATCCTGCGCAAAGCAGCGACCTGGAGCTAGATGGCAAGGTTCATCCGGAAGTCTTTAGTAGTACCACAGGCGAAGCCAACGATGTTTATGGCGTCTTCGCCCTAGGGGGCGTCCAATTAACTGCAAATGGTGGGAGGGCCGGGATCAATATTACGGGCGATACGACCAGGACCACTGCCAGCGATAATGGTGATTCCAGCGTCCATGTCGTTAACTCAGGGGTCGATATTACGGATGGAACTACTTTTTTCTCCGTTGATCCCGCGCAGGGGAATTTCAAGACTTCTCCTGGCGTCAGGGGCACGATTCTCATCGCTGGCGTGGCGGGTACGGCCATCGCCTCGAACTCCAATTCAAATTCAACCTATTCCGTCGGCACCTGGATTCACTCCAATGGCGGAGTATCTCCGTCAGTCAGCGATAACGGCGGCGCCATTGGGATAGTCGGTTACAGCATGGGCGCAACCGGATCCAACGTTGACTCGATGGGAGTTGCTTTGAGTGACGCATCCAATCTGCCGGCTAACGTTACGGCCACGAACGGTGGCGTGATCGTTTTTGCCGGCTTGGGCGGTACGATCGCTGCCAATTCTGGAGCACCAACTTTCACGGGCATTAATGAGGGCGTGGACTTGGGCAATAGCACGGTCAGCACTCCCACGGGCGTTATTGCTTTATTTGGTCTGGCCGGAATTGTTAACAACGGCAGCCTCCCTGCCGGAAGCACGGTCACTAGCGCGGGCGTTTCCATGGCTTCCTCCACGGTTTCGACTAATACGAGCGGTTCCGGAATAACGCTCACGGATAGTTCCACTGGTCAAACCATCAACCTCCCGCCGTCCATCATTCTTTATGGGACGAATGGCGGGGTCGATACCACCACCCAATTGTTCGTGCCGGGAACGGGCGGATTCGCAGTGCAGGAAGATTCCGCTTCCAGTTTGGTGACGTCAAACCTGGCCATGGGAAATTTCTACGGAATGGCATCGAGTTTCGTTCCCACGGCCACCCTCAATCAGTTGATTACGAATTTGCAGACCGAGCTGGGTGTCAGCAATCTCAACAGTTTCATTTCAACGTACAACGTCCAGGTCAATCCGATTGGCCAAATCGATCTTTCCTCTATGGGTAATCGCGTCTCCAATCTCGACGCAGCCTTGGTCGGGACTGGAGGCATGAACTTCTTCGACGGTTCCAGCCTCGCGGTGGGGCCGATCGGCGGGAACAATAACGACAACTTTGCGGATATCGACATCCCCGCGCAGGGCCCGATTACGATCACCACGCCAGGCAACCTGACCCTGCAGAATATCTCCCCGATCACGGGCCTGCCAAGTTCGATTCCCGGTATATCGACGAGTGGCACAGGCAACAACATTGTGTTGAATGTGGATAACGGCATCTTGCTCAACCAGCTTGGCTCTTCTGGGCTTCAGACCAGCAACGGCGCCTTATATGCGATTAATGCGAAAAGTCCCGATAACGTTTTCCTGGACGCTCTTAATCCTACAACGTTCTTTAAAAGCACTTACATTCCGGGAGTTACTTCCCTGACCAGCAATTCCATCTTTTTTCGTAGTGGTAGTACGGTTGTTCTCCATCCACAAGATCCCGGCGGCCCCTCCATCGGGGTTGTGACTGCGCTGGACGCGATCACCTTGCCTATTCGTCCGGAGAATGTCAGAGGCGCGGGGGTCGTAGGCGGCGCGGGAGGCGTTGCACCGGCGAAGAGTCGGGCGCAGGCTATCGCTCTGACTCAACGTTTGAGCCGCATCTATGGAGCGGCCAGGGCGGTTGAGTTGGCGAACATCATTCAGGAAGACAACAAAGATGGCTCGACGGTTAATACCGGAACGGTCAGCGACAAGTGGGCGGCGAATACCGGTATGTCGAAGATCGTGCATGTCGGTGAATATGCGCAGATCTCCGAGGGGTTGGCGCAGCCGTACAACACGGACTCCCTGATCTACAACCAGTTTCAGACTCAATCCAGCCCGCAGGCTCTCGACGAACTGAGCCGGGCTGCTTATGGCACCAAGACCGTCAACCGGGGAACAGGGCACTAAGGTATGAAACGGTTCTTATCGCGGATCAAGCGGACGAGTGGATGTTGCCTGGCAGGGCTTATCTTGAGCGGAGCGTGGACCGTGCAGGCGCAGACTTTTCAACAGGTGGCTCCCCAACAGCCTCCGACCCCTCCTCCCGGTCGCATTATACCGAATCTTTCGGCTGCCGAAAAGGCACGGCGTGCCGCGAAAAACAATGTCGTCGTCGCCAGTAAACTGAACGGGATACGGTTTGTCTCGGAGGTCAAGGAAGTCCAGGTCCAGGGCTTCAGCAGCAAACAACAAATTGTTCCGGGCGATGTCCCGTTTGCGAGCCGGAGCGATTTCCAGGCGATCCTCCAGCCCTATCTCGGTCAGCCGGTCACGATGGATTCCCTCGATCAAATAACCAGCGCGGTGGTCGGCTATTATCGCGAGCACGACCGTCCCATCGTGAATGTTTTCGTGCCGCAACAGAACGTCACCAACGGCTACCTGCAGATCGTAGTGGCGGAGGGGCGTGTCGGGCAGGTCAAGGCGACCGGGGCGCAATGGTTCTCCAACGACGATTTACGCCAGGAACTGCGCGTGCATCCGGGTGACCCGATCAGCGGTGAACTTCTTCGGACCGATCTCGATTGGATGAACCAGAATCCCTTTCATCAATCGGATCTTGTCTTCGGCCCCGGCGACACGCCCGGTCTCACCGATATCACCGTGAAAACCAAGGATCGTTTTCCGGCCCGCTTCTACGCGGGGATGGATGACGCGGGCAACGAGTTCACCGGGAATAATCGCTATTTTACCGGCTTTAATTACGGCGATCTTTTCGGACTCGGGGAACAATTGTCCTATCAATTTTCGACTGCGGGGGACAGCAATGAGTTCACCGCCCAATCGGGTTCGCTGGTGATACCACTCCCCTGGCGGCATATCCTCACCATTTACGGCAACTACGGGCAGGCGACCGCGAATGTTCCCGGACCTTTGGGAACGCCGTTTCACAGCGGCGGGTCAAGTTGGCAGGCTAGTCTCCGCTATGAAGTGCCGTTGCGCGCGCCGCTTCATATGACGCAATCGTTGGTTGGCGGATTTGACTTTAAGTCGAGCAACAACAATCTGGCCTTCGGAGGCATCCCCGTTTTCTCCAATACCTATGCCAACACGGCCCAGTTTGTTGTCGGATACCAAGCCTCTTATATCGATCCCTACGGGACAACTACTGGCAGCGTCATGGCATACCTCAGCCCCGGAGGAATTACTGGTGCTAATTCGACGGAGGCTTATCAGTCGTTGAGTTTCGGAGCGAAACCTAACTATGTTTACGGAAATTTGAACGTCCAGCGCGTGACAAAATTGCCGTGGAATTTCACCTCGATAGAGCGGGCCGAATTGCAGTTCTCCGACCAGAACCTGCTTTCGAGTGAGCAGATCGGCCTGGGTGGTTACGATACGGTGCGCGGTTACGATGAGCGCGAAGTCAACGGCGACAACGGGTTCTTTATTTCATCCGAAATCGAAACACCGGCCATCAGCCTCGGTAACTTGGTCGGAATCTCCAAGGCGGACGATCAACTTCAATTCCTTGCATTTGTCGATTACGGTAACGCTTGGCAGCACAATCCGGATCCGAATGCGATCTATCCCGGTCCGGGTTTGCTTGGCGTCGGGCCGGGGCTTCGTTACGCGATCACGCCTTACATGACCTTCCGCTTCGACTACGGTTTTCAACTGATCAACACGGGCTTTGAGCCGGGCCAGACTTCGCGGGCCCACGTCGGTTTGGTTTGCGCGTTGCCCGGCGCCTCCGATGACAATTCCGAGCACCTGTTGAGCGAGAAGAAGGATGCGAAGGATATCGGGGACTCGAAGGAATTCGATGCATCACCGTCTTTCGTCAATGCGAACGATTTCGCCAACAATGGGGTCGGCTTTAATGTGAATCTCTACGGAGGCGTTACAGGATTACAAAACAGCACGGCCACCATGGTCGCGCCCAATGCGCCAGCCAGGGTAAGTCCCAATAGTCTCACTGCCAGCCAGGAAAATAAAATGGGCGGCGTGGCTGGTTTTCGCACGGGATATACGTGGAGGGAATTCTCGGAATCCGTTCCGTGGCTGATGCCGGCGGTGGACTTCGATACGTTTTGGTCCGGCTACAAGTACGAGACCCGATCCTCGACCCCCGCGTACAACGGCAGCACGTTGAGTGCGAACTTGAACACTTACAATTTGATGGTGGAACCGAAGGTCAAATTTAACCTGGGTAATTTCCGTCCCTACGTGGGCTTTGGGGTTGGAGGCACTTACCTGCATGGGGACAACAGCCAGATTAACCTGGACACGACCATTCCCGGATTGGGTTCTGCCACAGGACATTTCAACAAGGCGTTTGATGCGGGGGCTTTCTGCGCCGCCGGGGTTGCGGGGTTGGAATACTTCCTGAACCCCCACCTGGCACTGACGCTTGACTATAAGTACCAGTACATCGATGCCAATGGATCGGCCAAGGCGACCGTTCCGGGAGTTTCTCCTTCGGTTCACGTGGTCTATAATATCAATGGGCTGGGCACTAATTTGTTCACGGGCGGATTGAGTTATTATTTCTTTTAGGATATTTCCGTTTATTTCCTGGAGATAACTTCCCGAAGCTCAGTTCGGCTTTTGGGTAGCCCGAGATCGTCGAGCGCGGGTCGGCCCGTCCGACCGTCGCCCGGCGGTCGATGGCTACCTCGGAGGGAAGGCTTCCGCCGCTGGGGACAGCGGCGGCTACCAACCGAGGTACGATGGCTATCACGGAGGGAAGGCACCGCCGCCGGGCCTGCGGCGGCTACCATCGAGAAAAGGCGCGGCGGTCATAGACCGCTGCTACAGATCAAACGTCTGACTATTTGCTTTCCATCACGATTCGTCCGTTCCAATCGGCCCGGGGAGGGGTATGGATAAAGGTGCGGCACGCCTGCCAATAACGTTCCACGCAATAATCGCCGGGATGAAGAACCTCACAAGCGGCAAACTCGGCCTCCGCCTCGGTGAAGCGCCGGGCGAAGAAAAGGTCGAGGGCGTGTTCATATCGGGCCACCGTCTCTTCCTTCATGGTGGAGAGAGATAAGTCGGTCCGTTCGGCCAAAACTTCATAAACAAGTGTCGGGGTGGTCTTGCCCATTAATTGGATAACGCCGAGGCGGCGGGTGAGAAAGCCGTTGCCAAGAAGAGGGAGGACGGACTCCCCGATGGCGAGGTCGGTGCGGAATTCCTTGGTGAGACTTTCCAGTCGCGAGGCGACATTCACGGCGTCGCCCATCACTGTAAACTCGGACTTGCTGCTGGAGCCAATCTGGCCCGCCACGACCTGACCATGATTCAATCCGATGCCAATGCGCAGGGGCTTGAGATTGGCTGCCATCCGCTCAGTATTTAACACCAACAATTCCCGTCGCATCCGGAGCGCGGCGCGGACGGCATTTCTGGCGTCCTGCTCATTTCCACGACTAAGAGCGGCCAAGTCTCCCCACATGGCCATGACGGCATCGCCAATGAATTTGTCGATTCGGCCTCCGCATTCCAGCACGCAGTTGACCATGCGTTCGAAGTACTCGTTCAATTGTCGGACGAGTTCCTCTTCGTCGAGCCCTTCGCTGATGGAGGTGTAATCGCGGATGTCTGAAAATAAAATTGTCACGGCGCGCTTGGAACCGCCGAGTTTCAGGCTCGATGGATTCTCCAGAAGATGATTCATCAGGTCGGGAGAAATCATGCGGGAGAAAATTCCGCGGAGTTCCCGTCGTCCCCGCGATTCGTCGCGCCAGCGCAGGACAATGGCCCCGAAACAAACGGTCATGTAACTGATGACCGGCCAGGCCAACGCAATCTGGATGCTCCAGGAACCGAAGATGGCGAAGGCGATTGCGACATAAAGAATCGTTACCGCAAGGGGAAGAATGACAGCCTCGACCAGAATTGATTGTTGAAGACGAAAGAGAGTTCCCCACGTGACCAGACACCAGCCGAGGATTACCCAGAATTGCGGGACAATAGTCAGGTAGTCGTGACGAAGGACATTATTGATGGCATCGAGGTGAACATACGGAAGTGCGCTTCGGCCTTCATAGGGACTTGGCCCCATGTCAGTAAGTCCGTCGTTGTCCTCTCCGATAAAAATTACCTTTTTATCGATATCACAAGCCTTGGGAAGCGGAGTTCCCGACTCGCTATTTTGCAGGTTTTTGAAAAGCCAGAAAAAGGAGAGATTATTTTCCTGAAAAGCCTCTTTGCGTCGATAGTTGACGGTGTACTGGCCTTTTTCATCAATTGGAATGGTCCATTTTTTTCCGGAGATATCGGTCAATGTCACATCACGACCGACACGAATTTGAACCTTATCAGGATCTACGCTCAGCATCTGGCAGAGAACTTGCAATGATAGAGAAGGGTAGATTTTATCTTGTACCCGAACGAGAAAGGGAACGGTGCGCCGGATACCGTCAGCAGAAGTTGTGGCATCATTGGCAAAGCCAAAAATACTGACCTTTCGGAGAGCCGGAACCGGAAAGCTTGCCATGTCGGAACCCTCGATTTTTCTGTAATCTCCCTGGATATTGGTAAAGGGGAACGTCATGCTTTCTTGAGCCAATTCCAACTTGGTCTTGGCGGCATCCGCTGCATCGGCCCCTTTATTCTGGAGCTTGAGGCTCATCGCGCCCGTGATCACGATGGAATTAGGCATTAACCCGACGGCATCAGCCAGAATGTCGTCGTAATTGGCACCCGATCTGGACTGAAGATCGTGAAACTTGTCGTAGTCATCGGAAAACAGAACGTCGAAGGCGATGACATGGGGCTTGGCTCCGGCCAGAACGATCGTTTTCAGAAAATCGGCGATCAGCGTTCGGGGCCATGGCCATGCGCCAAGATAATCGAGGGACTGCCGATCAATTCCGACGAAGACCAACCGGGGATCTGCCGGAGGATCGTAAGGGGCCCGGGCACGGATTCGAAGGTTTACAGTCGAGTTCTCTACCAGATCGTAAAGCGGCGTCTGCGCAAAGATCGCCACAATGAGAAGAGCTACCAGCGGCGCGAGAATCTGGTAAGAGTGCGCCCGGCCCCAGGCGATCCAAGCGGGTGGTTGCTCAAACATGCCGCCAGAGCGTAGCAAGCGGTCTCTTCAAAGAAAACAAAGGAAAAGAGAGCGGAGCGTGGTTGGTTGACTAGACGCTCGCTTCCTGTTGCTCCGCCAAGCCTCCGCATCCCGGGCCACCCGACCGAAGGCAAACCGCTTCATGTGCGCGATTATTTAAAATGATCGAGACTATCCTGATGAGAGTTGTCGTATCCGTTCCTTTATCTGGGCGGCACGGATGAAGACGGTGCTTTTGTGCAGCATGTCTTGAGGTGGTTTGACTTCTTCCACCTCCTGAACGGTTGCCTTTCCCGCGAGCAGTTCGGTCAAACCCAATAAACGAAGGTGGGTCAGATGTTTATAAACCAGGCCCGGATCCATTCCCAAATGTCGCGCCACGTCATCTTGGGAAACGCCGGCGGTCAATAGGGGGAGCGCATCTTGAAAGAATTGATTGAGCTCGGGTTCCACCCAGATTTCCGGCTGGGGAATAATCAGCCGGTGCCGTTGCTCGACGGTCAAGTCCACCAATTGTTGGGCGGTCTGTTCATCGACATGACAGACCAGTTTGATGGCGAGATCGTGAATGCTGAGGGCCTGCGCACGGGGCACCAGGGAAACCGGAGTCAGCCGGAACTCGAACATACCGCTTTGGCTTTGCACGATGGCGCTGAGTTTATCGAGCATCTTTCCAGCCTCATTGAAAGTGCTGGCGCCCATGTGCATGTTTTGGACTTCGCCTTCAGAAATATCGATGTCGAGAACTCCGAATTCGGGTACGTCCAGTAAACGCAAGCGACCGGTCCGGATTCCTATGAGAAGCAGAACTTCTGGCAGGGGAAATTCGGAAAGATTTCCGACAATGGGCATATTATTTTATAGATGAAACGGAACATTTTTCTCCAAGCAGCTTTGAGACCACATGCCCTGAGGTCTCGTAATAAATTCAAGGCTCTGCGAAGGAAACGCGTGTTTCAGATCGAGGCGGTGACGGCAGGTGCCTCGGGCTTCGCTTGGAGTCCGATGAGAGCGATGGCGCGGTCCAGAATGATTCGCGGTTTTTGCGTTTTGGTGATGTAGTCCGTCGCGCCGAGGGCTTTCATCTGTTCCATTTCCTCGGGATTGGAATTGGCGGTGAGCATGATGACGGGAATACTTTTCAAGGTTTCGTCAGCCTGGAGGGCTTGGAGCGTTTCCACGCCGTTCATCACTGGCATCGTCATATCGAGGATGATCAAGTCGGGATGATTTTGACGGGCGGCCTCAAGGCCCAGTGCCCCGTTGGCCGCTTCCAAAATTTCGCACTCACAGGTATTGAGCATTTTGGCCACGATGGCGCGGGTTGCCTTGCTGTCGTCCACGAGCAGGATGCGGGGTGTTTTCATAAAAGATTTTTCTCCTTGGTGAGTGAATAAAATTCGACCACGACGGTTTCATCGCCGTAATGAAACGTGAAGCTGTGACGTTCCGTTCCGCTCATCGATTCCATTTCGATTGAGCGGCCTCGCGTGATGGTGGGGAGCGAGAGGCTGCAGGTCTGTCCCGGATTGCGGAAGCATGACTTGAGTTTTCCGGCGGAAATGTTGGTCAACTCGCCGATGACATCGTTGACATCGCTTTCCGAGGGCACGGCGTCCGGTCCGATTCCCATCATGGCTTCCGCCAAACGACACGCGAGCGTCTGGGTGACTCTCAGGCAGACGACCGCGGTCACGCCTCCAGCGAGGCCGACCATGCCGATGACCTGCGTTTCATCGGACTTGAAATGGGCCCCGCGATCGGAGGGATGAAGCTCCATGGCAAGCATGGTGTCGAAGACCGTGATGACCGCGTCGTCGATGAACAGTTTGAGGTCGTGCTGCACAGTGGGAATTTTCATGAGTGATTCAGGCGGAGGTTGTTTGAAAGGGTGCAGGTGTGTTCTTGAGATAAAACATGTTTGAAAACTCGACGGGGAGGGGGACGAAAAAAGTATTGCTGAATACGGTTGTTTCCGCCGCGCCGAGCATCAGGCAACCGTCGGACCGCAAGGCGTCGCGGACCTGCTCAAGCAGGCGGGAGCGCTCGTTCTGATCGAAATAAATGAGGATGTTGCGCAGAAAAAAGATATCGATGCCCGTGGACAAGGCGAGCGGCTGACTGAGATTCATGGCTTGAAAATTGACCATGGAACGAATCGATTCAGAGATGCGCCAGTGGATGCCGCTCTTTTCGAAATACTGGACCAGAAGCCGTGCGGGCAGGCCGCGATTGACTTCGAATTGGGTGTAAAGTCCTTCCCGCGCCTTGCGGATCATCTCGCCGGAAAGATCGGCCGCGGTCAGGCGCACGTCCCAATCATTGAGTTCGGGAAAGTATTGTCGAATCAGCATGGCGATGCTGTAAGGCTCCTGGCCGCTGGAGCAACCGCCGAAAAATAAGTGGAGTTCCCGGTAGGGACGTCGTCGCTCGATCAATTGGGGGAGAATAATCCGGCGCAGAATATCGAAGGGCTTGGCATCGCGAAAAAAGGAAGTTTCATTGGTGGTCATCGCATCGACGACGCGGCTGCGTAGGGGCCCGGCTGAAGGCTGCTGCAATTCGGTGACGAGGTGTCGGAAAGATCTCATGCCCTCGCGCTCGATCAGCGGCGCCAGTCGGTACTCAACGAGGTAATGCTTATCTTCATCGATGACGATAGAGGCGGAGCGATAAACAAAATCGCGAATGAAATGAAACGCTTCCAGATCGAGCGTGGCGGCGGGCGCAATCATACCTTGGACTCCGCGCGAAGTTCGCTGAATGCGGGGCGTCCGACCGCGACGCGTTGCCGGATGCCTGCGGCCAGTTTGTCCAGGGGCAACACCTCATCGACCAGGCCCTCCTCCACGACGAAGCGGGGCATGCCCCAGACGACAGATGTTTTTTCGTCCTGTGCGAGAATCTGACCGCCGCCGTCGTAAATACAGCGCGCGCCCTGCAGGCCATCATGGCCCATGCCGGTCATAACGACGCCGAGCACGCGGGAGCCATAGCATTCCACGGCCGAGCGAAAAGTGGGATCGACGGCGGGACGGCACGAATTTTCAAGCGGACCCTGGTTCAAGCGGACAAGCACGTTATGATCGGGGCGTTCCATTTCGAGATGATGATCGCCCGGGGCAATCCAGATGGTCCCCGGCTCGAGCTTGTCGCCGCGAGAGGCTTCCCGCACGGGCAGCGCGCAAACTTTTTGCAGTCGTTCGGCGAGGAAGCGAGTGAACAATGGCGGCATGTGTTGCACCACCACGACGGGAACGGGAAAGTCGGCGGGTATGGCTGGCAGAAGCTGCATCAACGCGTTCGGGCCTCCGGTGGAAACGCCGATGACGACGATCTCCACGCGGCTATGAGCACCTTCTTCCGAATCAGGTATTTGCTTTCGCACTCGACCCGCATTGCGACTCAGGTGGGCCGCGCCAAGGGACTTGATTTTGCCGATCAATTCCGCGCGTATTTCGGCCACACTGGCGGAATTGGGCAGAATGCCGGATGGCTTGGTGACGTAATCACTGGCGCCCATGGCGAGGGCATCGAGGGTCAATTGAGTTCCGCGCTCGGTCAGGGCGCTAACCATGATCACGGGAAGATCGGGATATTCGGCGCGAAGGCGGGCCAGGGTTTCGAGTCCGTTCATTTCCGGCATGTCGAGATCGAGCGTGATGATGTCGGGTGTGACTTGGGCGACTTTGGCCAGGGCGATGTAACCGTGATGCGCGATTCCTGCGACTTCCAACGCGGGGTCACTTTGGACCATGTCGGAAATCATGCGGCGCATGACCACCGAATCATCGACAATCAATACGCGCAAACGCCTCATCGCGATTTCCTAGATGACCGGAGTTGGACTCGGGATGGGAACACCAAGGAGGTCCAGTTTTTCCTGGATCATTTCCTTGGTGAAGGGCTTCATGATGTATTCGTCCGCACCGGCTTCGAGTGCTGTCTGCACGCGCTCGAGTTCATTTTCGCTGGTGATCATGATGAGGCGAACATCGGCCCAGGCGGGGTTGGCACGAACGGTTCGCACCATGTCGAGGCCGTTCATTTCGGGCATATTCCAGTCGACCATGATGACGGAGGGAAGGTCTTCCTTTTGGAGGTGTTCAAGCGCATCGCGTCCATTGCTTGCTTCGACGGGTTGAAAGCCGAGTTCCTGCAGAGCCCGCCCCACGATGGTGCGAATGACTCGCGAGTCGTCGACCACCAGAGTGCGCTTGTTAATTTCCATAATGTTATGCCTTCGCTGTGACTTCAGAACCCTGACCCACGAGGGCTTGCAATTCCTCCGCCACTTTGAGGAGATCGCTCGCCGATTTTTCGCAATTGAGTGCTCCCTTGTTTGTGCTGGAGGCGGCTTCGGCGACTCCGGTGATATTCTTGGCGATTTCACTGCTGCCCCGGGCCGCATCCGCGACGTTGCGACTGATTTCATTCGCCGTAGCCGTCTGTTCCTCCACGCTGCTCGCGATGGTATTTTGAATGTCGTTGATCTGATTGATGATCGACCCGATGTCGCCGATCGCCCTGACGGCACTTTGCGTATCGGTTTGAATAGCCTCGATTTTTCGGCTGATTTCCTCGGTCGCCTTGGCGGTTTCCTTGGCGAGTTCCTTCACCTCATTGGCCACGACCGCAAAACCTTTTCCAGCTTCGCCCGCGCGTGCGGCCTCGATGGTGGCATTGAGGGCGAGCAGATTGGTTTGCTGCGCAATCGAGGTGATGACCTTGATCACCTTGCCGATTTCCGCACCGCTTTCGCCCAGCTTGGTGATCGTTGCGTTCGTTGCATCGGCGGCTTTCACTGCGGCAGTGGCGACGCGCGCGGCTTCACCGGCATTCTTGGAAATCTCGCGATTACCTGCGGTCATTTCCTGGGCGCCGGTTGCGACGGTCTGGATATTCAGGCTGACCTGCTCCGCTGCGGCGGAAACGGCGTTGGCTTGCGCTGCTGTCTCGGTCGCGTTGGAACTCATGGCCTGGCTGATGGCTTTCATCTCCTCGGAAGAGGTGGCCAGCATCTGCGAGGTCTCGCGCATTTTGGTTTCGGTCAGGTTCTTCTTGGTCACGATTCTCCACGTCATCATCGTTCCGATCCGGACGGCCCGCTCGTTTTGGATTGCGGTATAGAAGGTCTCGACGGTTTCGGGGCCAACTTGAATGGCGACCCGGCACGGCAGGTTGGCGGGATCGGCCAGCAAGCGGCGTTGGGCTTCCGCATCCGGATGAAATAGGTTCAACGATTGACCGACCAATTTTTCGACCGAAACAGGTAGGTGAGGAGCGAGGGTTTGCAGGACACGTGTCGATGCGTGATTGAGGTAACTAATTTTCAAGTCAAGGCCTGCGTAAATCACGTTCAACGGGCAGAGATCGACCATCGATTGAAGTCCGCTGCTCCAACCGGCTTTTTTATCCACAGTTTTTTTGGTAACGGAACGCGAGGAGCCGGTACCGTTTAGATGGGGAGCGGCGGTTGAGTGTCCGTTGCGATGGGCGCGCAGGGCAGGGATTTTGGAGGCAGGTTTTCGGGATGTGATCTTCATGGCTGGGTTTTCTGGAGGGTTGGGAAAAGCGAATCAGTTTCTTTCTGCGGGGAGGGTGGCTGCCGCAGTCACATTTAAAAGGAGTAAAAGGCGGTCCTTTAATTTGTAGACTCCCGAGGTGACATCGCTGATCGATCGATGCAGCGTTACGGGAGATTCTTCAAATTGGTCTTCGGACAGATCGAGCACTTCACCGACGTCATCGACCAGGAAGCTGACGGTTTCATCGGGCAGACGCACGACCAGGTTCATGCCGGAAATATCCGCCGGTGTCGGGGGCAGGCCGAGGCGTTCGCGCAGATCGATGGCGGTCAGGATTTGGCCACGCAGGTTGATCAAGCCGCGCACGACGGACGGAGCCAGGGGCACGCGGGTCATGGTCTGGGGACGAAGCACCTCCTGGATGACGGGGACATCTACTCCGAAAAGCATGTCGTCCAAGGTGAAGGTGCAAACCTGTTTTTTCATGTGTTAGTTTTCTGCGATCCCGTTATTCCGCCCCGCCAAATTGCGGGCCTGGTCCAGCTTGACGAGGCCGTCGATATCGATGACCTGAGTCACTTGTCGCTGGATTACCATCGATCCGAGAACGCCAGGGCTGCTCTTTTGTCGCTGCAGCACCAGCGGTTCGCGGGCGATATCAATAATCCGGTCGACCCACAGTCCGTAGCAAACTCCGTTCCTAGAGTGGACAATGACTTGAAGTTTATTGTCGAGGGACTGTGCTCGCGACGTTTTCACGGTGGGAAGAAGTAGCTGGCGGAGCGGCATCAGGGGCATGATTTGGCCGCGATACTGCACGACGGGCACAGCTCCCTCTTGTTCGATTTCATCGGCGGTAAATTCTTCAAGGCGGGTGACGTTGGAGAGTTCGATGGCCCATCGGCTCTCGTCGCCGAGTTGGAAAAGGAGCAGGTTTTCGCCTCCCTGGGCAGCGCCGGGGACCGCTTCAGCTCCAGCGCGCTTGGGGCGTTGTTCGACGGCTTCGCGGAGTTGGACGCGTTGAGCCAGGCCCATGACGTCGAGAATCAATACGACTTGGCCGTCGCCCATGATGGTCGCCCCGGCAAAAACGGAGAGCGATTTCAACTGCCGACCGAGCGGCTTGACCACGATTTCTTCCGTGTCCCGTACTTCGTCAACGATCAGGCCGAAGGGATCGCTATGGGATTCGAGCACGACGATATGAACGGCCTCGTCGTCGTTGCGCGGAAGTTCCCCCTGTGAGGAAAGGTTAAGCTCGCGGTTGAGATAAACTAAAGGCAGGAGGCGTCCGCGCAGACGATAGAAGGGGACCTTGTCGATCCACTCGATTTTTTGTTTAACGCTTGCGCCATCGAGGCGGATCAATTCGAGCAGACTGAGTTGCGGGATGGCGAATCTCTCGCCTCCGCTTTTCACGATGAGCGCCGGAATGATGGCGAGGGTGAGGGGCAGTTTGATGCGGAAGAGCGTGCCTTCGCCCAGCGTGCTGATGACGTCGATGGTCCCGCTGATGCGCTCGAGATTGGTTTTGACCACGTCCATCCCGACGCCCCGGCCGGAAAGTCGGGTCACTTCGCGGGCAGTGGAGAAGCCGGGAACGAAGATCAATTGGATCAGGTCGTGATCGGTAAGGGCGTCGACTTTTGCTGCTGTTACCAGCCCACGGCGCAAGGCGGCTTCGCGGATTAACTCGGGACGGATACCGGCGCCGTCGTCGCTGATTTCGACCAGGACGAGTCCGCCTTCATGAAACGCCCGCAAGCGGATGACGCCCTCTTCCGGTTTTCCGGCGGCCAGGCGGCGCTCGGGAGTCTCGATGCCGTGATCGATGCAATTGCGGATCAGATGGGTCAACGGATCTTTCACTGCTTCGATGATGCTTTTATCGAGTTCAGTCATCTGGCCACTCATCTCGAGGCGGATCTTTTTCTCTCCGGCGATGGCGGCATCGCGGACCAGGCGTGGAAATTTCGACCAGACGTTGCCCATCGGCTGCAGGCGTGTCTTCATGATGCCGGTTTGAAGTTCGGAGGTGATGTGGCTTAATTTTTGAGATGCCCCGAGCAACGCGGGATCTTCTTTCAACAGGCCGAGTTGGGTGATCTGGTTGCGGGCCAGCACCAGTTCGCCGACCAAATTCATGAGGCGGTCAAGCAAGCCGATGTCCACGCGGAGGCTGCTTTCCGCAGTTGCGCTTGATAGGTCCTCATCAAGTTCCGTAGTCGGCCCTGCGTCCTCTTGCGACGTTTCTTCCTGCAAGGCATGCAAATCGGCCAGGACGGAGCCGAAGACCTGCGTCTCTTCCTCGCCGGTGCGTTCGATCTTGCCGAGATGACGTCGCACCGTATCGAGAACCTGCAAAAGAACCGTGACTACTTTGGGATCGACCCGCCGTTTGCCGTCGCGGATGTGGCTGAGGAGACTCTCCGCCTGATGTGCGATTCCCTCCAGTTTGGCAAAGCCGAGAAATCCGCAGGTTCCCTTCAGGGTGTGAATCGCGCGGAAGATGCGATCGAGCGTCTCGCGGTCGCCGGGTTGTTTTTCCCAGACGACGAGATCGCGCTCCATCTGGTCCATGTTTTCCCGCGATTCCGCGAGAAACTCCGGGATGATATCCGCATTATTATCGACGGTAGTGGACATGTCAGGTTTGGGCTTGAAGGATGTGGGAGGGCCAGTAGTCGAGGAAACCGAGGCGCTGAAAACAAAAGATTTTGCGTGCCACCAATTCGGGCGTGATCTTGATGCGCTGGCAAATTCCATTCAGGGAAATTGCGCCGGTGATCTCGGAGAGGACCTGCCATTCGTCCGGCTTGGGTTGGACTTCCTGGATCTGGCGATAACCGGTCGGGGTGAAGACGGGGACGCCCATCGGGTCCTGGACAATATTCTGGATGTCATCCGAGGCCTCGACGTTGCGCAGATTTTCCAGAATCCAATCGTTCATCAACGGACGGGGGGGAAGGCATTCCTCGATGAAGGAAGGCATGGGGACTTCTTCGAATTCGTAATTGACCCCGGATGGTTCCGTCCAAATTCGCGCGAAAATTCGATGACCAAAAAGATCGGAGAGCATGCGCGCTGTTTGGAAGGGGAGGATGCCTTCGTGACTGAGATTGATGAGGAAAGGGGAGAGTGTCTGGCGCTGTAATTCCTCGCATTTTCTCCAGATGAGGCTTTTCCGTCCGTTGGAAAGATAGGCGGTGCCTTCGAGGTAGGATTCGACGTTGCGGGTGGTTACGATGCGAACCGCGCCCTCCTGGCAAAAGGCGTGAAGAGTTTCTTTCCTGGCTACGACGCGCAAAACGCCGGTCATTTTCTGGCGGGCGATAAATCGCAGGGCGCTGCACATCGGGGAAACGTCGGTGCTGCCCCGCATGAGGATCGATCCGGCCTGACTGGCTGTTTGTGCGACGTTTTTTTTCTGTTCCGCCTGGCTGAGGACGTAGGAGACGGTCGCGACGAGCAATTCGCGGCTGAACGGCTTGACCAGCATCCGCACGATGTTGCTTTGCTGGGCGGCCAAGGCGGCGATTTCGCGCCCACTGCTGCTCATGAGAATAATGGGAATCTTGGAGGTCTCCTCCTGTTCGGCCAGCTTCTGGCAAAGCTCGTCGCCCTGCATATCGGGCAGGGTGTAATCGCACAGAATCAAATCTGGTACTGTGGTGCGCGCCAACTCGAGTCCGCTGGCGGCGTCGCCCGCGATGAGCAACCGGTTGACGCAATCCTCATGGCCCAGTGATTTTTCGATGAACTTGCGCAGCGTCAGGCTGTCATCAATTGCCAGAATATTCTTGGGAAGCAGTTTCATTCATGGCCTCAGGCGTCAGGCGGCCCGCATCGCGTGGCATTCATCGGAGAGCCGGACCGCTTCCATGAGAACCATTTCCCATCGGCCCTCGATGTTGACTTCCACACCTCCGCGAAATTCCTCTTCGTGAAAAATGCCGCCCTTCCATGAGAGAATTTCGTTGAAGGCCGCAGCTCCGGACAGGACATCGGTTTCCGCGTGCAGGATGGCACCGCGGTCGATGACAACAACTCCGCGCATGCCGTTTTCGCCGGTGATCTGCAGTCGGCAGCTATCGTGGCCGAGGCACTTCACCTGGATGAGATCGACGAGACGCAGCTGCCGCAGGGATCCCTGAAAGTTAAGTTTCTTTTCTTCTTCCGGCAGCAAGTCCCGCAGTTCGCGTTCGAGGGCCAGGATGTCGAAGGGCTTCTGGAGAAATCCGACCGAACCCAATTGTTGAATTTGGTCGGCGATTTCATCATACGGTGTTCCCGTCATGAGGACGACGCGGGCATCGGGGAGAACCGTTTGCAAATCCACGATGAACTCGAGGCCGTTACCGTCCGGCAACGTCAGATCGACCAGGAAGGCGTGGAACTCGTATTGATAGATGAACACATGGGCCTCGGCCACCGAGCGGGCCACCATGATTTCCACCTGTGGAAGGGCATTGCCCAGATGGGCCTTGAGCCCATCGCTCAGGCGCAGATCGTCTTCGAGAATGAGAATCGGGAAGGTTTTGTTCATGCTGCTTTTTGAAGGTTTCCTTCCATTTCGTGCAGATTAAAAATCGCCTGCACGGCCAGGACGATCTGCTCTTTTTTGACCGGACTGAACTGCGGAGCGCGTACTTCCTGCAAGAGGGCGCGGATGGTTTCAATCACCTGAATGTTGGTTTTGATCATCTGGTTTCGCAAGGCGATGGAGTGGGCCGGGTCTATCTGCTCCAGCAAATCCTTCATCCCGCCGGCCAGGGCACCAATCCGAAGATGACCAATGCTATTGGCCGCGCCTTTTAGGGTATGAAACTGGCGACCTAGGTCTTTCAATGGAGCCGTCGCCGAATCCCAATCGAGCAGAAGCTTCTCAATCGACTTCAATTCCGCCCGGGCTTCCTCCTCGAAAAAAGGGAAAAGTTCTCCGTCAATCTCATCAACCACTGTGGCGTTGAGCTTCAGTCGTTCCAATGAGAGTGGAATAATCTTATCGAGCGTTATTCCGTGTGGATTCATTTATTTATCGGTGAACCCCGGGTACCCGCCGCGACATCGCCGGGGAGTAGATTCCTCCAGCTGTTGGAGATTTATCGAGGTCACGCCGTCGTGAAGCAGCGGTTATGCCAAGGAACCGCAACACCCCAAAATACCTTAGAAAGCCGAGCTACTTTTTCATTCCGACCGGAGTAACGGTCATAAAACTTCGCAATATCCGGTCCAGGGATTGAAAAGCGGCCTCGCTTGGACCCCGGTCGGCGATTCCCCTGAGCACGATACAATCCTTGATTTTACCTCCAACGGTATCGATTTCGAGTTCCGCTGGGAACAGGGCCAGACCCGATACACGGTTGAGCATCGAAGCAAGAAATCCGATTTGATCGGGGCCCTCCAACCGGAGTTCGATCAACTGATCTGATCGGCGGATGATTTCGAAATAACTCAGTTTGGGTGGCGCGCCTCGTTCGCCGGAGGGCGTCTGCTCCGCCAATGTGCTGTAATCGAGTCCCTTGGGGTCCGCTGAACTGTTGGAGAAATTAAGGATGAATTTCGATTCCCATTCGCCGCCTTTGATCTGTCTGGCTCTCCCGGAAATGATGGAAACGTGCAATTGGGAGAGTGACGCGAAAAGCTGCGCCACCCAGTGCGGGCGATGCAGGCGTCCGTGCATGCTCAATTCATGGAGCCCCTCTGCGGTAGAGGAAATGGACGATTCAAGCGGCATGGGGCTGAGAATGGATTTTATTAAGGTGCTGCTGAACGAGGCTATGTAGCTGGCTTCATGCCAATTTAAACGGCCTCAGCAATGTTCTGTCGAAATCATCATTTTTTAACATGAAAGCATGAAGACATGAAATTGAAGCAGAGGAGAAATCGGACCTAATCTTTCCCTTGTCGACCGACCTTCTTCATGTGTTTCCTGTTAAAATGGTTTTAACAAAGTAACTCCGACACTATTCTGCGGCTGGGGCACCGTGAGGGTCAAAAGGCCTGATGAATATGACCAGCACCGCGGAGCCGAGGGAAAACCAGGCCAGCATCCAGAAGACATCGAGGAAAGCCAGAATGTTTGCCTGGTTGGACATGGTGGAGGAGAGTAATGCCTCGGCGTGGAGTTTCGCATCGAAGGCGGTGTAGCCGCTGTGCATGAAGGTCTTGCCCAGGGTATCGAGGCGGTTTGTCACGGCGGGATCGCCGGGCGAAAGGTGCTCGACGATAAAGTTCTGGTGCACTTGGGCGCGTCGGGCCTGCATGGTTGTGACGAAGGCGATCCCGAAGCTGCTTCCCAAATTGCGAAAGAGATTGGTCAGGCTTGAGGCCTTGTTGTTGAGTTCCTTGGGCATGTAGGAGTAGGCGAGTCCGCTGACGGGGATGAAGAGGAAGGCGATGCCGAAGCCTTGGATCAGGCGGCACCAGACAAGCGAATTATAATCGGCATCGAGATCGAGGCGACTGTAGGCAAAGAGGGCTACCGCTTGAATGACGAAGCTCGCCGCGATCAACGGTGTCGCGCCAAATTTTGGGAAAATGAATCTCACCACCAGCGGCGCCATGAAGACGACAACGAAGGCAGCGGGAGAGATCGCCCAGCCCGACTGGTACGCGGTATAGCCGAAGAGTCCCTGCAACATCTGGGGAATGAGCACGGTGCTCCCGATGAGGGTGAAGCCGAACATGAAGTAAAAGAAATTGGCCAGGGTGAAGTTTCGTTCGCGCAGCAGAGAAAGGTCGACGACTGGATCCTTGACGCTCAATTCCCAGATGATTCCGCCCACCAGCGCCGTGATGGCGACCGTGAAGAAGGCAATGATGAAACTCGATTCAAACCAGTCGTCGCGCTGGCCTTTGTCGAGCACGACTTCGAGGCAGCCGAAGGCGAGGGCGATTAGGATGATGCCGATGTAGTCGATTTTGGCTCCCGATTCTTGCGTCTCGCGCATCTCCTTCTTCATGTGGTCGGAGTCGGTGACCACCATGTGGCTGAGAAAGAGCGAGAGCAGACCGATGGGCACGTTGATGTAGAAAACCCAGCGCCAATCGAAGTGGTCGGTGATCCATCCACCGAGCGTCGGCCCGATGGCTGGCGCGGTGACGATGGCCATGCTGTAAAGGGCAAAGGCCCCGGCGCGCTTCGCCGGAGGGAAAGTGTCAACCAGGATGGCCTGTTCACAGGGGGCCAGTCCGCCGCCGCCGATACCTTGCAGCACGCGGAAAAAGATGAGCATGCCGAGGCTCGGTGCAAGACCGCACAGAAAAGAGCTGATGGTAAAAAGAGCCACGCAGGTCATGTAGTAAGTCTTGCGCCCGAAATAGCGGCTCAACCACGCGCTCAACGGCAGCACCACGGCGTTTGCGACCAGATAGCTGGTCAGTATCCAAGTGCTCTCGTCGATACCGGAACTGAGTCCGCCCGCGATGTGGGGAAGCGCGACGTTCGCAATGGTCGTGTCGAGCAACTCCATGAATGTGGCCATGGTCACGACCACGGCGACGAACCACGGATTGATTGTTTTTGATCGTTCCTCCGCGCTGGTCGTCAGCCACGCCGTTGCCGACGCGATACTCACCGGACCTTGACCTCCGGTTCGACCGAAAGCCCGGGGGCGAAGAGTGCTTGCACATCCAGCGGTTCGTCAAAAACGATTTTGACGGGGAGACGTTGCACGACCTTGACGTAGTTGCCGGTGGCGTTTTCTGCTGGAAGTAAACTGAAGCGGGCGCCCGTGCCAGATTGCAGGCTATCGACGTGACCCTTGAAAGTACGTCCCGGAAAGGCGTCGATGCGAATGGTCGCGGTTTGACCTGGAGTCATGTGGGTGAGTTGCGTTTCCTTGAAATTGGCGATCACCCAAATTTCGTGCGGCACGATGGAGAAGAGAGTTTCGCCGGTCTGGATGTAATCGCCGGGTTCCACATTTTTGCGGGTGATCCGACCGGAGACGGGCGCGGTGATGCGGGTGTACTCGAGGTTGAGTTTGGCTTGGTCGAGTTGCGCGGAGGCCACGTCGCAGGCGGCCTTCGTGGTGTCGAGGTCCTCCTTCGAGATGGCCTGCGTGCCGTCCAGTCCTTTATCGCGGTCGTAGTCGCTCTTGGCTTTATCGTAGGTGGCTTGGGCCTGGTGCAGTTGCACCTGGTAATCGCGGGGATCGATTTGAACGAGCAGGTCGCCTTTCTTCACCTCGTAGTTGTCGTCGATGAGGACTTCGCTGACGGTGTTCGAGAGCTTGGTGCCGATTGTCATCACGTGGCCCTCGATAAACGCGTCATCGGTCGATTGATAGAAGAAGGAACGGATCAACGTGTAGCCGCCCCAGGCGAGTACGACGCAGAGAACAATCAGGGCGACGATGCGGACGGTCGGGTTTTGCGAGACAGGTCTTTTAGCGTGGGAGGGTCGCTTTTTGGCGTGGGAGGGTTCGGTGCTCATGAGACATTTTTCTTTTTGGTTTTTGCTTTCGATTTGATCTGCCGCCGGATTGCGGTGATGCCGCCGATGGAAAAGTGGAAAACATGGTTTGTCAGTGCGGCGATGTCATGGGTCTCGTCCAATCCCTTGGGGAAAAGGCGTTTGGTCATCTCGCAGCAATGAACATAGAAGAGACATTGCCCGAGGATGCTGAAGGCGATCTTTCGCATCTGCGCCTCGGTTGCGCCGGGGCCGAGGAGATCGCGGACGATGCGGGAAAGTCGTTTCTTGACGGGGAGAATCGATTCCGCCACGAGGCGGTCGAGGGCAGGGGACGGTTCGGCCATTTCGCGGGCGATGAGGCGACCCTGCCACTCGGGGCGTTGCGGATCGAAGAGGTGATCGAGAAAGCCATGGATGAAAGCGAGGAGCTTTTTCTCCGGCGGACCGACCAAGTCGGCTTTTGCCGTTCGCGCCGCCGCCTGATGGGCGAGTTGAAGGACGCGGACGTAGAGTTCCTGCTTGTCTCGGAAATGATAATTGACCGCAGCCAGGTTGACGCCGGCTTCCCGGGTGATCTGGCGCACGGTTGTCGCGCGAAAACCGTTGCGGGCAAAAATGCGTCCGGCGGTTTCAAGGATGAGATCGCGTGTTTCCGGGGTTGGGCGGGGGGAAGAAGGTCGCGGCATAGTCAAACAACAGTTTCAAACAAATGTTTGAAAATGCAACTAAGATTTTAAGAGAGCAATGAGCTTTGGGACTTTTCAGAGGTGGCCGTTGACCGCCGGGCGACAGTCGGTGATTTTCGATGAGAAAGGCCCCGTCGCCCGGCGGTCGATGGCTACCTCTGAAGAAAAGGCACAGCCGCCGAGCCTGCGGCTGCTACCAACAGAGTATGACGGCTACCAACCGACGAATTCTTTGTGATGTCAGGTTGGATTTTTGTCATTTACGCGGAGGCGCTCGGCCAGGGCGTAATCGACGAGCCAGCGACCGATCTCCTCTTCGACGTGGATTGGTTCCCGTGCAAGTTCTTCGGTGAGATAGACCATTCGCAAGAGATCACCCTTGGGGCTGAATTGCGGAGCGATGCCGACGAAGGAAAACCCTTCCTTCTCGAGATTTTGCGCCGTTAACGGCATGCCGGGTTGTGCGAGGGGAAGTTCCACATAGATAACTTCGACGTGGGAGTGCTCGATCAACTCGCGTTTGGCGTGGCGAATCGCGGCGGCGGTATCCTGCCCGACCAGTTCCGCGCGAAGGAAAGCGGCGGCGGCCCCGGCATCGAGTTCAATGATCAGTTCGCCATGTCCTTCAGGCGCTTTTTCTTCGCCGAAGGTCACCGGGCATTCGAGATTTTTATAAAGCTTGGCGATCGCCTCTTGTTGGTTGGCCGGGGCAAAAATCGTCTGCGGGGACGGTGCGCCGAGCCAGAGGAAATAGAGGAGGCAGGTGACGCGTTGTGGTTGGGCGTCCGTTGCTATGCCTCGAAAATTTTCGGACTTGGGTGACATGCCGAGATTCACGCAGGAGAGACGCGCGCCGTGATCGATATTCGATTTTTGGGTGAAAGTGTGAACGGTCACCGCATCGCCATACATGCCGGCCAGTCGGCGTTCCCGTGCTTCGTTGATCGCGGCGGTCTTCAGGCGATCAAGGAGCTTTCGACCGCGATGTGCTGGATCGACGACCGCCTGGCCGCCCTCGGCCACGGGTCCCGTCTGGTTGAACTCCAGCGCGTAATGACCGACCAGCCTGCCGTCCGCCGCGACGGCGACGAAGGAGAGATTTTTTCCTTTTTCGTTCAGGGCAGCCACCCGCTCGGGGTAATAGACATCGGGGTTCGAGTAGCTGCAGCCAAAGGCCTTGTAGATCAGTTGGGAAACCTGAACGGCTTCGTCCGGCTGCATTCTTCGAATCTCATATTCCTGCTCGGGCGCAAGGGGAGGGGCGGAATGAAAGGGCTCCAGGTTTCCGGCTTCGGGATGAGCAGTGATGTCGATTTCGTGACACCACTTGGTGATTTGCAGGGCCTTTCCTTCCGGGCCGTAGCTGATCCAGTGCAGTTCATCCGCCGTCTTGGCCCAGTCGAGGCCGAATACTTGTTTTTGCAGACTGGCATCCGTCGCATGCAGGCCCGCTTCCAACTTTTGAATATCCTGGGGCAAGCCGTAATCACGAATCGTGACAACCAAAGCCGTATTGTCGTGGGAAGCGTGGAGCGCAATGGTTCCGGTTTCACCCGGCGGATAAGCGTTCTCAATGGCGTCCGAAACGCGGGCCATGATCAATTGCCTGAGACCCTCGCTCGTCGTTTCGTTGATCGCGTCGTGCAGCAAAATCTCGTGCACAAAAGATTTGATGGTGGCCAGTGCCCGAGGACTGTTCGACACGCGCAGTTCGAATTCCAGTCGTTGATGATCTTGCACCATAAGGGGAGATTATTGGGTCGTTTCCTTTGCGGGAGCATTGGCGGGCGAGGGAGGTTGCAGCAATCGTTTCACTACATCGGAGGCTTCGGTGTCGCTGTCCGGGTCGTATCCGGTGTGCGTCCAAGCCACTTTTCCATCCGGGCCGACGATCACGGTATGAGGAATCGCATCCGCCCCGTATTTTTGTCCGACGCTTTGATCGGCGTCCAGTGCCACAGATAATTTGAGCCCCCTGGTTTCCAAAAAGCGTTTCACTTGCGCGGGAGCTTCGCCCTGGTTCACTCCAATGAGTTTGACCTGGTCGGCCGGAAATGAAGACATGCTCTCAATCAGTCCGGGAAGGGATTTGATACAGGGTCCGCACCACGTGGCCCAGAAATCGAGGATCACGACGTGGCCTTTCTCCGCGTTCAAATCGAAATCTCCGCCATCGAGCAGCGGCAATTTGAAGGTGGAGGCATCCTTGCCCAAAAGGGGCGAGCTTTCCCCGCCCGTCTCGGGCAGCACGGGTTCCGGCGCGGCCACGAGCTGCCAATTTTCCATCGATATACTCGTGGGAGTCGGTTCTGGGGCCGAGGTGCGGATGACAGCGACTTGCGCCATCGGCACCTTGCAGGAGCCATAAACGGGATTGTGCCCGACGATGTAATCGTGCTCGAACTTGTCCACCGTCAGGGCGAGCCGCGCGCCACTAGTGAGCAGCAGCCAGTGGGTGGGTGATCCCTGGCTGCCACCGAAATCGGAGTTGAGCAACGCTGCCAGCTTGTCCTGATTTTCAGCCGTGTTCGTCATGGTGAGCAAGCCAGCCTTTGGCTGCCATTGGACGGAGGCGTCCCTGGGAAAAGTGATGCCCTTCGCGGTGAGAATTTCCTGCACGGATGGAGTCTTGGGAATCGCGTCTGGCTTGAGCCAGTAAGTCTTGTGCGGAAGGGTGGTCGTGGTCAGGACCGGCGTTTCAATAACGACCGTGCCGTCGGCCTCTTGATGATAGGTCAGATCGAACAACGAACAAATTTGCCTGAGCGCTTCTCCAATGGTCTGGGAATTAAACTGAAACCGCACCTGGGCTCCGCGCGTGTGGGTCACCTCGGGAAGTTTAACTTTCAGATTGCTGTCCTGTGCCTGGAGAAAGGAAATAAGCGGCTGCGGCTGGGATACCATGAACATCATCTGCCGATCGATCCTGTGATCGAGCGGATTTGGAGCGGAAGGAGCTGCGGGGGTGGTCGGGGAATCCTTATCGATTTGCTTCAGCCAGATCACGGCCCGGACGCGGTCGCGCGGCACGTTGAGTTCTTCGAGACCACTGCGGAATCCAAAGGTGGTGTCCGTGGCTGCCTCGATTTCGCCGCGCAGCACGTCCCCGTTTGACGCGAGCAATAGGTGCCGTGGCGGATCGTTTTTTTGGAATCGTGGCACGGTCAATACCTGCGTCTTGATGTCGCTGCTGACCTCGGGCAGCCAGGTGTGGCCGGGAGCTGAAATGGCGGAGAAATTGGAAAGCGCGATGGGAAAGATACCGTTTCCCCAGACGCTTGCCGGCTCGATCATGAAGCCGGACCCGGCGCATTTTGCGGGATCGACCGGGAATCGTGAGCTGAGAACATCATTAACTAATAATTGGATTTCGTTTTCCTCAATCAAAAGGCGCACCGAGACCGCTTCGCCGGGCCTGGTCCTGATTTGACTTTGATTTTCAAACTGGCCATCCATCGATTCCTGTCCCGAGATGAATTGATTGCCGGTATTGCCGAGCAAAATGTTCATGGAATGCGCGGGGTCTGTTCCCGCGCAGAACAACCGGAGCCGCGTCGCCGAAAAACCACTGGAAGAATATTTGAAACTGATTTCACTGCTTTGCATGAGCGACGGATAGGCAATGAGTGTCCCCGCATCCATTTCCAGATTGCCATTCGCCCTTCGGACGGACTTATCGTTTCCCTTCACGATGCGCCAACCGGCATCCCCAAAGCCCGACACGTTTGTCTGGGCCGACACGCCAAGCTGAATGGCATTGAGCTCGCTGGACGGAAGTTTTCTGGGGGCCATGAGACTCGATTCGAATTCGGCTCCGGACCGGTCCAGGGACTTCAATGTTCCCGGCAGTACGTCGCCCGAACTCAGGTAAAACAAAGCCGGATCGCCGTGCAGCGCGGCGTCCGCCGGCAACGACCGAGTGATCTCGCTGGCGAATGTGCTGGTTGGTCGTGACGATTTAATTCCCCCTATGGGCATCCAGCGGGGCAACGCATCTCCCGCATTTTCAAGCTTGCCGTGGAGCGTCGTTTCCTGGATGACGATTTTGTCCTGGGTTTCCAACGGCGGCTCCGGGGCCTTGTCTACAGATGTGGGGTCCTTGATGAGCAACTGGCGGGGCAGATCCATTTGCGACATCAACGGCTGTTTCGTGAATGAAGTCGTGACGGTTGCGCGCCCGTTGATAATCGATTCAAGAGGCCCATGAAGAATCGTTCCGTCGGCATACAAGAGAGTGGGCCCATGGTTGACCGTTTGCGGCGGGTCGGAGGAAAGCACCAACGCATCCACATCGCCCAGGGCAATATCGGTTGCGGCAGTCTGCCCCGGTGTCTGCACCTTTATAAATCCCGGCGCTCCCGCA
>Ga0206872_10059_pt1 | contig 33309 bp, 22 predicted proteins | sample Alteio_BWOrgCont_34_FD_152906 | JGI IMG/M metagenome (GOLD analysis project Ga0206872, IMG submission 152906) | Enriched cells from forest soil in Barre Woods Harvard Forest LTER site, Petersham, Massachusetts, United States -... | ecosystem: Environmental > Terrestrial > Soil > Temperate forest >... | reverse complement strand
AAAAGGGCGAGCAGATAAAAGATGTGATGGCAAATATTGATGGGATCAAGGATTTGGGAATTCAGCGCGACACTGGCCAGCCGAATATCGATCTCACTGTTGACCGCCAGGCAGCTGCGCGCTTCGGCATCAATGTTGCCGATATCCAGGATGCAATTCAGACCGCAGTAGGCGGTAATTCGGTCAGCCAGGTTCTGCAGGGAGAGGCAGTCTACAGCGTGGTGGTGCGCTATCAGAAACAGTATCGAGATACCAAGGAGGCCATCCAGAATATTCGACTCCTTGCTCCCTCAGGACAGCGCGTCTCACTGGCCGAGGTGACCAAAGCGCAGGTTCGCGATGACGCCTACGACATTTACCGCGAAGACGGTTCCCGCTATGTGGCCATCCGCTTTGAGGTCCGCGGGCGCGACCTGGGCACCACGGTAAAAGAAGCAATCGACAAGATCGCAAAGAATATTCAGCTCCCGCGCGGCTATCACCTCGTATGGTCGGGAGAATACGACAGCGAAAAGCGAGCCGAAAGCAGGCTGGCCCTCATCGTGCCCCTCACCATCTTTTTGATCTTCATCATTCTCTACACCATGTTTCGTTCCTTCAAATGGGCGCTGTTGATTCTCGCCAACGTGGCCATGGCGCCCGTTGGAGGCTTGCTCGCTCTGCTTATGACTGGCACATACTTCAGCGTGTCGTCCGGTGTCGGCTTCCTTGCGCTGTTCGGCGTCTCGGTTCAAACCGGCGTCATCATGCTTGAATACATCAACCAATTGAGAGCTCGCGGCTATACCGTTGCGGATGCCGCGGTCGAGGGCGCAGTCTTGCGGCTGCGGCCGATCATGATGACCATGCTGGTAGCAACCCTGGGATTATTGCCGGCAGCAACCTCCCACGCTATTGGTTCCGACTCGCAGCGTCCATTTGCCATTGTCATTGTGGGGGGACTTGTGGCAGCCCTCGCGTTGAGCATTTTCCTCTTGCCCACGTTGTACGTCTGGTTCGCACGAGAGAGTGACACGTTGCCGAAGCCGGAAACGGAGGCGTCATTTGAACACTAAACAGATATTTACACTTATGCATGTACATAACATGCTGCGGCTTTTAAGAGTAACTGTTAGCGGGCTGACTTTGGCGCTGATGGTCTTACCGGCAGCACGTGCTCAGCAACCTCAGGAATGGGATCAGGTCAAAGCAAGATTCATCGCTAACAATCCGGTATTGAAAGCCGATGCCGACAACGTGGATGAAATGAAGGCCGAGGAAATTACAGCCTACCTTCGCCCCAATCCGCAGTTCACTCTATCGGTGGACGGTAACCAGGCCGCGCCGCACAATGGCGTCTGGACGCCATTCAAAGGTACGACCGAACAGCCGAACTTTAGTTACTTGCATGAACGCGAACATAAGCGCGAACTGCGGCTCGAGAGCGCGCAGGAAGGCACACGCATTACGCAATCGCAACACGAAGACCTCGAGCGCAACATGATCTTCGATCTGCGGGTGGCTTTCGTTGCCACGCTCCAGGCCAAGTTTGTGCTGGACCTGGCAAAGGCTGACCTTGATTACTACGACAAGATCATCGATATCAGCCGCAATCGCTTCAATGCTGGAGATCTCGCGCAGATCGATCTTGATCGGATTGAGCTGCAGCGGGTGCAATACGAATCGGAGATTGAAACGGCGGTTGTTAACCTGCGCACCGCGAAAATTCAACTACTACAGTTAATCAACGACCGCACACCGGTAGACCAATTCGATGTGACCGGCCCCTTCGATTTTTCAGATAGCCTTAAACCCCTTGACGACTACCGTCAGGCCGCGCTCGCGGCTCGTCCCGACTTGCTGGCCGCACTGCAGACAGTTCAACAGTCTGTGACCAATCACAAGCTGGCCGTATCAAACGGTTCTGCCGATCCCACGTTTTCAGGCTGGTTCACGAATAACTCATCCACTAACAACCCCGATGGCCCCGAGACCATCGGCGCCAGCGTAAGTATTCCGCTGCGCATCTTCGACAAAAACCAGGGCGAAAAGAAGCGCACACTCATCGACATTGACCGGAGTCAACAGGCAAGCGAAGCCGCCCGCGCCCAGGTGTTCAGCGACGTGGATACGGCTTTTGAGCTGGTGCGCAGCAATATTGCCCTTCTCAAGCCATATAAGGAGAAGTACAACGACCAGGCTCTGCGTGTCCGCGACACTGTAACCTTCGCATACCAGCACGGCGGCGCATCGTTGATGGACTTCCTGAACGCCCAAAGCGACTATCGCCAGGTACAGCTTGCATACGCGCAGTTACTAGGTTCCTATCAAACAGCGATGGGCCAACTCAATCTCGCCGTTGGTAGTGACACGCTTCCATGACGTCGCCGCTGTAGGCAATGCGGAATGTTGCATCCTGTGAGTGAAAGTTAATATGTAATACTCCCAATAAGGTCAGGACAACTGTATGAATAGGGAAGACGCCAAGGCCCGCATTGAAGAAATCGGAATATTCCCTGGAATCCGCGTAAAGAGCGCGGATCAGGCCCTCTACGCCGCAGAAACGCTTTTTCATGCCGGCATCCCCATCGCTGAAATTACCATGACGGTTCCAGACGCCATAGAAGTGATTCGCAAACTGGCGCAGGCATTTCCGGAATTGGTAGTGGGCGCCGGAACAGTACTCGACAAGGAAACGGCCGAGCGCTGTCTCGACGCCGGTGCGCGGTTCCTTACCAGTACCGGGCTCGTGCTGGAGGTTGTTGAGGCTGCACTGAAGGCCAATGCTGTGCCCATTCCCGGCGCTCTAACCCCTACCGAAGTAATTGCGGCATGGAAGGCGGGCGCGGATTTCGTAAAGATTTTCCCCACTGCCCCGGTTGGAGGTAATCTCTATATCCGCTCGTTGAAGCTGCCGCTGCCTCAGGTAAAACTGATCGCCGCGGGCGGGGTCAACCAACAAACGGCCACAGGTTACATATTGGCCGGAGCATCAGCCATCGGCGTCGGTGTTGAGCTGCTGCCGAACGATGCGGTGCAACGGCGGCAAGATCATCGCATCCATGAGCTGGCGCGCCGATTTCTCGGCTTTGTAGCCGAGGCGCGAGTAATAGAGTAACCACATCTGGCTCTCTTACTCCTTTTCAGTCGTATAAAGTATTTGGGCGGTGGGGCAACCGACGCCCCGTGCTCCGCATATATCTGATAGCTGCTTCATCGGTGCTCTCCCCTGCATGAACTCAAGTTAGGATGAGCATTCATTCGCAGATGACATAGGTAACTCATAAACCATGCAATTCTTTATATAAATCCCATCCAAACCTTCATGCGTCTTTCACGTTACAAGACCGATTCTTTTAATGAAGGAGGATGTCCCGATGACTTGTACATTACAGGTTGCAGTCGCATTTGCAGCGCTGGTCCTGACCGCCGGTGTCGCCCAAGCGCAGGCACCCGCAACCGCGAAACTCGGTCATGCCCAACTGAAACATATGATTCACACTGCTCACACTGCTGAGCAGTACCGGGAATTGGCTGACTATTACTCGTCACGCGAAGAGGATTATAAACAGCAGGCGCAAATAGAGAAACTTGATTGGGATCGTCTAAGCAGGCATGTTCCGGAGTTTTCATTTGCAAAATACCCGCGGCCTGTTGACGCATCACGGGACCATTACTACTACCTTAGGTACCGGGCGCAACAGATGAGCCAGCAGGCCGCACGCTATGACGATCTTTCGGCGAGCGCCACGCAATAGACGCGTCACAAAGATATTAAGCAGAACAGAGGCGGGGATAAAGAATTGGATCTAAAGGATGATCCATTACCTATCCCCGCTATTTCTTTGCAAATTGTTTATGTTTTGTTGATGCCCTTTCCGCTACGCTTTTTCTACGTACATGGGAGTGCTCCAAGCATTACGCGCAATAACGATTGCGAACATCCTGGGAGTACAGCCGCGTTCTACCCGGCTTCACTTTATTGGCGAGAGCCTATTTGGAGCCTGGGTTGTCGGGCTTCTTACGTTCGCAGGTTATGTACTGCACTTCAACGCGGCCCCGGTGGGTTTTCTTTTTCTTATTGTGGTTGTCTGCGTGGCGATTCTCTGTGGGTTCTGGCAGGCTTCCATTGTTTCCGTGATGGCGTGTGCCTGTTTGGACTACTTTTTTTATCCGCCGCTCTTGCAATTCACCATTTCTGATCCGCAAAACTGGGTGGCATTGGGAGCGTTTGAGATCAGCGCGCTGCTCGTAAGCCGATTGTCGTCGCGAGAGCAGTTGCAAACTCGTGAGGCGCAGATTCAACGCACCGCAATGGAGCAATTGTACGAATTGAGCCGGAGCACTTTGTTGATCAACATGCATCAACAGCCGGGACCACAATTGACGAGATTGATCCAGCGCATTTTTTCGGTAGAAGCAGTTGCCATCTTCGATGCCAATTCGGGTTTGAGCGACTTAGCTGGTGCGTGGTCAAAGGAAGAGCAAGATGTCGCCAGGAATTGTTACCTGCAGCAGATCGACGATGAGGATCGGTCGATATCAACTTCAAGAAGGGTCTTGCGGACCGGAGCGGATTCAATCGGTTCGTTGGCAATCAAAGGTCAACTCGGCCCGCTGGTAATCAACGCTTTGGCATCTCTGGCCGCAATTACGCTTGACCGCTGCGTGTCGTTTCAAAAGGAAAGCGAGATCGAGGCGGCAAATCAAAGTGAGCGGCTGCGGGCGTCGGTTTTGGATTCACTGGCCCATGCGGTAAAGACGCCGCTTACTGCAATTCAAGCAGCGAATGCCGGATTGGGTGAAGTGGGCAGTCTTAACGCAGCGCAAGCGAAACTGGTGTCGTTGGTCGAGGATGAGTCCAACAAGCTCAGCATGCTGACCACCAGGCTCTTGCAGACGTCAAGACTTGATGCGGAAGAAATGAGTGTTGCGAAGGACGAAGTTGTTGTTGAGGATCTGCTGACTGCTGCGTTAAAGGAACAAAGCAAAAACATGACAGGTCATCCTGTGGAGGTGGCTGTGCAAGATCACAACTTAAGAATTTGCGGGGATCGCGACTTACTGTCGATGGCACTCGTTCAGTATCTAGACAATGCAGCTAAATACTCTTTCGCTGGGACAATGGTGAAGGTCGCCGCATGGGAAAGCCACTCTGAAGTACTTATTTCGGTTCATAACTTTGGGCCGCCAATACCTATCTCCGACAGGGAGCGTATTTTTCAACGTTTCTACAGGAGCGAAGGAACGATGCAACGTGCTCCAGGAACCGGGATCGGCCTTTCAACAGTAAAAATGGCTGCAGAAGCGCACCACGGGCACGTGTGGGTGATCAGTAACTCCCAAGAGGGAACAACGTTCTTTCTTTCGTTGCCGCAGCATGGAGGAAGAAAGCAATGAACAGAGAATCAGGCAGCTTGCTCATCGTTGATGACGAACGTTCAATCCGGCTCTCTTTGAGAACAATTCTTACTAACTTTGGGTTCGAAATCGTTGAGGCGGCGCGCGGGGAAGAAGCGCTTGCGTTGGCGCGGACCACGAAATTCGATGTGGTTTTGCTGGATATCAATATGCCCGGTATGGGGGGGATCGAAGTATGCCGAACGCTGCGCAGGAACGACCCCCGGCTGCCAATTCTCATGCTTACAGTGCAGGAGAGTGAGGATCGGAAAGTGGAGGCTCTCGATGCCGGCGCCGACGACTACATTACAAAGCCATTTCAGCTTCGTGAACTCACTGCGCGGCTTAGAGCAGCCGTGCGCCGCAACAAACTCGATGACGATATCAATCAGATCGTGCTCATCGGCGACGTACTTTTGGATTCGGACAGGCACCTGGTGGAGAAGAAAGGAAAGAGGGTACACCTGACGCCCAAGCAGTTTGAAGTTCTCCAGTATCTGATGGTCAATGCGGGCCGGCCCATTCCTCACGCCAGGTTGCTGCGGTCTGTTTGGGGACCGGAATACGGCAATGAATTGGAGTATCTCAGAACCTTCATCCGGCAAATTCGACTGAAGATCGAAGCCGACCCCGCTAACCCTGTGTATCTGCTTACGGATTCACACATCGGTTATCGTTTCGCAGAGTCTGTTCCTGAGGACGAAGGTGATCGAGTAATGAATTGATGGTCACCTCAAACGGGAGAATCGCCGCCGAACGGTAATGCCTGTCAGGAGGTGGGGGGACTCCGAGTGGGCGGTCTCTTGCCAAAGCGACTCATCAAAAGCCGATTGGACCCCGCACCCGGCAGATGAACGAAAAAACCAGCCAGAATTCAGGCCGCACTTTCTAATAATTTTCGAGAAAAAAGATTCCCCATAAAGGTTTTCCGGTTGACAACTTTGCGCGCCGCTGCAATGATTGCCGACACCTGTAGAATCGGGCCCCGGTTAAATTCCCTTCGGTAAGCCTGACTAAATTTCGTTCGGGCTCCCGAAATCAAAATAGCAAATAGATCTTTGTTGTTCGTTTCATTTTCCCCCCGATCCGTTCAACCCAGACGACGATGATGCGAACGCGCGGAGTTCTGTCTAATTTATCCCTCCGCAACTGCTGTCGCGATCATGGGTTGCTATTTCGCTATCCACGCTGCTTTTCTGGCTTCCGCAGCGCCATTCAATGTTGTCAGCCGGGAAGAGCATAAGCCAACTCTCTTCCTGAAACCACTACACACCATCGGACGCGGTGTAAGTCGCCGCGCCTGCCGAGCGGAGGTTCATTCCCATGGCAGCATACACATACCCTGGGGTCTACATTGAGGAGATCTCGAGCGGCCAGCACAACATCACCGGCGTCGCCACGTCGATAGCTGCCTTCATCGGCTGGTCCAATCAAGGCCCCGTCGGTGAAGCCGTCATGGTTGAAAGCTGGGCCCAGTACGAGACGCAGTTCGGCGGAATGATTCCCGGCAACTATTTGGGCTACGCCGTCTACCAGTTCTTCCTCAACGGCGGCTCCCAGGCATACATCGTGCGGCTCATCGATGGAGCCATTGCAGCGTCGAACTCCGTCGCCGGTTTTACTCTTTACGCCAATAATCCCGGCGCATGGGGAAACGGCCTGTTTGTGCTCATCACGCAGCCGTCCTCGTTCCCCAGCACCAGCTTCAATCTTCAGGTGATGATGAATTCAAATGGGCAACTTCAAACCCTCGAGAGTTATACCAACCTCTCCACGGTCGCGGGAAACCCCAACTATGCTGTCATTGTCATCGACGCGGAGTCCAACTACATCTCCTTCATCGCGCCGGGTTCCACCACACCGCCTGCTTCCATTACGCTTGGCACTCTGCCAACAACCAGCATGGTGCTTGGCGCTGTATCTTCGGGCACTTTCGTTCCCAATGAACAACTTATTCAAACCACCTCAACCGCAACTGCGTTTCTTGCCGGCTCCGTCTCTAAGAACGGGCCCATGACTATAGCGCAGATTGGTGGAACCCCCGACGGGTCAGGTGACACTTGGGTTGGCCAGACCAGTGGCGCTGTGTTTACTCCATCCACACCGCCGATGGCTACCACCAGCACCGTACCGGGCACGCTGTCGTCGGGAACATTCAGTCAATTCGAGCAGGTTACCCAGGATACGACCGGCGCTACCGCCATTCTGTTGAGCGGCCCATCAGGAACTGGACCCATCACAATCGGCCCGATCACCGGCGGTACTCCGGACGCCACTCCCGCTAACCTCTGGGTGGGCGGAACAAGTGGCGCAAAGTTTGTGCCAAGCGCTGTACCCACCACTACCGCTACGGGAGGAGCAGCGCCAATCTGCCTCAACGGCGGAAATACCAGTACCACCCAGCAGACGAATTCGCAAGGAAACGACGGCACGCAACTGATACCGGAAGCTTCCGGCAGCGCATTTGAAACGGCCCTTATGGGCAGCGGTTCAATTCCTGCAGCGTATCTGCTGCTGGGCAACGTGCCCATATTCAACCTGCTCTGCGTGCCCGGTGAAAACAACGCCGCCGTTGTAGGCGCCCTTCAGGAGTTCTGTGCCCAGTTCCGAGCGTTCCTGATCGTTGACTCGGCCCAGACCGCAGTCGTCGGAACTGGGTCCACCGGCCTCAGCTTTACGGGGCCGGCCGACAACAACAACGACACTCTGATTACCCAGTACGCCGACCACGCCGCGTTTTACTTTCCGTGGGTCACCGCGCCCGACCCAATGACCGGCTTCCTGCCCGCACAATTCCCGCCATGCGGATTTGTGGCCGGAATCTACGCCTCAACTGACGCCTCTCGCGGCGTGTGGAAGGCCCCTGCCGGCATCGAGGCCAGCCTCACCGGCGCAATCGGCCTGCAGTACGTCATCAACGATCAGCAAAACGGCCAACTCAATCCGCTCGGCGTCAACTGCCTGCGACAGTTCCCCAACTTCGGCAATGTGGTTTGGGGCGCGCGCACTATCGCCGGCAACAATGCGCTCGGTTCGCAATGGATGTATGTGCCCATCCGCCGTCTCGCACTGTTCATCGAGTCCAGTCTCTACGGAGGCACCCAGTGGGCCGTCTTCGAGCCCAATTCGGAGCCGCTCTGGGGCCAGGTCCGAATGAGCATCGGCACTTTTCTCCAAGGCCTTTTCCTTAAAGGAGCCTTCGCCGGCACCACGCCCACGCAGGCTTACTTCGTCAAGTGCGACAGCGACAACAACACCCCCGCCACCACCGCGCTTGGAATTCTCAACGTCACCGTAGGGTTTGCGCCCCTCTATCCGGCTGAGTTTGTCGTCATCCAGATTCAGCAGATGATGAACCAGAGCTAACCTCACGCAACACGCCGAAGGAGCAACGCCATGGCTATGTTTCCCGCAAATCCCACGCGGCTCGATCCGCTCAAGAACTTCAAGTTCCGCATCAAGTGGGACAACAAATACGTCGCCGCCGTCAGCAAGATAAGCAGCCTCAAGCGCACCACTGAGGTCATCACTTTTCGCAGCGGCGGCGACCCATCAACCTCTATCTCTTCCCCCGGCAAGCAGAAGTTTGAACCCATAACATGCGAGCGCGGCCTCACTATGGACATGACTTTCCACGAATGGGCCGGCCTGGTGTGGAACTACGGCGCTGCCCTTGGCTCTGAAGTCTCGCTGGCCAACTTCCGCAAGAACCTCTACCTCGAGTTCTACAACGAAGCCGGGCAGTTAGTAATGGCCTACAAGCTCTATCGCTGCTGGGTGTCGGAATATCACGCCCTGCCCGACCTCGATGCCGGCGGAAACGCCATCGCCATCGAGTACATAAAAATTGAAACCGAGGGATGGGAGCGCGACTCCAGCGTCACCGAGCCTGTTGAGCCCACACTCTCTACGGTCTCTACATAAAGGTTTAGAGCCATGACCCAGGCAGAAGTTCTAACGCTCTGGGAGGCAGGCAGGTCGTTGGGAGCGCTTGATCGCACGGTCCTGGTGGCCTCCGTTGCCTCTCTAGACAAGCGAAGCGCCGCTGACTTGCCCCTCGGCGCGCGCAACCGTTCGCTCGCGCAGTTGCACTGCGATGCCTTCGGCGGCATTTTGCGCGGATATACCTCCTGCCGCGCCTGCGGCGAGCATTTGGAATTTGAATTCGATGGCCACACCCTTGCCGCGCCCGCCGCGACCGAGCCATCTGTCTCTCAACTTGTACCCGTCGGCAAGTGGCTCTTCCGCCTGCCCACCAGCCGCGATCTGGCCATCGCTGCCGGGGAACCCGGTGAACAGGCAGCGGCCAAGCGTCTTCTAGTGTCGTGCTACTCAGGAACAGAACCCGACACGAATTGGACCGATGAAGATATGAACATCATCGGCCAGCGCCTCTCTGAAGCCGATCCACTCGCAGAGATCCTGCTTCACTTCGACTGCCCATCCTGTCCTGCTTCCTTCGATGAAAGCCTCGACCTCGGCGGCTTCGTCTGGGCTGAAATTGAGAGCCAGGCCCGGCGCATCTTTCAACACGTTCACCTACTCGCCTCGGCCTACGGCTGGAGCGAGAGCGAAATTCTCGCCCTAAGCCCGGCGCGTCGCCGCGCCTATGTGGAGTTGGTGCAGGCATGAGCGGCTATCTTTCAAGAATCGTGCAAACGGCTGCCCGCTCCAGTCAGCCGCTGCGCCCGCTCGCAGGCTCAGTCTTTGGCACGCCCGCCGAGCACGCACAGCCGTCTCACCTTAACGATGAGCCTTTTATCGTCGAAACAGAGTTGCCCGCCTCATCGCCCGATGCCTCAACCATTCAACGCCGCACCGCGGGAATTCCATCGTCAACCGAGCCTGAGTCGTTTCTTGAAAACTACCAACCATTACAGCCAGGGCAGCAACCATTGCTGCAGCCGCTTCAAGACCGCCGCGCACAGGTCGAGTCATCGCAAATGCAGCCGCAAGACAACCTCCAAGCGGCCGAATCAAATCAGTCGCAAACGACTCCGCGTTCTGCAGAAATCTCGTCCACCTTCGCTCCACGGGCTGATTCCAAGGCGCTACAAGCTGCAGTCAAGCATGCGTTCGCACCACGGATCACGCGCAGATCCGAGACGCTTCAAGAGCAATCCAATACTCGCTCGGCGCAATCTGATCAAAACGCAGGCAACTCGAACCAGCAACCACATCAGGCCGAATCAAAACTCGGTGCGCAGCCCACTAGCAGCAATCAGACTCAGGTGGTCACCTCGCGATCCGCGCACATCGTTCGCCCCCAACAGCCGCCCATCCGCGATCAGCGTGCCGCGCCGCCGCTCGAACCAAGCATCGAGATTCACATCGGCCGCATTGAAGTTCTCGCAGTGCAACCGCCTGCTGCGCCCGCGCCTGCTCCGCGCCGCGACCGCACCACAAGCCTTGCCGACTACCTCGCCGGGCAGAATGGACGGCGCTCATGAGCAACGCACTTGCCATTGCCGGCGTCACCGCTGTCCTACAGCACTACCTCTACAACCTCTACCTTCTGCCGTCAGTCTCTTCAACTATTCCCTCGCCGGTGCACGTTTCCTGCCTCGCACCCGATCAGGTGCAGCAAAAGTTTTCCGCCGGCGGAGGTACAGCGGAGAATCAGGTCAATCTCTTTCTTCATCTCGTCACGCACAATCCTGCGTGGAGAAATGTTGGTTATGCCTCGCTCAGCTCCGACGGCACATCCGCCATCGGCAATCCACCACTGGCGCTCGATCTCCATTACCTGCTCACCGCCTACGGCTCTGAACCATGGCAGGCGGAAGCATTGCTCGGCTACGCGCTCATGATGCTTCATCAAGCGCCCGTCATCACCCGTGCGGACATCGATATCGCTCTCGCAGCACGCGCTACCTCAACTTATCCATCCTCCACCTACCCCCTCAACGCTTCACTCCCTTTCTGCGGCCTCGGCAGCCAGATGGAGATGATCAAAATCACGCCGGAAACAATGTCTCGCGAAGAGATGGCCTGGCTCTGGACCGCTCTCAAAGCCGACTACCGCCCCACGTATCCTTTTCAAGTCTCCGTCGCTCTCATGCAGCCGGATATCTCGGCTTCCTACGCACTGCCTGTTCTTCAAGTGGCTTTTAATGCGGTCCCCGAGCCGCAGGCGCAAATCCTCTCTGTCGTGCCACAGCACACGCCGAATGTTCTCACCGCTCAATCGCCCAATGGCCAGCCCGCTGCCCAGCCGGGAGAGTTTGTTGTCGTCACAGGCGAGGCGCTGTTCGGCGCAACCCAGGTTCTTATCACGCACCAAAAGCTCGGCACGCACGCCAAATTCCTGCCCATTCCCAACCCGCCTGCCCCCTATCCGCCGCCATCGGCCACCGCGTTCACTATTCAGCTTCCCGATCACACCTCAATAGGCTTCCCCGCCGGGCTTTATGACCTTGAAGTGCAGTGGCTCGACCCCACAACGAAGGCGGCCACGGCAACCACCAACACCGTCACCTTCGCCATAGCCGCATGGTTGCCCGGAACGCAGGCCGCAGGCACCACGCCCTCCGGCTCAATGATTCAGTTAAAGCTCTCCAGCTTCGCGCCGCCGGTATTTCCCGGCCAATCTGTCGCTCTTTCGCTCAGCAACATTCCCACTCCAATACAAACACTGGTCTGCTTTTCAGCAGACGCGCAGCCGCTCCCCGACGACAATCCAGCTACTTCGCTAACCTTCCTGTTCGATCCCGGCCTGCCCACGGCAGTCGATCTGCTTGCGCGTCTCGTGGTTGATGGCGTCCCCAGCATCGTGCAAATCACCACGCCCCCCGCACCGCTCACATTCGCCGGGCCCTGGGTCACCCTATGAGCACATTCGCCGCGCCCATTTACGCTGAAGCCAATCGCGAGCATTTGCTCGCCGAATTCGCGCGCCTCCGCAATCTGCTCTCGGGCGATCCAGCACCCGGCGCCGCCACACTTCAATGGGACTGCGACCAGCCACCCGCGATCGACATTCTCACCGCCATCTTTGACCTCAGTCCTTTTGAGCGCGACCTGCTTCTGCTGTGCGCCGCTGTGGAGATGGAAGCCGATCTGGGCGAACTCTGCGGACGCCTCACTGGCCGCCCGCAACGCAACTCGCCTACCTTCGGCCTCGCTCTCAGCCTGTTGCCCAACCCTGACTGGAGAGCCCTCGCGCCTGCGTCGCCGCTGCGCCACTTCCGCCTCATCGAACTTGAGCCCGGCTTCGGTCTGGCCGCCGCGCCCCTCCGCATCGACGAGCGGATACTTCACTTTCTTGCCGGCTCCAATCGCATGGATGCGCGCTTGCAATCCATTCTTCGCTTCGAACCTCCCACGGCGCCACTGGCAGAAAACCACCAGGCAGTTCTCGATTCACTGCTCCGCGATTGCGACGCACGCCCCGAAAGCATCTCGCTCCATTTGCATGGCGACGATCCCGCCGCGCAACGCGCCATCGCCTCACGCATCGCACAACATTTCGACCGCCATCTGCTCATCCTTCGCGCTGAAAATGCTCCGGCCGCCGGTGCGGATATCGAGCAGTTCTTAGCGCTCTGGTCTCGTGAAGCATTGCTCCTGCCCGCATTCCTGCTTCTTGATGGGCACGGCGACGCACCCATCTCAAGCCTGCGCGCTATTGCCGAGCGCATCCCTACACCGCTCCTCATCGCCAGTCGCGATGCCGAAAAACTTCACCGCCTCACCTGGCGTCATGAGGTCAACCGCCCTGACCCCGCCGCGCAATGGCGTATGTGGCAGTCGGCGCTCGCCTCCGTCGTCCCCTCCGAAGCTCTCGCGTCGAATGCGCATCTCGACGCCGCTCTCGACCGCATGGCTGAGCAGTTCCGCATGAGCGCGGACACTATCGCCACCGTCGCCGCCGCAGCCGCAGATGAACCTGATTCGCTCGTCGTACGCCTATGGCAAAACTGTCGCGCAGTGTCGCGCCCTCAGCTCGATCTGCTCGCCCAACGCATCACCCCCAGCGCCGCATGGGACGACCTCGTGCTTCCCGACACTGAAACCGCAGTGCTCAAAATGCTCGTCAGCCAGGCGCGAAATCGCATGACCGTCTATGAGCGCTGGGGCTTTGCCAGCCGTGGCCGCCGCGGCCTGGGCCTGAGCGCGCTCTTTTCTGGTCCCAGCGGCACAGGCAAGACATTGGCCGCTGAAGTTCTCGCCACCGAGCTCGACCTCGACCTCTATCGCATCGATCTCTCAGCCGTCGTCAGCAAATACATTGGCGAAACCGAGAAGAATCTCAAGAAGGTTTTCGATGCGGCCGAGCAGGGCGGCGTCGTGCTGCTCTTCGACGAGGCAGAAGCGCTCTTCGGCAAGCGCTCTGAGGTGCGCGATAGCCACGACCGCTACGCAAATATCGAAACCGGCTATCTGCTCCAGCGCATGGAACAGTTCCAGGGTGTCGCCATTCTCACCACCAACACCAAGGCCTCGCTCGATAAAGCCTTCCAGCGCCGCCTGCGCTTTTCCGTCGACTTCCCCTACCCCGGAGCCGCGGAGCGCGAGCGCATCTGGCGTCGCGCCATCCCATCTCAAACTCCAAGCTCCGGCATTGACCCGGCCCGTCTCGCGCAGCTCCACATGGCCGGCGGCAACATTCGCAACATCGCACTCAACGCCGCATTCCTAGCCGCCGAAAAAGGTCAGCCTCTCTCCATGAGCCATCTGCGCGAGGCCGCCAACCTTGAAGCCGTCAAAACAGAGCGGCCCATCGCGGCAACTGAAACCAGGGGGTGGGAATGAACGATCCCAATAACCGCTCCCGCGCAAAAATCATCATCGACCGCCTAGTGCTGCGCGGCATTGACCCGCACCACGCCGAGGCTCTCGCCGAAACCCTCAAGCAGCAACTTGCCATCACGCTCTCCGACCCCGCTCAACGTCAGCAGCTTCTTCACCCCTCAACAACGCCGGTTCTTCGCCTCGGCCGCATTCCGCTAGCCACCGGCCGTGCCGGCGCACGCGACTTCGGCGCAAAGGTCGCTCGCGCCATCGGCACGCAAGTAAGTGGCATTTACTCGTCGAGTAGAGGAGCACAGCGATGAGCCGCACCGCTCTCCAGCACGCTCCTCAAGCGCCGGAGAAATCCGCGGCCGCAACCTCGTTGCGCATTGGCCCCGTGCACGACATCTTTGAGCAGGAGGCCGAGCAAGCCGCGGAAAAAGTCACTACCGGTGAGCATCGGCATGTCGCATGGTCGCTCTCCCGCGTCGGCCTCGGCCCCGTCCAGCGTCAATGCTCCTGCGGTGGCACCTGCGACGATTGCAAAAAGAAAAAAGAAGTTTTGCAGCGAAATGCAACTTCGTCTGCCGCAGTCGGCAGCAATGCACCTGCATCGGTTGCAAGCACGCTCAGTCGGCCCGGCTCGGCGCTCGACCCCGGCACACGCACCTTTATGGAGTCACGCTTCGGCCACGATTTCTCAAGCGTTCGCATCCACACTGACCACGACGCCGCTGCCTCGGCCGGCGACGTGAACGCGGCCGCCTACACCGTCGGCAATCAAATAGTCTTTGGCAACGGTTTCTTTGCGCCAACATCCACGCCCGGCAGAATTCTTCTCGCGCATGAGCTCGCCCACGTCGTGCAGCAGGGCGCGGGCAGGTCGCTCTCTTCTTCGGTGAATCCATCCAGCGAGCAGGAAGCATCGCTGGCGGGTCACGCCGTCGGTCGCAATGCCGACAGCGTGCCGATTCGCGCAACATCCGGAATCAGCCTCGCCGCAATGTCCATCGCTGAGGCCCGCCGCTCACTCTGGAGCCATGTCCCTGACGGCGTCAAAGAATATGTCCGGCCGGCCGCCCAGGCAGCAGCCGCTCAAATGGATAAGGTGATTCCTCCAAACACCGAGATTCCAAAACCAATTGAAAATGTGGTGCTGCATCCAGTAGACACGGCGGTCCAAGCCGTGGAGCATCCAGTGGAAGCGGTGAAGGCCGTGGAAGCCACGGTGGAAGCAGCCAAGCCGGCCATCAAAAAAGTGGCGGCGGAAATTCCCAAGATCGTCAAGGCCAAGGTGAAGGAAAAGGTTCACGACGTCGTGCTGGAGTCCGTGGGCCAGGCCAAGGGCGTTCTTCTCGAGGGGGCTCAAATCGTCGACACCGTTGCATGGGTTCCATACGCGGTGCATGAAATGGAGAAAAAGGCGCTGGGCAACAGCGCAACGGCAAAGGTGTTGATCGATGCCACCGATTCTGTAACACAATACGCAACGCTCAACGCCCTGGCTGAACAAGGTCTGTCCGCAAACCCACGCGAACCAGGCAAGCCTGCGGGCCCGTTCGGAATCTCGAATGCAGTCTCTAGCGGTATCGACAAATATGTAGGCGATCCTCTGGAGAAGAAACTGGGCGACGGAAAACCCGAGCAGGGGCTAATCTTCACCAAGTACGAACAAGGCGAACTCGAAGGCGCAGTAGCCACTCAAGTGGTGCTGGCGTATGTCGGCGTCGAAGAAGTGCAACTCGGCCTCAAAGTGTTGGGAGCGATCGGCGGAGTCAAGGGCCTCTACGAATCGTATGAAAGAAATCCTGAAGGTTGGAAGACTGACCCCAATTTCTGGGCCGCTTTCATCGGGCTTGCCCTCGGCATTCTTGGATTGCGCGCGTCGCGCTCCGCGAGCAAAATCACCAAAATCCTCATGACGGCTGGGTCACTGGTCCCCGTCATTCCTCTTGTCTACAACCTCTTCCAGCACTACAAGAAATTGCCTGACGGCCCGGAGAAAGACAAGACCCTGAAGGCAGACGCCGGCGCAATCGTGAAGGCAGTTGCAGCCGCCATCCATGCGATGATCCAGCACGGTGGAGGAGGGAAGGGCGCGGGCGCGGAGCAGGAACCCGAAGGCGGCAGTCAGTCTGCGAAGAAAGCTCCCGTGCAGGAAGAACCGGCCTCCGCAAAGTCCTCCACTCCCCCTGTCGACGAGCACCAGGCATCGGCGGCAAAACCGCAACCGGTCACGGATCAAGCACCCGAACAACATGCTGCGCCCGTCGCCGATCAGAAGGCTCCCGCTGTTCACGATTCTGAAGTGCCCGCCCCGGCAAAGAAGACCGCTACGGCAGACGGGAACGAAAAGCCTGGCGCCAACGCCAAACATACAGAGCCTGAGAACGAAAAATCTCCTAAAGTCATTCCCAAAGAAAAGGCCGTCGCTACTGAAGAGATCGAAGTGCCCGGGGATAAGGAGAAGCACCAGGTTGTCGGCAGCGAAGAAGGCTTCGGCCGCTGCAGTCCAAACTGCCCGGCCATTCCCATTGTCTACGGCAAAGAACTGGCGGAGCACCCTGAGTTTGCCAAACGCTATAAGAACATTCGCGCGCTGGGAGAGACGGATATTAAGGCCGCCACCAAAGAAGCCGCAAAGCTTGCAAATGACATTGAGAAATACAAACAGGCCAAGGCACTGGCTGCAACCGGAAGTGCGGCCAACGGCAACGCGAAACCCTCGGCAGGTAATCCGCAGGCCGCCAATGATAATGCAAAGCCGTCACTGGAACTTGATCCGCATCCAGCAGTTGACGCGAAAGCGCCGGCAAACAACAACGCCGCTTCCCCGCCGAAGATCTCAATTCACAGCAAATCCGGGAATGCATGGGTAACAACAGAGGAAGTGGTCAAGCCAAAGGGGTCATTTACTAAGGTCCGTTCCAGTGCGGAGCAGAAAGAAGTCGCCGGAGGTACTGGTGACGATGCCGGCCATCGAGCGGCAGCCTCGCAAGGCGGCAGCGCTGGGCGAGAGAACCTCGCCCGCCAGAATCGAATCATGAATCGCGCCGGTGGAACGTGGAGAGAGTTGGAAGTGCAGTTCGATCAGGCAACGGAACAAGGGTTCACCGTGCGGCGTAAGGTAAGCGATGTTTACCGCCCCGAAGATCACGGCCAAACATCGTTCGATCAAAACTTCGCCTCAGACCTCGAACAAAATCCCAAAGATTATCGCCCCTATCGGCGTCACGTTGAATGGACCATCACCGACTCGGAAGGAAATGTCGAACATGGAGAGCTCGACTTCGCAAACACGAAGACACCACTGGTGCGGGAAAAGGAAAAGGCAAATGCGCCCCCCGTCCCGACACCGTAATGCCAGGCGCATGCTTGGCGTCTTCCGCGGGACATTCGTCAATACGCACATTGATCATGGCAAGAATCACAGGGATTAGCTCAGAGAGTTGAACCATAATGTACATCTCCACCAACCCGCTCACGCCCCGCTTCCTCAAAGGCGGCATTGTCACCATGGACCCCGACACCGCGGTGATCATCTCCTCCATTGCGCTCCAATATAATCCCGAGACGGTCACGCGCTCGCTGCAAATTCAATCCGTCGCCGGTCCAACTGACGGCACTCGCGTCGACATGCTGCGTCTCCGCGGCCCGGCCATTGAAACCATCAAGGTTGAAGTCCAACTCGACGCCACCGACCAGCTAGAATTTCCCACGCAGAATCCCCTGGCAGTCAAGTACGGCATGCAGCCGCAGATATCGCAGCTTGAAATGCTCGTCAATCCCACCGTCGAAACGCTTCTCTCCGACGACCAAATGGCCAGCGCCGGAACTCTCGAAATCATTCCCCTCGAGCAGCCGCTCACTCTCTTCGTGTGGAGCGCGCAGCGCGTCGTTCCCGTACGCCTCACCGAATTCAGCATCACTGAAGAATTCTTCGACGTAAACCTCAACCCCATTCGCGCCAAAATATCGCTCGGCATGCGAGTGCTCAACGTTGACGATCTCGGCTTCGACCACCCCGGCGGACGCATGTTCCTCACCTATCTCAACAACAAGGAAACAATGGCCGGCATGGTCGCATCCGCCGCCCTCACAACCCTAGGACTCGGGAGTTAAACAATGAATTACCCACTTCAGGCAATGGTGCAGTTGGGCGTTATTCCGCCCGTCACATTCCCACCCGACAGCCGCTACTACAGCTTCGGTGTGCAGCAGTACATCGCGCCCGACGGCCAATCAATCCCGTATTTGCAGCGCCGCATTGTGCCCCAGCCCGGCGCGCCGAACTACGCCACCGTCAACCTGTACACCGTGCAGCAGGGCGACCGCCTCGACCGCATCGCCGCGAAATATCTTGGCGACCCGCTCATGGCCTGGCTTATTTGCGATGCTAATGGAGCTATCGCTCCCTGGACGCTCGTCGAAACGCCCGGCGCCGTTCTCGCCATCACCACTCCGCAGGGAGCGCCTGGAGGCACGATTGCTCAGTAGCGTCCAACTCACGTTGATGATGGGACCGATCATCGCAACGCCGGTCTCATCCACCGTCCTCGAGTCGCTCGTCGATGTCGAAGTAACGGTGCACGACCTTGAGCCCAGCGGCTTCAAGCTCACCTTCAGCGTGGACAAAAACTCGCCCCTCCAATTGCTCTTTCTGCTGACCGGCGGATTGCCGCTGCTATTCATGCGCTGCATCCTCGTCGCTACCGTAAACGGCTCGCAAAATGTGCTGATCGATGGCGTCATCACCAACAATGAAATTTCTCCCGGCGACCGCGGCTCCAGCTCCACGCTCTCGCTTTTTGGCCGCGACCTCACCGCGCTCATGGATCAAACCAACTGGTCCGGTTTTCCATTCCCCGCCTGCCCCAGCGAGGCGCGCGTTGCGCTGCTGCTGGCCAAGTACGCATTCTTCGGCCTCATCCCACTCATCATTCCCAGCATCCTTCTCGACATCTCAATCCCCATCTTCGAAATCCCCTCACAACAGGGAAGCGACCTGCAATACATTCGCCAACTTGCTGAAGAAGCCGGCTACGTGTTCTTCATCGCCGCCGGCCCCGCGCCCGGCACCAGCATCGCCTACTGGGGTCCGCAGGTGAAGATCGGCCCCGTTCAGCCCGCGCTCAACATCGACATGGACGCTTATACCAACGTCGAATCCATGCACTTCAAGTACGACCAGGAGAAGAGCAAAATTCCGCTCGTCTACACATACATTGAGCAGGTCGGCATCAGCATCCCCATCCCTATTCCGCCCGTCAATCCACTCATGCCACCGCTCGGCGCCATTCCGCCGCTGCCCACCAACCTGCTGCCCCCTGACCTCGTCTCTTACCGCGACGACGTGTCGAAGCTCAATATTCCGCAGGCCATCATGATGGGCTTCGCGGCTGGAGCGGAAAGCTCGGAGTGCGTTTCATGCGAGGGCTCGCTCGATGTCACGCGCTACGGCGGCATTCTGAAGGCGCGCGAGCTTGTGGGCGTGCGCGGCGCCGGTTATTGCTTCGACGGCCTCTACTACGTCAAGAGCGTCACGCATCGCATCAAGCGCGGCGAGTACAAACAAAACTTCACTCTGACCAGGAACGGCCTCGTCTCCACGGTCTCAACGGTGAGCCCATGACCATTGCAAAGTCCCCAGCCGGCAACTCGGTGCCCAAGCGCTTTTACGGCAAGTATCGCGGTCTCGTGGTCGAGAACATCGACCCCATGCAGATCGGCCGCATCCTTGCCCAGGTGCCCGACGTGCTCGGCGAAATTCCATCAAGCTGGTGCATGCCCTGCGTGCCCGCGGCGGGCATTCAGGCCGGCATGTTCATCGTTCCCCCGCTCGGATCGCAGGTATGGATCGAGTTCGAGCAGGGCAATCCCAACTATCCAATATGGACCGGCGGATTCTGGGGCCTGGTCGCCGAAGTTCCGCTCATGGCCACCGTTCCTCCCGCAATTCCACCGGGACAGAACATCGTGATTCAAACCACCGGGCAGCAAAGCATCATTCTCAGCGACACGGTACCCGCGCCCTTCGTTGGCGGAGTCTGTATCAAGGGCATCGATCCACTGGGCCCCATGATCGTAGTCAACGACACCGGTATCTACATGACGTGCGGCCCCGGCCTGGCCACCATCATGATGGTCGGCACCACCATCATCATGAACGAAGGCGCGCTGGCCATCATGGGGCCATAAAAAAGGAAGCAGAAGCGAAGTCGAAGAGTATGGGCTTTAGCCCCTCAGGTTCAAAAGCAAGCGGAAAGGAGCACAACATGCCGGGACCAATTCTTACCGTGGGATCAATCGTCTTGTGCTCACACGGCGGCATGGCCGTGCCCACCGTGCCCAGTCCTTTGGTGCTTGTCAACGGCATGCCAATCACCACTATCGCCGCCCCATGGGCCATCGCCGGCTGCGCCTTTGTTCCGCCTATCGGCAATGGGCCATGCGTAACCGGCCAGTGGGTCGTCGGCTCCTTGTTTGTCACCTCCATGGGCCAACCGGTCGCCATCCTCAGCGGTGTGGGGCTCTGTGTCCCAACAGGCACGCCAATGATCCCCGTTTTCGCGCCGCCATTAGTCATCGCAACTTGATCAGAGAAAACCGAAGCACGCACCGTTTTCGTAGTCGTTAACTCAGCAGCCGCCAACAGCAGCAAAGGATGAAGCAATGAACGTCAACTTCCCATTCCAGTTCGATGGCGCCGGCGGCACATCGGACCCCATGGCCGACTACATGAATCAACTCATCGAACAGGTTCTGTTCACATCTCCCGGCGAGCGCGTCAACCTGCCCGACTTCGGCAGCGGCATGTTGCAAATGGTATTCGCTCCCACCAGTCCTGAAATCGCCGCCGCCACGCAGTTCACTGTGCAGGGCGCGCTGCAAAAATGGTTGAGCGGCCAAATCAAAGTCCAGTCCGTGGTCGCCACATCGGTTGACTCCACGTTAACCGTCACCGTTACTTATACACCGCTCAACACCAGCATCTCGCAGGTGCAGACCTTCGTTTACGGAGGTACGCAATGATCTTTACCTGCTGCAACGACAATCGCCGCGCCGCGCTGCTCGGCAACTCATTGCTCTACGGCATCGATTACCTTGAAGTGGTCGACGGTCCCACGCGCCCTTCCGGCATCAAGCGCCAGCGCACGCTGCTGGTCACCTTGCTCAACACCGCGCCATTCAATGTTTTCGCGCCCAAAAACGTCCTCATCACCGGCGGCGAATCCGTCACCAACATCCAGATCAAATGGATTCAGCCTGTGCTGGCAACAACCATGAACACGCCCGGTCTGCCAGCCGATGTAGCGGCAGACCTTGCCAAGTTCGCCAGCGTTCCCAACGCTGACCGCGTTCTCGTTATCCGTCTCGACAAGTACGGCGACTTCTCGCCATACACGCTGCAATTTGTCAACGACGCAACCAAAGCAACAGAGGCGGCATTTACGGTTACCGACGTTTTTGACGGCTTCGATCCACAGCTCTCTTCCGTCACCTTCAACTTCAAAGTAGATTGTGGCCCCGAGTTCGACTGCAACCCCACGCCGCCTGACTGCCATTCCGCGCCGCCAACGCCGCCGCCCATTAATTACCTCGCCAAAGACTACACAACCTTTCGCCAGGTAATGCTCGACCGCATGAACCAGTTGCTGCCTTCATGGGGCGCATCTACTGAGGCAGATATCGGCGTCATGCTGGCAGAGGTCGTTTCCTATGCCGCGGACCAGCTCAGCTACCGCCAGGACGCCGTCACAACCGAGGCTTATCTCAACACCGCGCGCAGCCGCATCTCGCTTCGCCGCCATGCTCGCCTTGTCGACTACACCATCAGCGACGGCGCAAACGCGCGCGCATGGGTGCAAATAAACGTCTCGGGAAATGCTGCGCTGCCGCAGAAGGGCACAAGCTTCTCCACCAGCGCGCCCACCATGCCCGGCGCAATCATCCCCGGCAATCAGCAGGCCGCGCTCACCGCAGGCGTCGTTGTCTTCGAGCCCATGCAGGATGCGCTGCTCTACACCGATCACAACCTCATGTACTTTTACACGTGGGGCGACTCCAACTGCTGCCTGCCCGCCGGCTCAACTGAGGCCACGCTTCTCGGCACATTTACTGATCTGCAAATCGGCGACGTGCTTATTTTTCAAGAAGTACTCGGCCCGCAAACCGGAGTTCCCGCAGATGCCGATCTGCGCCATCGCTGCGCCGTCCGCCTCACTTCAGTTGCCACCACCACCGCCTCCGGCAAGCCCCTAGTCGATCCGCTCTTCGACATCAACGGAGACATAATCACATCCAACGCACAGACGGCTCAGCCAGTCACCGAAATCGGTTGGTCCACCGACGATGCGTTGCCCTTCCCGGTCTGCATCTCTTCCACCAACTACAACGTCAGCCCAGCGCAGCCGCTCACCAATGTCAGCGTGGTGCTCGGCAACGTGGTGCTCGCCGACAACGGACTCACAATGCCCCGAGCCGATCTCGGTCTCGTTCCGGCGCCCACCATGTTCTACGCGCCCACTGATTGGGATATGTGCGCCAAGCCCATACCATCGCCGCTTCCGGTGCGCTTTTTGCCCACGCTGGCCGACAGCCCTCTTACGCAAACCGTCCCAATGCCGCTAACTGGCAGCCCGTCAACGCCCAACGCAATTCCACTATCGGCATCCGCGCCCGACAGTCTCGAAGATGGCAATGGCTTCATCGCACTTCAAGTCTCGCCCGACAGTCCATCAACGTGGCCGCAATACTTCGGCGTAGTCGCCACACCCGGCTCATCAGCCGGCACCTTCGACATCGCCGTCGTCTTCGATCCGCTACCCGGCGGCCCAGCGGGCATCGGCAGCGCCGTCACCCTCGAGTTCTTTTCCGGAATGAACCTCACCATCGGCTCTCCGAACTACGCCGGAACAATTCTCGCGAATTCGCAGTTCATCAGTGTCCCCGCTGTCCCGCCGCCAACTTCAATCGTCCCTGCAATCTTTCCCACCGGTCCCACTTACTTGCCCAACACCGGCACAGTTACGCTCGCCGACGAAAGCTCAACCGACTACCTCACCATTCAGCCAACCAATCCCCTCGGCTGGCCTGCACTCTTCAGCATCGTCTCGCAGCAGCAAATCTCCGATCCATCCCTGTTCAACCTGCTCGTGCTCTACACGCCACCATCAGGCCCGCAAGGCGTCAACCCCCCCGTCGTAACCGAGCAGTTCAACGCCATGTCCCTCGCAACCATCTCCACCATCACCGCGACAGCGTCGGACCTGCTGACCATCGAGACTTTTGAAGGCGAGCCCAATCCCAGCCTGTCCGTTGCCGATCTGATGAGCTACAACGCCAACCTGGCCATCCCCGCCATCAACGTCGTGAGCCACACGCCGCATACATCCAACCCGCACGTTCACTGGACGCCCGTTCCCGACCTTCTTGGCTCAGGCCCTGAAGACACGCAGTTCGTCGTCGAGATCGACACCAACGGCACTGCGCAACTCCGCTTTGGTGACGGAACAAATGGAAAAATGCCGGTAGCCGGCGACCACTTCCATGCCATCTATCGCGTGGGCAATGGAACTGCCGGCAATGTGGGCGCTAACTGCCTCATCAACTGCGCTGCGCCCGTCGCCGCAAAATCCTCCATCCTCAGCTGCACCAATCCCATCGCCGCATCTGGAGGCGTTGACCCCGAAACCGCTGCGCAAATCCGCCGCCGCGCCCCCCAGGCCTACAACACCCAGGAGCGCGCCATCACCATGAAGGACTACGTCAACGCGGTTGAGCGCAACACGCAGATTGAAGACGCCGCCGCGCAGTCTCGCTGGACAGGAAGCTGGTACACGGTCTTCATCGCCGCCGAGCCGCAAGCGAACGCACCGCTCACCAAGACGCTCAAGCGCAGCCTCAATCAAACCGTCAAGGCCTATCGCCTCGCGGGTCGAGACACATTCATTGAGCCGCCGCAGTACGTGCCGTTATCCATTGCGCTTACCATCTGTGTCGATCCTGACAGCTTTTCCGCCGACGTACGCACAACGCTGCTCCAGGTGCTTGGCAGTTGCATGTTGCCTTCAGGTCAGCCGGCTTTCTTCAATCCGAAAAACTTCGAGCTAGGCGAGCCCATATACCTCAGCCCCATCTATGAAGCAGCTCGCACGGTCCCCGGCGTCACTCGCGTCACCGCCACCACATTCGAGCCCCAGGGCCAAAGCACAAATACCTATTTGCAGCAGGGCTACATTCCGATGGGCCCGTTCCAGGTTGCGCGTCTAGATAACGACCCCAGCCTTCCGGCAAACGGAATTCTGAAACTCAAAATGCAGGGCGGGAGGTAACGCCATGAGTTGCGGCTGCCAGAATACAAGCCTCGGCAATTACACCTGCGGATGCTGCGCAGGCACAAGCGTGGCCACACCCATTGCCGAATACAATCCGCCCGGCCTGCCCGCCATTTCGTATCGCACCGGCACATGGGCTTCATTCAACCAGTCAATGCTGGCGCGCCTTTCCAGCTCTGACTATCCCGCGCTCGCCGGCCTGCGTACACGCTCCGATGACGATTACAGCATCGCCCTGCTCGATGCCAGCGCCGTGGTTCTCGACATCCTAACCTTCTATCAGGAACGTCTCGCCAACGAGAGCTACCTGGGCACAGCCACTCAGCTTTACTCGCTCAATCAACTCACGCAGCTCATCGGCTATCAGCCCTCGCCCGGCGTTTCGGCCAGCGTTTACCTGGCGTTCAATCTGTCGTCGGCTCCCGGCCTTCCTCCCAACCCAAACAACACCGCCATCTCCATTCCCGTCGGCACAACAGTGCAAAGCGTTCCCGCGCAGGGCCAAAAGCCGCAGGCATTTCACACCTCAGCCGTTATCCTCGCCAAACCAGATTGGAATGCATTGCCAGTCCAAACTGGCGCCCCGTGGCTTCCGCAAACAAACGACACATCTGTCTACCTGCAAGGAACGTCTACGCAGCTCAATCCCGGTGACGCCATCCTTATAGTGGGCGACGAGCGTGCCGGCTCCGCTGCAACCGGTTCCGCAAGCGATCCGACCAGCCCCAACTGGGATGTTCGCATCGTCACCTCCGTCACGCCTGACACCGTTAACCAGCGCACGCTCGTCACCTGGTCTGAAGGCCTTGGCGGCGATGGCGTTTCACCCACGCAGTTTAACCCCGTATTCTATGCCCTGCGCCAAAAGGCTTCGCTTTTCGGTTACAACGCCATGAGCCCACAAATGCTCAGCAGCGATACCCAGAGCGCGCTCATCCTGTCAAACCTGCTCAAGGATTCGGAATACTCCATCTCAGGCTCTGTAACCAGCAGCACGTTCCAGGCCTATGAGCAGGTTTATCAAGAAAACACCGGCGCCACCTTACAGCTCGGTGGCACGCTCCCCAATGCATCAGAGATGTACGTCTACGGGCCGCTCGTTGGAGTCCCCGATCAAAGTGACAGCTGGTATGGAGAAACCAGCGGCGCCATCTTCAAGCCCACCAGTCTGCCAAAAGTCGTCACTCCAATTGATTGGATTTTTGGTTGGGACAGTTCCAACCAGGCTTCCCTTGCAAGTGAATCCCTCGTCGATCTCGACAATGTTTATTCCAAAGTGGTGCCTGGCGGCTGGGTCGTCCTCATCCAGCCCAACGGAAACTTCTCACGCTCGCCCTCCGGCGATGCCGCCCTCTTCCTTATTAAGCAAGTCGTTTCCGCCAACCGTTCCGATTACAGTCTCAGTTCCAAAGTCACCCGCACAGTAACGGACTCGGACTCGTCAACCCAAAGCACTCTTGCCGACTACTACACTGCCACGCGCACCACGTCCATCCTCACGCAAAGCGAACTCCTCCCCGCCGCAGAGCAGCCACTCGACTATCCCCTCTACGGCAACATCGTCGATCTCGAAACCGTTCGCGACGACCTCGCCGCCATTCAGGCAGTCGCGGTCACCGGCAGCAATCCGCAGATCACCGTCAACAACGGCAGCGCGGTCACCTTCACTCCTTACGACTCGAGCGGCACGGTCACCTACGGCCCCGGCTCAATCTTCACCCTCGTACAGCCGCCACCCACCGTCTTCAACCCCGATGGCAGCATCCCCAACTGGAACACCCTCACTACGCCCGTTCAGCTCGTCGCCGCAGATCCCAACGGTCGCCTCGGCAACATTGAAGCCGCGCTCTCAATTTTCACCGTCGGCCCCGCGCCCAAAAATTCACCCATCGTGCAGGAAGTTGCTCTCGTCTCGTCAGTCGCGCAATTTGCTGCGACACAAAACAGCACCACCGGCGCAACCGTACCTGCGCGCACGCGCATCGTCCTCACCACTCCGCTGAGCAACTGCTACGACCGCACTGTCACCACCGTCAACGCCAACGTCGGCCAGGCAAACGCGGGCAGCGGAGTAGTCGAGCTCCTCGGCAACGGCGCAGCGGCCACGCCCAACCAGACCTTCATGCTCAAGCAAACACCGCTCACTTACACCCAGGCGCCAACACCATCGGGCAGTGAGAGCTCACTCTTCGTCACCGTCAACGGCGCAGCGTGGGAGCTGGTCCCCACCCTCTACAACCAGCCGCCGCAGGCCCAGGTCTTCACCACCGCGAACCTTACCGGCGGAAAAACGCAGGTCATCTTCGGTGACGGCATCGAAGGCTCCACCATCCCCACCGGCCAAAACAACATCATCGCCAACTACAGCGTTGGCCTCGGCCTCGCTGGTAACGTTGGCGCGGCCACCATCACTACCCTCGTCGATCGCCCCACAGGCGTAAGCGGCGTCACAAATCCCTTGCCCGCCACCGGCGGCCAAGACCCCGCGTCAGTCTCCGAGATTCAAGTCCTGGCGCCCATGTCCGTGCAGACACTCGGCCGTGCCGTCTCCATCACCGACTATCAAAACTTCGCCGCCATCTTTGCCGGCATTGCCGAGGCCACAGCTCTCTGGATTCCCTCCGGCTTTTATCGCGGCGTCTTTCTCACTGTCGCAGCAGCGGGCGGCGAAGCTCTCAACCCGCCGAATATCACTCTCACAAACCTCACCAATTCACTACAGGCCTTCGGCACTCCCGGCGTCGCTGTCCGCGTGGTCAGCTTTTACGAGACCCTCTTCGGCCTCACCGCAAACATCGCCTACGACCCTGCCTACAGCGTCTCCGAAGTCAACACCGCAGTCATGGCGCTGCTCATCTCTACATACAGTTTTGCCAACCGCACCTTCGGCCAGGGCGTCTCCGGCGATGAAATTGCTGCGCTCATTCAATCCGTTGCAGGAGTTGTCGGCGTCAACGTCACCTCCGTCAATGTCATCGCTTCCAGCTCCGCCGGCGACCTCGGCTCCGCAGGCTACTCAGTGGCCAACTGGCAGGCGTGGATTCAGAAACAGCACCACCTCAAGCGGCCGCGCTCTCATTCCAAAACCACCATCTGCCCCTATATTCCAGTGCCTCACAAGCACAAGCTGCCTGACGCCGCAGACATTCTCGTCATCAGCCCCAATCCCAACGACGTCACGCTGGGGGTCATGTCATGAGCTTCTCTCTCTTCGATCTCGTTCCCGCAATCTATCGCCTGCGCGACGGTCAGCTAGCCGCGTCCATGCAGTTGCTCACGTCCGACGAGCAGGCAAAACTGAACAGCCTTCAGGCCTCCAGCACTCCGCTCAACACCGAAGAGCAGGCCCTGCTCGCCGCGCTCATCGCCAAGTCCACGCGCGGCCCGCTTCAATCGCTGCTCATGGTCATTGACGAGCAACTCCAGTACTTCTCCGCCGACCTCGACCAGCTTTACAACGACCAGTTCATTGAGACCTGCGCGCCGTGGGTCATTCCCTACATCGGCGAACTCATCGGCTTTCAGCCCATCAAGGGCATCGCGCCCGCGGTTGACGATCCCCGCTCCGAGGTCGGCAACACCATCGCCCTCCGCCGCCGCAAAGGCACGCTCCTCGCGTTGGAACAACTGGCCCGCGACGTTACCGGATGGGGCGCGCACGCTAACGAGTTCTTTCTAACACTCGGCACTGCGCAGTACGTAAAATGTGTGCGCCTCCACAACTACTACGCGCCCGCCGTGCGTAGCTGGAAGCCGCGCGCTTTCGCCAACAGCGGCTTCAGCAAAATGCCCCGCACGGTAGACGTGCATAATCCCGCGTCGCCCGGACTGCCCCGCTACAACCTCCCCAACATCGGTATCTTTCTATGGTCCCTGCAGGCATTCAGCGTCACCGGCGGAAATCCAGTCCAGGCTTCCACCAGCTCCGGCGGTACTATCACTCCGGCCCCCGGCTGCTACCGCTTCACCTCGCTCGGCTACGACATGCCGCTCTTTCACGCCGCAATTTCGCAGGGCGAGCAGATCATGACCGCGGCAACCGAGATCAACGTACCCGACTTTCTCACCCGCCCCGAGCTTTGCGCCGACATGCGCAAGGGCGCAGGCTCAAGCTATTACGGCAGTGGCGCAAGTCTCTCGCTCGTGCTGAATGATCAGTTGCTCAACCCATATCAGATTCAGGTCTGCGATCTTTCCGGCGTTGACGGCTCGTGGAACAACCTTCCCGCCGCCGGCACGCTCTACGCTGCTGCCATCGATCCCGAACTCGGCCGCGTCGCTCTTGTTCCGCCGCCCGCCGGCCAGTCGCAGTCGCTCACCGTCAGTTACAACTACGGTTTCAACGGCGCAATGGGCGGCGGCGAATACGAACGCGAAGACACATTCCAGGTCACTGACACCGACGCAGTTTTCCAATACTCACTCACCGTTGCAAACCCCAACTACTCCAACCTGCAAGATGCCCTCACCTACGTCGCCCTGCAAGCCGAGACGCTAGGCAAGGTCGCGCTTGAAATCCAGTCGAGCGAAACCTATACGCTACCCGCAGGCCCGCTCGTAGTCGATGTTCCCGACGGCACACTCATCGAGATTCGCGCAGCAGACGGCGCACGCCCCACCATCATCCTCGATGGAGAAATCCAGGCCTCGGGCGGCCCGCTCAGCACTCTCATCATCAACGGCCTGCTCATCTCCGCCGCATCCACAATGACTCCGGGGTCCGCTCGCGCCGAAGCGTTGCTCACCCTGCCCGCCAAACGGCCCAACACTAAAGACAACAAGCTGCCCACGCTCGAGATTCTTCATACCACGCTTGTTCCCGGATGGACCCTCGACACCCAAGGCAATCCGACTCAGAACGACTCTCCCGCCATCATCGCGCACTCCAGCGGCGGCGAAATCTCCATCGAGCTTTCCATCGTCGGCCCCATTCGCGCACCAGAGCTGCTCACCGTCATCCTCGACAACAGCATCCTCGACGCCACCGACAGCAGTCTCATTGCCTACGACGCGCTAGCAGGCTCCGGCACCGGTGGAGGAGCTCCGCTCACGCTCACCGGCTGCACAGTTGTCGGCAAAGTTCACGCGCAGGAACTGGTGCTGGTTTCAAACTCCATTATCTGGGCTCAGCCCTCCGGCTGGCTCTCAGGCCTCATGGCCGATCGCCAACAAGCCGGCTGTGTCCGCTTCAGCTACATCCCCGTCAATTCCATCATCCCCAAGCAGTTTAAGTGCGTCGAGCAATCACTCGCGGGTCCCGCGCCCGTCTTCATGTCGTTTCGCTACGGCCAGCCCGATTACCTCAAGCTCATCGCATCCACTCCAAACCAGGTCCGCCGCGGAGCGGACGACGAAGGCGAGATGGGTGCGTTCCACTTCCTGCTTGCGCCATTGCGCGAACAGGACCTCGAAATTCGCCTTGAAGAATTTACCCCGGTCGGCCTCAACACGGGATTGGTCTACCAAACCTAAGCGGCAGTTGCATTGAAAGGGCACAGCTTTAGCCGTGCCGAAATCGCAATAAGAACATGAAGGGCCTTCAGCCCCGCGGCAAGCAGCAAGGAGCAACAAATGAGCTTCGATAAAAGTAGAGATTCTTTCAATCATTGGAACGGCTACTCCGGCGTTGTCATGGAGCAGGGCCGCGTACAAACCGACGCCGACTGGAACGAGTGGCTCGCCGAGCAGTCTCGCCGCACCCGCGCAGGCACGCTCGACATCCTGGGCCACGCCGTCTGTCCCATCACCACTCCCAACGGATTCAAGATCGACGCCACATCCGCAGGCGACCTGCGCATCGGCCTCGGCCGCATGTACGTTGATGGCATCCTCGTCGAAAACTTCGGCGTCCTCACTGCCACCACTCCATGGGATTCCGCCCTCGCCGAGCTCTCCAACACTCCCCAGCCGCAGCCCTCTACGCCGCAGCCGCTCGACGCCACAAATTCCATCCTCTTTGAGAATCAGCCTTTCAACAATGGCGCAACCGTGCCCGCCGGCCCCGGCCAATACCTCGCCTACCTCGACGTGTGGCAGCGGCCCATCACATTTATCGAGGATTCAAACCTCATCGACCCCGCCATCGGCATTGACACTACGGGCCGCATGCAAACCGCCTGGCGCGTCAATCTCCTCCCCATGCCTGTAGTCGTCGTGCAGGGAAGCATCACCAGCAGCAATCCAAGCGATGTGTTCACCTCCGGCGACCTCATTACGCAGGGTACCGACGGCACCACTGCTCTCGTAATCGGCACAGTCCCCGCCAGCGGGCCCATGATCCTCTCCATCGTCAGCGGCTCACCCGATGGAAGCACCCCATGGAACGACCCCAGCGGCGCGCAGTTCACTCCTACCTCAGAACCCGTGGGCGTCGGCTCCGCCATCGCAGGCTCCGTCCCCTCTACTTCCGTCGCCTTCGATCTCGACGAAGCCGTAATCCAGGCAGGCACCGGCGCATCGGCCACCATCAGTGGAACAGTCCCCTCTGCCGGTCCAATGATTGTCGGCCCCATCTCAGGCATCCCTTCGCCCTCCGGCAACTGGGTGGGCCAAGCCAGCGGCGCCATCTTCACGCCCGTCGCGCTTCCCTCCAGCTCCGTCTCTTCAATTAATGGCAACCTCCTCTCAGGCTCAGTTCCATTCATCGCCAACGAGCAAGTCCAGCAAGCCGGGGGCGCATCCGCAAACCTCATCGGCCTGGTCCCCACGAGCGGCCCCATGTTAGTCGGCGACATTTCCGGCACGCCCAACGACACCGATGATTGGATTGGTCAAACCAGCAAAGCCAGCTTCACTCCCAGCGCGCTGCCTGTTGTCTCCGGCTGGAACTGCCAATCCTGCGATTGCTCCATTCCCTGGCCGGGTAGTTCCGGCACTCTCACCACCCAGCCCGCCACTTCACCCAAGACAGGCCCGTGCTGCTTCACCACCGGCAGCGGATACACCGGCCCCGAAAACCAGTTCTATCGCATTGAGATTCAAACCCCCGGCGGCGCAGGCGGAGTGGGCGCAACATTCAAGTGGTCGCGCGAAAATGCCTCCGTTCAAACCGCAGTCACCGCCATCTCATCCGCCACAAACTCGCTTAACGATTCCACTAATGCCCTAACCGTGCAGAGCCTCGGTCGCGACCAGATTCTCGGCTTCAGCGCCGGCAACTGGATCGAAATCACTGACCAGTCCCACGACAACGCCTGCCTTCCCGGCGAACTCTACAAGATCGACAGCGTCAATGTGCCCGACTCCTCCATCATTCTCGCCACGCCGCTCTCAGCTAGCTTTTCTTCCGCCACCATCGGTAACAACGCCTACACGCGCATCATCCGCTGGGATCAGTCCGGTGACGTCGAAATCAGCGGCAGCACCTACAACCTCGATGCACCCGGCTCAGTAACCAATCAGCTCAATGGATTCACCGGCATCCCCGTTCCCACCGACGGCTCAGCGGTCGTTCTCGAAAACGGTGTCTCGGTAACCTTCGGGCTATCCATCGCCAACGGCAACTACCAGGCAATGGATTACTGGAACTTCACCGCCCGCACCGCAGACGGCACCATCCAGTCGCTCACCAATCAACCCCCAAGCGGCATCGCACATCACTACACCAAGCTCGCTACGGTTACTGTCGGCGTCTCCTCCACGCCCAGCAGCAATGACTGCCGTAAACTATGGCCTCCAACTTCCTCCGGCGGCGATTGCGGCTGCTGCTGCTCCGTGAGTGTCGGCCCCGTTAATTCCGGTGCCCAGTTCACTTCCATTCAAAAGGCCATTGACTCGCTCCACCACGGCGGCGAGGTCTGCCTCGAGCCTGGCGATTACTACGAGAACGTCATCATTCACGGCAAACACAACATTGTCATCACAGGCTGCGGCCCGCGCACTAAGGTGTATTCTCAGTCGCTTCAACCCGGTGGCGGCGCGCAAGCCCCCGACGGCGGATACACCATTTCCGGCTTCAACGCCGTCTTCACCATCATCGCCAGCCGCAAAATCACGATCGAATCCCTAAGCATCGTCGCCGCTGAAGATGAACTCGGCATCCTCATGGATCAGGCCACCGGCAAGGGTTTCAGCCAGCAAGGCAACGACGTACGGTACCAGCTCCCCGACTCCAAAATCCTGCTCACCGATCTCGAAATCTCTGCATCCACAATGTCTGCCATCGGTGCGCGTTACGTCACCGACCTCATCATCTGCGAAAACCAGATCAAGATGAAAGATCTCGCCAGCCTCTACCCGGCCGTCTACCTCGAGGGCGACTCCATTCGCTTCGAGCGCAATCATGTCAAGGTCGAGTCCCTTTTCCGCGGCGTCGTCTCCGAATATCCGATCGTCAATTTCCCCAGTAGGGAGCAGCCCATCCAACCATCCGAGAAGAAAGCGTCGAAGAGCTCCCTGCTCGCTGAAGCCTCCGCCCTCGCTGGCGCCAAAAGGAAAGCTCCCAGCGTCGACGCAGTCGGTGGCGTGCAAATCGGCGGACCATCCAAGGACATTTGGATCGTTGAAAACGAGATCGATGGCAGTGCGCGCAACGGCATCACCCTCGGCAACATCATTTATCTCGACAAGCACGGCAACGGAGACGGCACCTGGGTCGGGGTTACCATCACCCATGACTCCGCCTGCTCCACCGGCGGCGGCTCCACCATTCCCGGCACCCATCAATCGGGCTCAACTACTACCACCGTCGCTGCCGGCGGCCACATCAGAAATCTCCACATCCTCCGCAACCGCATCCGCGATATTGGCATGTGCGGCATCGGCCCCGTGGGCTATTTCGACATCACCAAAACCCGCGAGATCGTCTCGCTCGAAAATGTCCTCATCGCCGAAAATATTCTCGTCAACACACTCCAGCGCA
>Ga0206872_10058_pt1 | contig 33441 bp, 30 predicted proteins | sample Alteio_BWOrgCont_34_FD_152906 | JGI IMG/M metagenome (GOLD analysis project Ga0206872, IMG submission 152906) | Enriched cells from forest soil in Barre Woods Harvard Forest LTER site, Petersham, Massachusetts, United States -... | ecosystem: Environmental > Terrestrial > Soil > Temperate forest >... | reverse complement strand
TCCTCCGGCGACCACGCGCGACCGTGCAACTCAACCCGCACCGGCTCGTTGCCCGTTCCCGTCACCGGATAACTGACAATCATTTCCTCGCGCGAAATCTCGCTACCCCGCCGCCCCATAAACCGCTTGATGGAGGAAACCGTCTCCTTCGGCTTCAGTCCGCGTATCCGCTTCGCCGCCGCACCGACCAACGGCGTCTGCCCCGCTCCCGGAAAATGCACGATGGAAGGCGTCAGCCGCCGTCCCTCGGAATCGGCCACCAGCACAGGAAATCCCGCATCCATCACGCCCACCAGGGAATTGGTCGTCCCCAAATCAATGCCAACAATTTTGCTCATCGTCCTCATAGTAGCCCCCGAATCGACGGAGTGTCAAAGCAGGTGCAGTCTTCTTCTTTGGTGGCTCGGATGCGGATGGAGGTCAGTTACTTAAGGCCGTCTCTGGCATCTTTGGAACGAGTCTCAGATATGATGCCTGACTGGAAAGGGTCTGGTGGAAGGGTCTCTTATGCAAGCCTAGTCAGAAGAGATGGAAGCGACATATAACCTCTAACAATTGTAACAATTGACAATGAATCAGTATTGCAGCCCAACGGAATCCGTAGTACGTTCCTAAGTCCCCCATGCCTATCACCTCTGACAAAAACACGGACAACTACAAGGTCAATCAATTGGGCGATGAGCTCGCCGTTGTGGAAAAAGCTTTGCGCGAGATTGTGCCCGCGGACTTAGAAGAGCGGATCATGGCAGAAATCCCGAAGTGGTTTCTTTTGATGAACATGTTCAAGAAGCTTGAGATTCCCTACTCTCGCTTGACTCCCACTAATCGTAAATTTGTAGAGCCTCGGTACAGAGCTGTGCTCACTACTCTTATGGCTTATGGAGAGAACATTGTTGCGGGACTAGTTTCATCATCCACCATTGATTTGACGCCTATCAAGAGTTCCCGCGAACTCGTCGATTTTAATGTTCGGTATCTTCGGGATAAGTACGAGCAATGGTTCGCACTTGGGGAGACTGCTAGCATTGAGGAAGACATAAGCTCGCTCCTCCAAAATGCACGCCCCAAAACTCCTTGATTTGATTTTGTCCCTTAAATATCGGATCGACACGACGAAATCCGAGGACTGTGAACCTCTATTTCGCGAATTGGACGATTTGATGAGCCAGTTGCAGTGCACAACTAAAATGCCGGAAGAACGGATAAAAAAGGTGGTTCTTCTAAAATACATTCAATACGCGGGAGAACAGGCGAAAATCTTGAAAGACGCGCCACAGCAAATGTCTCTAACTTCGCAAGAAAAGGGGAAAGGTGAGTAGCCATTTCAAAACAGAACCAACCCCCTTCTAGAAGTTCCAGCCCTAGCTCAAGGCGTTGTATTCGCTCCTAAGGCTGAGATCGACAAGCGGGAATAGGATTGGAAGAAGGAAAAAGCACAGAAGAAGTCAAAGTGACTTTGACTTCCGTGCATTCCGATAAATCGGAGCTCACGGATTAAGTAACTTAACAGGACTAGTCTGGTTACGCTACGTAACCAAAGTTCTCACGTGATAACTCCAATCCTCCTATTCGGATGGATTGATATGATTGCTGTTTAGGGATAAAGGCGCAGCCTCGCAGAATGAAGATAACGGTCTCAACTCACTTTGATGGGGACGCGCTGTACAAAAAACTGATGGAGGCCGCTGAGCGTAAACTCAAGGAGACGATTAATCGGAAACTGACTTTTCCGGGATCGGATCAGCTAAAAGTTGAGGTGGTAAATTCGGATAAAGAGGGAGAGCTAACGATTCGCCTGAATGGCCCTGATGAAGTTGTGGCAGAAGCGAAGCATCGTTGGTCGCGGGGCTAGGGATTTCCACTTCAAGCGCGAAATCCTCACCGCTTGTCTCGTTCCAGTAGGTTTGGCAAATAATAGTGTGGGTCATGCTAAAGGTATTTTGTCAACGTGGTGCGCGTAGTATATCGTTACCTTCGACAGGTTCAGGATGACGGAAGGAGCAATGAGTTACGCGACAAGTGCGTTTCCAAATAGAGTTTGGGAACGAGGAAAGCAGGCAGAACTGATCCTTCGACAAGCTCAGGATGACTAATGATTTTAGTGGGCATTGGTTGGCTCGCTATGCTCGAGGAGGACTTAAGAGTAGCAGGCAGGCAGAACTGATCCTTCGACAAGCTCAGGATGACTAATGATTTTAGTGGGCGTTGATTGGCTCGCTACGATCGAGGGGGTGTTAAGAGTAGCAAGCAGGCAGAACTGATCCTTCGACGGGCTCAGGATGACTAATGATTTTAGTGGGCATTGGTTGGCTCGCTACGCTCGAGAAGGTCTTAGGAGTAGCAGGCAGGCAGAACTGATCCTTCGACTGGCTCAGGATAACTAATGATTTTAGTGGGCATTGGTCGGTTCGCTACGCTTGAGAGGGTCTTAAGAGTGGCAGGCCGGCAGAATTGATCTTTGGACGAGCTTAGGATTACGGAAGGGGAGCAATGGAATTGCGCGGACAAGTGCGTTCCCAAGTGCAACTTGGGAACGAGGAAAGGGGGCGTGAGGGGGCTTGCGTCTCTACCTTAGGGCTTGGCGAGGTAGCGTTGGATCATCGCATAAGCGGCTTCGTCGCAGGCCTTGGCGGCGGTGTCGCCGCCTTGGTTGCAGCAGACGAGGATGCCGAACTTTTTTCCGGGCGCGAGCCAAGCGACGCAATAGTTCATCCCGTTCGATCCCGCGTGCTCGAGCGCCTTGCCTCCAGCCCAATCGCGCGTGCATACGCCCCAACCGAACCCGTAACCATCTCCGGAAGCAGGCGCCTCGGGTTGCATGGCCTCGTAAATTTCGTTCGGAAGCAGCGCTTTCATCCCGGTGCCGCCGCGCAATTGATCGATAAGAAATTTCGCCCAGTCCTGCATGGAAAGATGAACATTTCCACACGGGCCCATGTAAGCCGGGTTATCGGTATCGGGGCCATTCGACGGCGCAGGAATGCCGCTGGCAAAGTGAGGCCAGGGCTGATCGATCTGCCCGACCGTCCCCGTTCCACCGAACCCGGCAGAATCCATGTGCAGCGGAACGAAAATACGTTCGCGCATCAAGTCTTCCCACGGCTTGTCGCCAATCTTTTCCAGGATGGCCCCGATGAGGATGTAGTCGTTATTCGCATAATGAAAAGTCCCGGGTGTGTAGGCAGGCGATTCCAAAATAGATGCCACCGCCATCTGCCTTTGCTGGCTGGGCGATCCGCTGAGGAAAAAACGGCTCACGAGCGAAAGGTTTTCGGACAAGCCCGCCTGATGCCAAAGCACTTGGCGGATGGTGATCTCTTTCATGGCAGGCGGGACCTTTTCGGCCAGTTCGGGGAAATAGGAGATGACTTTGTCGTCCCAGGAAAGTTTTTTCTCGACGACGTAGGTTCCCGCCAACAGGGCGGTCATCATTTTTGTGTCGGAGCCGAGATGCCACAGATCGTCGGTGGTCACGGGAATGGTTGTGCCGGCCTTGCGCACGCCGACAGCGGCCATTTCGATCAATTTGTCCGTGGTGAAAATGGCTCCGGCCAATGCGGGTACGTTATATTTGACGCGGATGGGATCGAGTACGGAAGTGAGGGTGGGGGCGGGAGTTGCGCTGAAAGCTTTGGAGGCAAAGAAGAAGGCCATCGAGATTGCTCCCACGATACGGATGATCATCCGGGCCAAGTTAGATCGTCGCTGGCTATGGTGTCAAAGTTGCTGGGAAGGAGGTAGACAGGTTTCGCGCAACGAACGCAACGAAGGAGGAAGGCACGACGGTCATAGACCGCCGCTACAACTGAAGGGTACGACGGCTACCTCGGAATTGGAGTGCGACACTCGTAGGGCGTCGCTACAGTAAAAAATTATGAAACGCGATTGGATCAAGATCGGATGGCTGCTGGTCATGGTGGTTGCTGCTTGCGCTTTGATGAACGTGGCGTGGGCGGAGGATTCCGCCAAGCCGCTGATCATTGGTATGGAGCTGAATTATCCGCCATTTGAGATGACCGATGCGGCGGGAAATCCGTCCGGGGTGGGCGTCGATATGGCCCATGCATTGGGCGAGTATCTGCATCGTCCGATTCAGATTGAGAACATGCCGTTTGAGGGGCTTATCCCCGCGCTGAAGACAGGTCGGATCGATCTGATTATTTCCTCGATGACGGCGACGGATGAGCGGCGCAAGTCGATCGATTTTTCCGATCCCTACCTGAGCACGGGGCTCTCGATCCTGGTGAAGAAGGACAGTCCGATCAAGAGCATTGCCGATGTGGATAAGCCGGGCGTGATTGTGGTGCTTAAGACCGGGACGACGAGCGCGATTTACGCGCATGATCATTTTAAAAATGCGACGGTGCTGCCGCTGGAGCAGGACACGGCTTGCGCGCTCGAGGTGGTGCAGGGCAAGGCCGATGCGTTTATCTATGACCAGATGTCGATTTATCAATTCGCCAAGAAGCATCCCGATACGACGCGAGGATTGCTGGAGCCGTTCCAGCATGAGTCGTGGGCAATTGGCATTCGCAAGGGAAACGTGGAGTTGGAAAAGCAGGTGAATGCGTTCCTGGCCGATTTCAAGGCGAAGAAGGGTTTTGATGCGCTGGGCGATAAATATCTGAAGGAAGACAAGGAAGCGTTCAAGCAGATGGGATTTCCGTTTTATTTTTGAGGGGAAATTTTGACAGGATTAACAAGATTTACAGGATTGGGGGAAGGCAGGGAAGCAGGGCCAAATTTCCAAATTTTCTAAATTACTAAATTGGAAAGGGGAAGGTTTGGACGGAATTAACGGAATTACGGAATTTTTGACATGAGGGACATGAAGGTTGATGAAGGGGGGAATGGGATTAAGAGGGTTTGGGGAAGGGAACAGACGATTGGTACGAAATGAAATTTGGGAACGAGGGAGCCTCCGGTCTCGACGAATGAGCCTGTCTGCCCTTATCTTGCTTTTACCGGGCTTGTAGCTCAGCGGTTAGAGCAGGCGACTCATAATCGCTTGGTCGCGGGTTCAAATCCCGCCGGGCCCACTTTATTATTCATGGAAACTCCGCCATTGCCGTCCACCTCTTCGGAGCAAAGCCACGACAAGCTTTGGATCATCCTATGTCATCTCTCGCTGATCCTCGGCGTCGGTTTCATTCTACCGTTCATCGTTTTTCTGGTGAAGCGAGATGAATCAGCCTTGGTGGCCGCGCACGCCAAGGAGGTCTTGAATTTTCATATCTCGCTTTTGATTTACAGCATCTGCACCTTTCCTTTCGTTTTCATTTTGATCGGCATTCCTATGTATATCGCGCTGGGAATCATGGCGTTCATTTGCGCGATTATCGCGGCCATTAAGGCGTCCGAGGGTGGATTTTATCGTTACCCGATAACGATCCGAATGATTTCATAAATGCAATAATCGGCGTAAGAGCTTTTAGATGAGTTGCATGGGAGCCTTTTTACAGGGCCTATTTCCAGTGATTGCTTGTTGCGCTGAAAATTTGAGTTATGTCTAGCCCACACAAATGACCTCGTCATCTCCTGTTCAGTCATCGGTGCTGAGCGCGGCGGACCTCGAAAACTTCCTCGCATACGGCTTTGTTCACTTAAAAAATTGTTTCGATACCGCGCCGGGTAGCACGGCCCATCGCTGGGTAGAGGAAAGCTGGGTACGCAACGGCATTTCGCCCACGGATCGTTCGACCTGGCCGAACGATAAGATTCACATGCCAAATTCGGAATTAATTCCCGTGCGCGATTTTTCCCCCTACGCCTATGCCGCCATTTGCGAGCTTTGCGGCGGTGAGGAACGGGTTTCCCGGGATATGACTTGGGGGAATGGCTTCATCGCGAATTATGGTCTTGGCCGGGACAAGCCGTGGATAGCTCCCGGGCCTGAGATCGGTGGCTGGCATGTGGATGGTGATTTTTTTCTCCACTTTCTCGACAGTCCGGAGCAATCGCTTTTGATCGTAGTTCTCTTCGGCGATATTCACCCGAAAGGCGGAGGCACTTTCATCGCGTGCGATTCGATTTCGATGGTTGCGCGCTATCTCGCCGATCATCCCGAGGGAGTCGATCCCAATGGATTTCCGAACAAGCAGTTTATTGCGAATTGTCATGATTTTCGTGAGACAACGGGCAGTGCGGGAGATGTGTTCCTGCTTCATCCCTTTACGCTCCACACCTCGAGTTTCAATCATAGACCTGAAGCACGGTTCATGATCAATCCTCCCGGGCAATTGAGTGAGCCGATGCGCTATGACCGTCGCTCGGACGGTTCCGCTTATTCTCCGATGGAGCGGACCGTGCTGCGGGCACTTGGGGTTGATCATTATGATTTTCAGCCCACAGCGTCGCGTCAGAAACTTGTGCCGGATCGCGTTGCCCGCCAAATGGAGCTTGCCGCCAAGGAAAAGGAACGGCTGGCAGCGCTGAAGGCCTAAACGAGAAGCGAGCCGCGGCTGATCTTTTGGCGGGTGACGAAGAAGTCGATGAGGGCGTCGCGAATCTCGATGTCGTGGAGGAGGCGATAGCTGGAAGGTCGTGCTACCAGGCGTCCCACGATTGGGAAACGTTGACCGGCGGATTGAGAATCGTAGGAGTTGAGGGCGATGCGATAGGTTGGCTTGACGGGGAGAGGAGAGCCGTCAGCGCTGAGCAGATTGTCGACGTGAAATGTGCCGAGATCTGTCGTGCCGACGACGCGCACGCCCATGACGTTGCGGAAATCGCGCGCCGAACCGGAGCTGAGGTCGCGCACGAGGGCGAGGAAGTCATCGCGGGAGAGGTCGATGGTCACGATTTTGTTTTCGTAGGGGAGGATGTTCCAGGCGTCGGCCACGGTTTTGGGTCCGGCCGTTTGCGGAGGCGTGCTATCGAAAAGGCCGTGGACGACGGCATCGACTTCGCAGTTTTGTTTGCGCAAGGATGCTCGCATGGCGCTGCCGATGAGCCGCTCGACCTCGCTGGGTTGGCTGAAGGTTGAGGTGATGCCGAATGGCTCGGTTAGTTCTCCGATGGTCTGGGCCATGACCAGATTTGCGGCGTCGAGATCGGTTTGGGCGAGCGACAATACAAGCGGATCGAGCGCAAAGGTGTTGTCCATATGGACGGTGATGGCCTCGCGTTTTAACAATTGGCGCGTGATGGGATCGAAGGTGAGATCGACTTTGCCGGCGTAAATGCCGTAGTGATCGGCCTGGGTGTAGAGGACATTGTGGGCCATCTCGCTCGAATAATTTTGATGAGTGTGGCCGCCGAGATAGACGGTGAGTTCCGGGAATTGGCGGGTGAGCGCGCCGACTTGATTGGCATAATTGTCCTCTCGGGTCAGGCCCATGTGACCGGCGAGGACGATGGCGTCAGGTTTGAGTGTCTTTACTTCGCGCAGGAGATTACGCAGGGATTCGATGGGGTCGAGCGCCTCGAAGCCGGACAGATTTTCGGGCGGGAGCCAAGTGGAGAGTGCGGGAGTGGTCAGACCGATGATGACGATGCGAAAACCGGCAATTTCCTTGAACAGCCAAGGTTTGATTTTCGAGAGTGGACCGACAGATGCGTCGAGTGTTCCGACGGGCTTGCCTTCAAGCAGGGAATTGCCGGAGAGGACCGGCATGGAGGAGAGTTTCACGGAATCGGTGAACGGTTCCATGCCCCAATCGAATTCGTGATTGCCGACAACCCATGCGTCGTAGTTGAGGGCGTTGAGGCACTTGATCATGGTTGCGCCTTGCGTGCGCAGGCCGATTTCGGTGCCCTGGTAGATGTCGCCGATGTCGAGCAGAATGGAGTTGGGATTGGCTTGGCGCCATTGCCGGATCTGGGTGGCGCAACGGGCTAGGCCACCGAGGTCGGGATGATTGTTGTAATCGATAGTGGGCAGGATGTGGCCGTGGAGATCGGTGGTGTGGAGGATGGAGATGGTGACGGCGTGGGCCTCGTCGGCGAGAAGTTGGCCGGGGAGAGCGGCGAGGAGGGCGCCTTGTCCGAGGGCGTGGAGAAACCGGCGTCGGGTAAACGCGGGCGTATGGATGTTCACGGGGTGAGCGTAGGTTTTATGGGGGTGGGGCTCAAGTCAGGATGCGATGGGTCTTATGGGTCTGATAGGTCGGATGGGTGCACTGGAGTTGCGCCGGCAAGGGCGTTCCCAAACACGCACGCGTGAAGGAGTTTGGGAACGAGGGTTGAGGCGTCGTCCCTCGGGCGCTAATAAATTTATTAGAGAGCCCTCGACAAGGGCGGGAGGACGGGCTTTTTTAAGGGAGGATTTTTACCAAGGAGAATTATGTCAAACGGTCCCGGTTCCACTGGCAATGTACTTGCGGCGATTTGTAGTTTCTTTATTCCCGGTCTTGGGCAATTGGTGCAGGGGCGTCCCATCATGGCGTTGATCCAATTTGTCCTGGCGGCCATTCTTTGGGTTTTCCTTCTTGGTTGGCTGATTCACATTTGGTCGATTCTGGATGCGGCGCTTTATAAGCGCGGTTGATGGCGCGTTCGTTTGTTGTGCCATGAGTGATCTCGCTATTTGTTATTTGCCTTCGCAATGGCGCGCGTTGGAAAGCGAATATTTGCGGGCATCGGCTTGTGCGGTGATTGATGTTATCCGGGCGACTTCGACCATTGTGACGGCGCTGGCGAATGGCGCATCGGGCGTGCAACCGGTGGCGGATGTGCCGGACGCTTTCGTTTTAAAGGCGCGCGATCCCGAGGCGGTGTTGGCGGGTGAGCGCGGAGGTCAGCCGTTGCCGGGCTTTGATTTGGGTAATTCTCCAGAGGAGTTTACGGCGGAACGGGTGGTGGGTCGACGCGTGATCCTGACGACGACCAACGGGACGCAGGCGCTGGCGGCTTGTCGGGGCGCTCGGGCGGTGATGACGGTGGGGTTGCTCAACCTGGATGCGGTGGCGGCGCGGCTGCGGGAGTTGGGGCCACCGTGGATTATTGTTTGCGCGGGGTATGAAGGCCACTTCGGTTATGATGACGCGGTGGTGGCGGGAGCTTTGGCGGAGGCGTTGGACCAGGAGCACGCGCTGGTTTCGCTTTATCGTTCAGTGTGGCGGGATCTCGCGGGAGCTTTGTTGGGAAGCCTAGCGGGGCAGGAATTGGTGAAGGTGGACCTTGGGAAAGATGTGCCGTTTTGTGCGCAGCGGGATTTGTTTTCGATTGTGCCGATGATGAACGAAGAGGGTGTGTTGGTTGGATAGAGGCTGTCACCCCTCCGGGGTGAAGGGCTTTTGATGATGTCGTTCCGGTGGTGTCGCTACGCTCAACCACCGGCTAGGGCTGGCATCCCTGCGGGATGTTATGGAAATTGGGCTTTGGTTTTCGCGGAAGGAGTGGAGCATAGCAGCCTGATATGAGCTATCTGTCCGACATCCTGGTGCTTCTAAAAAAGGACTGGCCCGACAACCGCACGGTGAACATCGTTTGTCACGGGCACAGCGTCCCGGCGGGCTACTTCAAGACTCCGATCGTCGATACGATGAACGCGTATCCACATCTTCTCCACGCGCAACTGGCGGGCCGGTTTCCACATGCGGTGATCAACGTCATCGTCACGGCCATCGGCGGAGAAAATTCGGAAAGCGGAGCCGCCCGGTTTGATCAGGAGGTGCTGACGCATCGTCCTGACGTCCTCACTATTGATTACGGGCTCAATGACCGCGGAATCGGCTTGGAAAAAGCTCAGGCGGCATGGGCCAGCATGATCGAAAAAGCGCTGGCCCAGCAAATCAAGGTCATCCTCTTGACTCCGACCGGTGATCTTGACGCCAATCTGGAAGACCCCGCCGATCCCTTGAACCAGCACGCGGAACTCATTCGATCACTCGCCCAACAATATATGGTTGGATTGGCGGATAGCTTGGCCGCAACGAAGGGGTATGTATCTGCGAAAGGTGAGTTGTCTGAGTTGATGTCGCAGGGTAATCATCCCAATCGCAAAGGACACGATCTCGTCGTCGCTGAACTTTTGAAATGGTTTGAGGGCGAGAATTCGAGCGCTTAGTAAAGAACCCCGGAGCAAGCTCCGAGGCATTTTAAGGTAGCCGCCGCTGTCCCTATTGGGGGTGCGTTTTTTCTCGACGGACCGCCGCTAGGGACAGCGGCGGCTACCTCGGAGGAAGGCGCCGACCCGCGCTCGGAGATCGCGGGCTACCCCTAAAGCCGAAGCAAGCTTCGGGGAATTAAACCCAAGAGATTCAAAATAAGACACAGCTGAGTCCTTCAGAAAGGGACCGTCGCCCGGAGGTCGACGGCTACCGTGGAAGGAAGACAGACCGAACTGATCCTTCGACAGGCTCAGGATGACTAATGCTAAATGTGAGAGTTTGCAGAGGTCTCAAATAGTCCGGGCCACTTGAAAAAGGCACCATCGCGAGGGCCCGCGACGGCTACCGAAGGTATTAGGCAGCGGGGATGACGCGATCGAGGAGCTTGGCGCTGCTGAGGACGCCGGGGACACCGGCGCCGGGGTGGGTACCGGCTCCGACGAGGAAGAAATTCTTCACGTCTTCGCTGACGTTGTGGGGACGGAACCAGGCGCTTTGGGTGAGGACGGGCTCGAACTGGAAGGCGGAGCCGAGATGCGCGTCGAGGTCCTTCTCGAAATCGAGCGGCGTGTAGACCATCTGGCTGATGATGTGTTCGCGGAGATTGGGGCAGAGCTTCTCCAGGGATTCAAGGATAGCATCGGCATACTGGTCCTTGACGGCGTTCCAATCGACTTTCCCGCCGAGATTGGGGACGGGCGAGAGAACGTAGAAACATTCGCAACCGGGCGGCGCGAGCGTCGGGTCGGTGCGGGTGGGCGCGTGGAGATAAAGGGAGAAATCGTCGGCGAGGATTTTCTTTTGGAAGATGTCTTCGAGCAATTCCTTGTAGCGCTCGGTGAGGACGATGCTGTGGTGCGCGAGATCGGGATAGGTGCGGTTCGTGCCGAAATAGATGAGGAAGAGGCCCATCGAGTAGCGCATGCCGTCGAGGCGTTTGTCGGTCCATTTTTTGCGCACGGCGGCGGGGACGGCTTTCTTGTAGAAGTTGGTGACATCGGCGTTGGAAACGACGATCTTCGCGGGGAGTTCCTCGCCGGAAACAAGCTTCACGCCACACGCGGTGCCGTCCGTGATGAGCAACTCCCCTACCCGCGCATTGAGCCGGAGTTTCCCGCCCATTTCGGTGAACAGCTTGAGGAGTCCCTGCACCAGCGCACCAGTGCCGCCCATGGCAAAGTGGACGCCCCATTTGCGCTCGAGATAATGGATCATCGCGTAGATGGAGGAGGACTGGAACGGATTGCCCCCGACGAGGAGCGGATGAAAGCTGAAGACTTGCTGGAGCAGCGGATGTTTCACGTAGCGCGAGACGAGCTTGAAGACGGACTCGTGCGAGCGGAGCTGGATGAGATCAGGTGCGACCTTGACCATATCCATGACGGAGGAGAAGGGCTTATCGGCGAGGTCGATGAAGGCGCGGTCGAAGATGGCGTGGGATTTCTCGACGAACTTCAGGTAGCCGGGCACGTCGTCCGGGTTGAACTTCTTGATCTGCTCGATGATCTCAGCTTCGTTACCGGTGTAGTCGAAGACCCGCCCGTCGTGAAAGACGATGCGGTAGAACGGCGTGACGGGGACGATCTTGACGTAGTCTTCGGTGCGCTTACCGACGAGCGCGAAGAGTTCGTCGATCAGGAAAGGCGCAGTGATGATGGTCGGGCCGGCGTCGTAGGTGAAGCCCTTGTGCTCCCAGACGTAGGCGCGGCCACCGGGCTTGTCGCGCATCTCGAGGATGGTGGTGTCGTATCCCCTCGCCTGCAGGCGGATGGCGGCGGCGATTCCGCCGAAGCCGGAACCGATGACGATGGCGGGTGGGCGGGATTTCTTTTTGGACTTGGATACTTTGGACTTAGACACGGGAGGGTCAGCGTAACAGAAACCGAAGGAGGATCAATGCGGGGAAGCAGATCAAATTTCCAAATTGGAAGGCAGGGAACCAATTGATTAGCGCGAAATGGAGTTTCGCGAGGAGCAGGAGCGTTCCCAAATGGAGTTTGGGAACGAGGGGAACGAATTAGTTGTTGTAGGGCTTATTCAAGCCGGTCGGCGGCATACCCACTCCACTCATGGGCGGATTGACCACATCCTGCGATCCGGGAGCAAGGACGCGGCGTGATAGCGAGCGGACGATATATCTGGGATCGTCATCGCGTTGGATGGTGAGTTGCACACCGGTGCCGGGTTCGCCATGGAGAGCGAGGCTGACCTGTTCCGGCGTCAGGGTGTTGGTAAAATTCTTGTCGATCTTGATGATGAAGTCGCCGACACGGAAACCGAAATCTTCAGCGGGACCGCCCCGAATCAAGGCGGCGATGTAGGGCAATCCTGTGACCTTATCGTACTCGATCCGCGCGCCGATACGTCCGGGACCTTGATGTGCGCTGGCCAGAACCGGCTCAAAAGGTGGCGGAGTCGTCGGGGCGGTATCCAGAGGCGGCACCGTTTGGGCGAGAGCCAGAACGGGAAGAAAACCAATGAAGCAAGCCGCGCAGAGAGTTTTCATAGAGATTCTATTTGGACACTTTTTGGTAATGAGACTTTTGTAGCTAATTTCAGTAAAAAGTACACAAAAAAGCGGAAGAGCTCTTGTTTGGATCCAAAAACGCGCGCCTCAAATCGACCGGTTATTGGGCAGGCGGCGTGTAGATTTGCAACTCCATCACGAAATTGAGATTGATCCAGCGTTTGCCCGCCAGGGTGCTGGTGTAGGATTGATTGGGGGCTTGGGGAAATTCGACGAGCACCCAGTTGGGGTTCGCGCTATCGATCGCATCAATCTGGATGTAGTACTGATTGTTGGAGCTCATTGAAGCGTGCGCATTGATATAGTCCGGTGAAAACCAGACCTGATAAGTGGAGCCCGTTTTAATGGCGTGAGTTGAGGAACCCGCGCTTTGACACCAAGCAGTTCCAAAGGAGAGCAGGAAGGTACAGAGGATGGCGAGCGATGTTTTGGACATGATCTGTTTTAGAGGAATGGGGGGTGGGGTCTCAATCGAAATCGCTGCGGGGGAACGCTTCATGCGCGCGGAGCGCGCCCGGGCAAACAAGTAGCCCGGGGCACCCGAGAAAAGGCACCGTCGCACGGAGTGCGACGGCTACCTCGGAGGTACGACGGCTACCACGAAAGTGACCATGCTCTCACGAGCGCGGCTACGCGATGCGACGCCTACCTTACGATTCGACGACGTCGCCGATCTCGATGCCGATGTTGCGGGCGAGGCGGATGGCGTCGCCGGGGAGGCCCTTGCGGCGGTCGAGGATGTCATCGAAATCGCGCAGCTGCATCTTGCCGTTGACGGTCGCGACCATGGACCCTTTTTCGCCGGAGATGAGAGCGAGGACGGCCATCTCTCCCATGCGACTGGCGAGGAGACGGTCGTAGTGGGTCGGTGTGCCACCGCGCTGGACATGGCCGAGGACGGTGAGCCGGACTTCCTGCTTCACCTTGCCGACTTCGACCAAGCGTTGCATGAATTCGGCGCCCTGGCAGACACCCTCGGCGACGAGGATGACGCTGGCGTTGTGGTTATTGGTCGAGCGCCGATCCAGCTCTTGAACGATCTTGGGAATGTTCATGCGGAACTCAGGAATGACGGCTACCTGCGAGCCGGTGGAGATGCAGGCCATGAGGGCGAGATAGCCGCTCCCTCTGCCCATGACCTCGACGACGAAGCAGCGCCGGTGCGAGGCGGCAGTGGCCCGGATCATATCGACGAGATGGATGATGGTGTTGAGGGCGGTATCGACGCCGATGCCCATGTCGGTGCCGAAAAGATCGTTGTCGATGGTTCCAGGGAGACCGATCACCGGGAGTCCGTACCGATACAGTGCGCGCGCGCCGGTGAGCGAGCCGTCGCCGCCAATGATGACGAGGCCGTCGATGCGGCGCTTCTCCATGATCTTCAAGGCGCGGAGCTGCACTTCCTCCTTGATGAATTCGGGGCAGCGACTGGTTCCCAGGAAAGTGCCCGCGTCGCGGATGCGGCCGGAGACGGCATGGGAATCGAGCGGAATGAATTCGTCATCGAGAAGGCCCTGATAACCGTGGCGGATGCCAAAGATTTCCAGGCCCTTGTGCAGTCCCGTGCGAGTGATGGAGCGGATGGCCGGGTTCATGCCGGGGGAATCCCCACCCGAGGTCATTATAGCGATACGTTTCATACAATTCTCCATTCTGCTTTAGCGGGAAGAGGAAGCGAGTCGAATCATATTCACTCCATTAAGCCGACATACTCCAGTCGAGTCGCTTTAAAGATGCGCACTGGTCATAATTGCGGAGTGTCGTATACTGCCCTTCTATGAGTCTTGTTGCCAAAATTGATGCTGATTTGAAAGCCGCCATGATTGCGCGTGAAGCGGATAAACTTTCCGTACTGCGCATGTTGAAGTCCGCCGTGAAGTATGCGGCGATTGAAAAGGGAGGCGCCGATTCGGTTCCGACTGACCTCGAAGTACTGAGCGTGGTGCGCAAGGAAGTGAAGAAGCGGGAGGATTCGATTGCCCAATATACGGCGGCGGGGCGTACCGATTTGGCGGACAAGGAAAAGCTGGAATATGATTTCCTGAAGACGTTTTTGCCCGCGCAGATGACTCCGGAAAAAATGGAAGAACTGGTGAAGGAAGCGATCGTGGAAGTGGGCGCGACGAGCAAAGCGCAGATGGGCTCGGTGATGAAAGCGGCGCAGGCCAAGGCTGCGGGCCAGGCGGATGGGAAGACGTTGAGCCAGATTGTGCAGCGTTTGTTGCCGTAAAACTAACTTCAACCTTTTTCCTCGTTCCCAAACTCCATTTGGGAGCGCCCTTGCTGAGGCACCTCCATTGCCGATCTCGATTTTGTAGCACCCATTGGAGTTAGCGCGAGATGGAGTGTGGGAAGGAGGGGAGTTTTTCTTCAGCAATCCGTCATCTTGAGCTTGTCGAAAGATCAGCTCCTGATGAGAAAAGGCAGACCGAACTGATCCTTCGACAAGCTCAGGATGACTAATGGGGGATTTGAAAGTCTAAGCCGATCTCCTGTTCGCTTTGCGAATCTAAACTGAACTGAACACTCAGAGTGGCGGGGGGCGATGGAGGATGTTGCTGAAGAGGCTTCCGGTGGTGCGCCCGGGATCGTGGCTGCATTGTTCCAGGGTGGGCATGGTGCGCAGGGCTTCGACGGCGCTGGGCGGACGCTTTGCGGAATCTTTTTCGATGAGGCGGGAGATCCAGCGTTCCAATCGAGGCGCGATGTCGCGGCGCAACTGCTTCATCGGATAGGGCTGCTTCTTGAGATGGGCGTCGATTAATTCGGTGACATTTTCGCCGTCAAAGGCGGGATGTCCGGTAACCGCCTCGTAAAAAATGCAGCCGAGGGAATAGAGATCGGTGCGATGATCGATGGGCAGGCGCTGAAATTGTTCAGGCGCCATGTAGTGGACGGAACCCATGAGCGAGTTGAAGTGATCGATCGATTGGGGTTGCGGGGCATCGAGATATTTCGCGAGGCCGAAATCGAGAACCTTGACTTGGAAGAGCGATGCGGTGGAGGCCCGGGCGATCATGAAGTTACCGGGCTTGATATCGCGATGGATCAATCCGAGCGCATGCGCGGCAGTGATAGCCTCGAGGGATTGCCGCGCGAAACGGAGGAAGTCGTCGAACTGGAGCGGACCACGAGTGAGCACCTCCTCAAGCGTCTCGCCTTCGATGAGTTCCATGACGACATAGGCACCTTCGGGATCGATGCCGTAGTCGAAAATGGTGACGATGTTGGGATGCGAAAGACAGGCGGTGGTCATGGCCTCGCGCCACGTTTGCTCAATGAGTTTGCGGTCGTCTTGGGCGACCTGCATCCGAACGCGTTTGACGGCGACCGCGCGATTGAGGTGATGGTCCCAGGCCCGGTAGACGTCGCCGAGACCGCCGCTGCCGATCATTTCCTGAATTTCGAAGCGGTCAGCCACCCAGCTTTGCGGAGCCGGGTCGGCGGGAGCGCCATTCTCCGGTGGGGTCATTGCTGCTACTAAAGCAGGCCTGAGTCCAAAGTGAAGTTAGAAATGGGGTAAAGGCAAATGGTTGAGATTCTTTATGAGGGAAAAGGTGTGGAAATGGAGGATATGGGCTTAATTAGCGCAAAATGAAATTTCGAGGGAGCAAGGGCGTTCGCAAAACACGCACGCGTGTAGATGTTTGGGAACGAGGAAGGCAGGCAGAACTGATCCTTCGACAAACTCAGGATGACTAATGATTTTTGTGGGCATTAGTTGGTTCGCTACGCTCGAGAAGGTCTTAAGAGTAGCAGGCCGGCTGAATAGCCACTTCGAAGGCTCAGGATGACCGATTTAGTTCGAGGGAGCGTCGCCGGTGGGCATCGATGCGGTCGATCGGGAACCGGGGGCGACGGGAGGATAGGGATCGAAACGGAGAATGGTTTCGCCGGGGCGGCCCATGTTGAGAATATCGCGGGCGATGTGCTCGACGTAGTTCGGATCATTCTTCATGAGCTCGGTTTTGAGTTGGAGTTCATGCTGCTGTTCCTGCGCGTCGGCAATTTCGACCTGGAGCTTGGCCAACTCGGTCTTGTGCCGATTCTCGGTCTGGAGAACGGGAACAAAGAGAAGCCCGACCACGGAGAGGACGCCGACGATGATGGCGCCCTGAATAATCGGGAGAAGCGTAGCCCAGATGTTCCCACCGCTTTGTCTTTTAAGCGGGATGCTGGTTGGATCTAGGAAACGCGCGCTGGCCATGGCGGATACTGACTATTTGAGCGTACCTCCAAAGACGGCGTTGTTGCCGAGCTCTTCTTCGATGCGCAGGAGTTGATTGTATTTCGCGAGACGGTCGGTGCGGGAGAAAGAGCCGGTCTTGATCTGGCCGACGTTCAGCGCGACAGCGATGTCGGCGATGGTCGTGTCTTCGCTTTCGCCGGAGCGATGGCTGAGAACGGAAGTGTAGCCGTTGCGCTTGGCCAATTCGACAGCGTCGAAGGTTTCCGTGAGGGAACCGATCTGGTTGACCTTGACGAGAATCGAATTGCCGACGCCCTGAGTGATGCCCTTCTGGAGGAACTCGACATTGGTGACGAAGAGATCGTCGCCGACGAGCTGCGTGGTCTTACCCATCGCGTCGGTGAGTTTCTTCCAGCCGGTCCAATCGTTTTCGGCCATGCCGTCCTCGATCGAGATGATCGGGTAGCGCTTGGCGAGATCCTGGTAAAGAGCGATCAATTCCTCGCCGGATTTTTTACTGCCGTCCGATTTCTTGAAAACGTACTTGTTCGTTTTCTTGTCGTAGAATTCGCTGCTGGCGACGTCGAGGGCGAAAAAGATGTCCTTGCCGAGCTTGTAACCGGCGTTCTTGACTGCGAGGGCGAGAATTTCGAGCGCGTGCTCGTTGGACTTGAAGCGAGGGGCGAAACCGCCTTCGTCACCGCCGCCGGTGCCGAGCTTTTCGTCATGGAGAACTTTTTTGAGGGAATGATAGACTTCCGCGCCGTAACGAATCGCTTCGCTAAACGTGGGCGCGCCCTTGGGCACGATCATGTATTCCTGGAAATCGATGGGGGCATCCGAGTGGGCACCGCCGTTGACGACATTGGCGAGAGGAACGGGAAGTGTCTTCGCGTTGGGCCCACCGAGGTACTTATAAAGAGGGAGTCCGACCGACTTGGCCGCGGCTTGCGCGGTGGCGATGGAGACGCCAAGGATGGCGTTGGCACCGAGGTTCTTTTTCGTCGGCGTGCCATCGAGCTTGATCATGGCGGAATCGACGGCGAGCTGGTCGGTGCTGTCGAGACCGATGATGGCCTTGGAAATCTTCTTGTTGACGTTTTCAACCGCCTTGAGAACGCCTTTGCCGCCGTATTTGGTCTTGTCGCCGTCGCGGAGTTCGAGGGCTTCATGCTCACCGGTGCTGGCGCCGGAGGGGACGATCGCGCGGGCGCGGGTGCCGTCCTGGAGGAAAACTTCAGCTTCGAGGGTGGGGTTGCCGCGAGAGTCGAGGACTTGGCGGGCAATGACTTTGGTGATGGAGGTGCAGCTCATGGTACGTCTTAAGAGGGGATGGACAGGTCGATGTCGTGGGGTTCAATTTTTTCAATGATGACGTGGCGCGTGCCACCTTCATCAGTGGAGAGTTCGATACGCTCTCCGCGTGTGTGATTGAGCAATGCCCGGGCCACGGCGGTCTGATAAGAAATAATTCCCTTGGAGAGATCGCTGTCCCACGCGCCGAGGATGGTGAACACAAGGATCTCGCCGGACTTGACGTCCTTGAGGGTAACCTTGGTGCCGAGCGTGACTTTGGAGGTATCAGGATTAGAGAACTCGGTGGCCTCGGCGCGGGTCAGCATCGAGTCGAGCTCGGCCTTGCGGCGGGCGAGAATCGTCTGCATTTCCTTGGCGGCCTTAAATTCGCCGTTCTCGCGCAAATCGCCGTAACCGCGGGCGATGGAGATGTCCTTGCTGTTCTGCGGAATCTGGTTCTTGTCGATGTCTTCAAGTTCAGCTTCGCGGCGCTTGAGGCTGGGCCAGGAAACGATGATCTTCGCTTCAGGCGCGGCGGTCTTGTCGGTACCGACGACCATGGCCTGGACTTCGGGATAAAGCTTGATGATGGCGGCGAGGAGCGAGCGCTTGTCGAGCTCTTCGAACACAGGGCTGAGCAGGATGGCGCGGGTGATGTCGCGGACATCGGCGACGGGCGCATCCTTGAGGATGGCGGCGATGAGGGGTTTGTCGCCGAGGACGAGTTCGTAAAGCTTGGTGCCCTTTTTGATCTCGGAGAACTGGTCTTTTTCCAGCACGGAGAGAATCGCCATGAACAACTGGGGCTCGATCAACTGGCTGTAAACGGGGAGGCGATTCTTACAGAGCCAGAAGAGGAAATCGCAGGTGATGTTGCGCTCGCGGATGTAGCGATTGACGGCGGTCTGAACTTCAGCTTCGCGATTGGCGGCTTGAAATGCTTCGGTGATGACCTCGGCAACACGACCGTTCGCGCGGGGAATGAGCGTGAGGAAGAGTGCGGGCCAAGTCTCAGGCAAACCGACGCGCAGGGCTTCAAGCAGCTTCGGCTGGCGGGAACCGGGGAGAGCGTCGAGGAGATTGCTGAGGGCGGGCGTGCCTTGCGGCGTCAGCGCGGTGATGGCGCCGGGACCTTTTTCACGTTCGCGTCCGGCCTGGATGAAGAACTCGTCGCGGGCGAGGGCCAGTTCGATCTGGATCGGCAATTGCGACTTGGGGATTTTGGAAAGGGTGGTGTTGAGGAGTTCGGCGATTTCGTTGAGAATATTCTCGGCCTTGATTTCGGACCAGTACTTGGCGACCGGCCCAAGAGCGAGCAGGATGGCCTTGGGTCCGTTGGCTAGACGCAGGTTTTCGAGTGCGCCTTCGCCGAGGGCGCTAGGGGCGTCGAGTTGGCGGAGGGCTTCGTTCTTTTTGCCGGGGACGTAGAAGTGTCCGTTCTTTTTCAGGGCGCGCTTGGCGCTGTCCCACCACTTTTTATAAGTGGCGTCGGGAACGACGTCGGGACTTAAGAGGGCCTGGATGTTGTCGGCGGTGGCCTGCACGCCGAGGCTGCGAATGCAGTCCTGCACGACGGCGACGGGATCCTTCTCGGCTTTCTCACGGAGACCGGCGAGGGAGTCGACCTTCTGGACGGAGACGTGATCAGGGGCGAGCGGGGTCAGCGATTCGGCGGCATACGCGAACTGCATGACGTGGCCCTGCTTGGACTTAAAATCGATGGTGACACTCTCGGTGGTACTATTCCAGTCCTTGATTTTTCCAAAACCCCAACTGCGATGAAGGCAGTAAGTTCCGGGGGCGAGGAGTTTGAGCTTTTCGGCTAAAACAGGGGACAAGTTTTCGGGCAAGGTAACGGACAAAAGCTCTGATTCCATAGGCAAGCTGCCATGGTGCGGGAGTATCGGAAGAAATGCAACGGATTTTGAAGGAGCGTTCCGTCTGGCGCAGATCAGTTGGCTCTTATTACAACCTTTGTACCGTCTGGGACTGAATGATAAATTTCTTCGATTTCCGGATTCGTAACCGCAATGCAACCTGTAGTCCAATCCATAAGCAGGTGAAACTTTCCGATCCAACCAAATCCCCTTTTTATTCCGTGAATCATTATATCGCCTCCTGGATCCATTCCCTTTTTTTGAGCTAGGTCGATCTCCTCAAGCGTGGGATATGAGATGTGCAGAGAGAGGTGAAAAGGACTCTTTGGGTTGCGTCCGGAAATTACGTATTCTCCCTCAGGCGTTTTCTTGTCGCCTTCCTTTTCCTTTTGCCCGGTCGGATTTCTTCCCAAGGACACCTTGTAAATTTTTAGTAGCTTGGTACCAGAGTAGAGGATTAGTTCTCTTTCGGCTTTTAATATAACAACCTCAGTTACGGGATTCCGCGTATCAAGCGGAACTTCTGGCCAATGTGCCCATGTTAGGGCGGCAACTATCCCGACCACAACGCAAACACTCATTATCCAAATGCGAGTTGAGCGGTAGAGAGACATGCCTGTCCGTTTTAACACTACCTGATGTAATGCCAAGCGGTGAAAAGGCAGGCGGAAGCGATCCTGTCTCACGTGTATGCGACGGGCTCACGATGACGGAGGGTTTCGCGCAACGACGCTACGGACGCAACGGGGGAAGGAAGGCACCGTCGCTCGGCGATCGACGGCCACCTTGGAGTTACCACGGTTAGTGGTAGCCGGCCTGATCTGGTCCAAGCCGAAGGTTTGGCAGCACCGTAGCCGGTGGTTGAGCGTAGCGACACCACCGGTATACTAACTAGGAGTAACGATCCCGGAGGGATCGCAGGAGGAGACCGCTCTAACCAGACCGGGTTAGGTGGCCCGCTGCGCTGTTATCCCTTATGGGATAAAATCTTCTTATCATATTAACCGGTGGTGTCGCTGCTGCTCAACCACCGGCTAGGGTGCTGACACGCCTCCGGCGTGTTACCGAGGCATCGCCTTTTGTCATCGCACAATCTAAGCCGATGCTCCCTTCCAACGGTATCATTACGGATATTTCGCGCAACGACGCGACGGGCGCAACGGGGAGACAGTGGAATTGCGGGGACATTTCAAGTCATCGTTCTTGTTGCGGGAGCGTGCAACTCCGCGTGAGGGATCAAAGCCGTTGCCGTTTGGGGCTGATCGGGCTACAAAATGGCGAGCCCTATGGCAAAACGATCCGGGAAAAGGAAGGCGATGAACCGGGAGGGTGCTGGGGATGTCCCCGACAGCGGAACGGCAGCGTCACTGACCTCCTTCGGTTTGAGCCGTGACCGGTCGGGCACGCTGGCAGCGCTGGCGATCATCGCGGCAACGCTGTTCTTTTACGTTCCATCCCTGCAGGGCGATTTTCTTTGGGACGACGACACCTACATTTCGACCAACGATAGTCTTAAGACCTGGCAGGGCCTGTGGCAAATCTGGTTCGTCCCGGGTGCCACGGAGCAATATTATCCACTGACGTTCACGGTCTTCTGGCTCGAATATCACCTCTGGGGATTGACCACGGTGGGGTATCATGTGGTGACCGTGCTGCTGCACGGCATCGCCGCAGTGCTGTTGTGGCAGGTGCTGGCGAGCCTGCGCGTGCGCGGGGCGTTGCTGGCCGGAGCTCTCTTTGCCCTGCACCCGGTCAATGTGATGAGCGTGGCGTGGATGACGGAATTGAAGAACACGCTTTCCGGATGCCTGGCCTTGGGATCGGGCTGGGCCTATCTGCGTTTTGCCGGCCTGGGCGTTTATGAAAGGCCGGACCGGGACCGGGCGGGGAAACCGGCACGGGGATGGTACGTTTTGGCGCTGGTGCTTTTTGCCCTGGCGATGCTGGCCAAGCCAACGGTGAGTTTTCTCCCGGCGACGCTTTTCCTGGTCCTTTGGTGGCAAAAGAAACGGGTGGCGGCGCGCGATGCACTCGGATTGATTCCGATGGTGGGAATTGCCATCGGAATGAGCCTCCTGACGATTTACATCGAGCAACATTCCGTCGGCGCTTCCGGCCCCGAATTCAAGCTCGGGTTCATCGAGAGGGTGCTGGTATCGGGACGTTCGTTTTGGTTTTACCTGGGAAAACTTCTGTTTCCGTACGACCTGACATTTATATATCCGCGGTGGCACATCGATGCCGGGGCTTGGTGGCAATATCTCTATCCGCTGGCGACTGTGGGCCTGCTGGGAGGATTGTGGCTGGCGCGCGATCGGGTGGGCAAGGGCGTCTGGGTCGCGTTCATGCACTATTACATGACCACGTCGATGCTGATCCTGATCGTGGTGCTCTTCATGATGCGGTATTCGTTCGTTTCCGATCATTGGCAATACCTGGGCGCGATGGGCATGCTCGGGTTGTTTGCAGCCGGACTGACTGCGGGACTGGACCGGATTGGGCTGGAAGGCAATGGTTGGGGCTTGGGACTGAAGCTGGGCTTGCTCGCGGGGCTGGGTCTTTTGACCTGGCAACAATGCGGGATGTATTCGGACAACGAGACGCTTTATCACGCGATACTTGAGCGAAATCCCACCTGCGGGTTGGCCTACACTAATCTGGGCAAGTATCTTCAGCAAAAGGGGCAGTTGGACGAGGCGATTTCCTATTTTGAAAAGGCCCTGAAAATCAATCCCGATGATGCCGAGGGCCACTTCAACCTGGGTTTGACCTTTTTCCAAAAGGGACGGATGGACGACGCGATAGTCCAATACCAAAAGGCCCTTGAAATCCACCCCGACTTTGTCCTGGCCTACGTCAACCTAGGCTGGGCTCTCGTTCAAAAAGGGCAACTGGAGCAGGGAATCGCGCAGTATCAAAAGGCACTGAAGGTCAACCCCCTCTATGCCGTGGCCCACTACTACATGGGGATGGCTTTGGGACAAAAAGGACAGGTGGATGAGATGATTGCCCAATTCCGCGATGCCTTGGAAAACAACCCCAACCTTATCGAGGCTCGCTATAATCTTGGACTGGCCTTGTTTCAAAAGGGACAGGTGGACGAGGCGATTGAACAGTTCCAAATGGCTCTCGAAATCAATCCCTACTTCGCAGAGGCACATAATGGCCTCGGCCTCGCTCTTTACCAAAAGGGACAGGTGAGCGAGGCGATCGACCAGTACCAAATGGCCCTGAAAATCGCCCCAGACATGATTGAAGCCCACTACAACCTTGGGAATGCCCGTTTACAAACCGGGCAGCTGACCGAGGCGATTGCCGAGTTCCAGGCGGTCGTGAAAATTAATCCCAACTATGCCGAGGCCCATAACAATCTCGCCGTTGCTTTCTTTCAAAGCGGGCGGCTGACCGAAGCCATTGCCCAGTTCAAGGAGTTCGTGCGATTGAATCCTCATGATGTCAACGCGCAAAACAACCTGGCCAAGGCGCAGGCATTGGCACGGGAAAAGGCTGCCCACCCGTAACTTATCTTTCGGTCCTTTCCTGGCCCAGATTAATAGGCTAAATGGCTTGGTGGGGGACGGAGTCGTTCCACCATTTGGAGAGGCGGGGAGTGGGTGCGGCGGGGATGGCGAGGCCGGCTTCGGTGTAGTGGGAGGTGTCGTTGAAAAGGGTGAGGCGGGCGCGGGTGCAGTCCTTGAAATCGATGATGTTGAGCGCGGCGGGACTTTGGTCGAGATTGTCGCGGTAACGGCGGGGATCGAATCCGAGGAGCGTGCTGAGGAGGAGGCGGATCGTGGCCTTGTGGGAGATGACCATGACGTTTTCGCCGGCGTGCGTGCGCACCAGTTCAATGAGCGTGGGCAATGCGCGGGCCGTGACAGCGAGGCCGCTTTCACCGCCAGCGGGAGCGAAGGTGTAGGGGTCCTTGTCCCATTCGGCGGCTTCCTGGGGATATTTGGTTTCGACTTCCTTGCGAGTCATCTGCTCCCAATGGCCGTGGGAAATTTCGCGGAAGCCGGGGCGCGGCTGCACTTCGAGTTTGTGCGGCTCGGCCAGGATGCGCGCGGTCTCCATGGTGCGGTCCATGTTGGAGGCGTAAACGGCGGAGATTTTTTCCCCGGCGAGGCGGGCGGAGAGGCGACTGGCTTGTTGGCGACCTACGTCGGAGAGTTGGACGTTGGTTTCGCCGGCGAAGCGGTCTTCATCGGTGAGGACGGTCGCGCCGTGACGGACGAGAAAGATTCGGGTGTGGGATTGGGCCATGGGGGGTGGGAAAGTTAAGGTGGGGAAGAACTCCACGGTAACATTGGCGAGGGTAAAAGGCACATGCTTTTTCGCCCCGTATTCGGTTTAAGAATGAGGTGGGAAGGGAAGCAGGACCAAATTACCAAATTTTTAAAATTACAAAATAGGGAACGGAGAGTAAAAACTGATCCGTCGACGGGCAAGGATGACTGACTGAGAAAAATGAAAGTCATGAGCGACCTCCTGTTCGCTTCGCGAACCCGGACAACGAGTTGTCCGAGCCACCTGAGAAAGCCATCGTCGCCCGGCGGTCGATGGCTACCTCGGAGGGAAAGGCACCGCCGCCGAGCCTGCGGCGGCTACCAACGGTTATAGACCGCCGCTACATACTGAAGGGTACTCCACTGAGGATCAGTGATTCTGCTGCTGATTGCCGCCGCGATTGCCCCAGGAGTTACTGCCGTTTCCACCGGAGGAGTTGTGATAGCCGCCACCGGGATAACCCCCGCCGTTTTGATTGCCGGCGGTGTTTGGGTTATCGCCTGATGTCGCGGGAGCGTATTGGGGCTGGGAGCTGGGTTGCGGAGAGGCGGGAGCTGCATTCCTGTTATTGGCGGGCGCAGGTGAAGATTGAGTTTGAGGAGTTGACTGTGCCTGCGTGTGGACGACGGTACCGTTCGAGGTTGTGGTTGAGGACGGATGCACGAAGGGATTGTAATATTGGGTAGTCGATGAAGGCGTATAGACGCGGGTTTGACTGTAGTTTCCACCGCTGGGGTTATGCGTGACCGTTTGGGTTGAAGGAGTGACCGATTGCGGTTGCGGCGGGGCGGTGGCGGCGATGGGCTTCAAGGTAGTCAATGGTGCTTGCAAAACAGGAGTCGAGGGCGTGGCCGTCGTGACGACTTTGGCGTGGGGAGGAGCGTTGAATTGGGCAAGTTGCGCCTGTTGAATCTGGTTTGAAGTGGGTGGGGCTGCTGCGAGATTGTGATTTACTGCGAGGGGTTGAGTAACATCGACGCCGCGATTAACGGTGGTCTGGCCAAGTGTGCTTCCAACACGAGCGGGCTGACTGGTGGCGCCTGCATTCAGGCGGGGCGCAAAAAGGGCCAGGGAATTATTGTTCAAAGTACCACCGCCGGGTTGACGCGCGCTGGTGATCGTTACTTTTTGCACGGGCATCTTGGAAACAGCGTTGACTTGGGCGAACGAAGGACCGCCTGCGGTCACGTTGGAAAAACGACCATGCCCTGATCCGTTGGGCGCTCCATTTCGGGCGACGTAGAGATTGGTGACGTTCGTGGTGTGGTTGATGATTGCGTAGTTATTATACCGATTGATGAAGCGACCGCGATAATTCGGATAGCCCAGATAGATGACCGGCACGAAGGTGTAGCAGCCCGCGCCGATATCGTAATAGGAGTCGCAATCGCCGCCGATGTGAAATCCTTCGTTAATGTCGATGCCATCGCCACCGTAATCGATGCCGACGAAGCTGTCGGGCGGGAGAGGCGCCCAACCGCAATAGCCGTCGCCATAGCGCCAACTGACCCAGGCCGGGGCCCAAGTATATCCGGGAACCCAGCACCAACCGATGCCGTTGAGATTGACCCAGCGCCCGTAATGGTAGGTGGCCCAGCCAAAGGATTCGTCGGAGGCCCAAGTCCAGCCGGCATCGGAGTAGACCCAGTGACCTTCGGTGTACGGAGCCCAGTCGGGATCGTTGATGGTCGGCTGCCAGACGTAACCGTAAGCGTCGGTTTGAATCCACGTGCCCATGGGGGCGAGGCTATCGTAAAAAGTTTGGAAGGTGGCTGGCTGATCGGCGCCGGTCTGGTCCAGGGCACCTTGTTGTTCGGGACCAGGAGTGGGAGCGCCTTGGTCGGGAGGCGGAGCGTAGGGGCCGTTATCGGGAGAGGGAGAAGAGGGCGGTGGTGGTGCGGGTACACCTGTGTCGTCCTGGGCGCAGAGCGGGAATGCTGCCAAGGCGCACGCCGTGAGAAGCGCAAATATTTTGACGGGAACACTCACCTTATAGATTGGACGTGTTTTGGTTGGGAAAGCTTCACGAAATCTGGGATTGAAGGGGACGTCACTCGCTTCTTTGGAGAGCGGCCAACCCGCTTTTCAAGTAGTAGGTATTCCACCGCGGTTAAGCGTTTCTTGGATCGAAAGTAGGTCCTTCGACTGCGGCTCGGGAAGCTCATTTGAGGAGAGGAAATCGATTGCCTCGCCTTCGCTCAGGATGACGGCGTTTTTTGTGTGGGGTTGCGTTTAACTGCACCGCCGCCCGGCGTGCGGCAGCTACCGCAGAAGGGGAATGGGGCCGACCGGAGGCTGCCCCTCCGGGAGTTATTTCTTCACCCCGGATTCGACGACGACGGTGCAGGTCATGCCGGCGGAGATGGTGACGTCCTCGGGAACGCGGTCGATATGAATACGAACGGGGATGCGCTGGGCCAGGCGAACCCAGGTGAAGATCGGATCGACACTTTGCAGACCGAGGGAGGTCGTCTCGGCGTTTTGATCAGCGATGCCGCGGCTGATGCTGTCGACATGACCTTCGACCACGGGGTTAAAGCCCATCAATTTGATCTTGGTGTAATCGCCGGGATGAATATACGAGAGTTTGGTCTCGTCGAAATAACCGGCGACCCAGAAGGAATCGCTGTCGATGATGGTGAGCTTTGCCTGACCGGGTATGGCGTAGTCGCCGATTCGCAGGACAAGATTCGTGACGTAACCGTTTACAGGCGAGTAGATGATCGTGCGATCCATGTTGAGCTTGGCGATATCGCGGTTGGCGACAGCCTCCTGGTAGGCTGCCTTGGCCACTGCCGCCGTGTTCGAGGAGATTTGGGTGTCTTCCGTGGAAATGACACCGATACCCAGCTTGGAACGTCGGTCAAATTCCGCCTGCTTCAAATTCATGTCTTCGAGTCGGCTTTGCAATGTGGCTTCGGCGTCGGCCAGGGCGAGTCGATAATTGTCGGGATCGACTACGAAGAGAACATCTCCCTTATGGACGAACTGGTTGTCGATGACCTTGAGTTCGACCACCTGACCTGCAATCTGCGCCGCGATATCGACCACTTCGGCGCGGACGCGACCATCGCGGGTCCATGGCGAATACATGTAGTGCCACCAGAGAAACGAAACCAAAATCACCGCGATGACCAGGACGATCACGGTGTTGACGAGTCGTTGCTGTTGGAGGCGGTCGAGTTTCATGGCGCACCTTCTTAAAAGATCAAGCCGACGAGGGACAGGATAATCACGAAGACCGCCATGTCAAAAAGCGCGCGGTGCCAGACGAATTTCTGGATTTGAATGCGATCAAAGTAATAGCGAATCGGGAGAAAAAGAACCAGGGCCAGCGCCAAGTAACCGGCGAACGGCGCAATGAAAATGCCGAAGAGATTGATTTCCTTGATCATTTTATTCGTTCTTTCGGGCTCATTTAGCCTCCAAATACTGGGGGTGGCGCTCAAAAAATTGATCCATTTCCTGCAAGGTTCCCAGGGTGCGGATAAAAACGCGCCGGGCCTCGGGATCTTCCGGTGGAGTCGAATGCTGGAGGACATCGACGCCGGTGGCCACAAATTGACAGGAGACTCTTGGGCAATCCCTGAACCAACCGACTGAATCGAGAATCGATTGCACCATGATGGCGATTTCCTTCGAGAGTTTGCCGGTGGCGAGCATCTCGCGCAAGCGCAAGATGCCGTTGCCGAAATGGAGGGCGCGCAGGCCCGATTCCATCCAGACATTTCGCTCCGCGCCGAGCGCCTCGGCCGACGCGTAGAGCCGGTTGACGCGATCGAACATGCGACTCTTCCAGGCTTTGGCTGGCGGGGGCGGTTCGCGCTGGGAGAGAATCTCAAATCCTCGTTTTATCCGGTACCGGACATAACAGTGCGCCGCGTGCAGATCGGTAGGCAGGATCAGGACATAAGCCAAAGTTCCAAACAAGACGCCGATGACAAGGGCGATATTGTTGTTGAGAAAATTGATGACATTATAGTCCATCGGATTGGTCAGTTGGATGGCCGCGAGAAAGTTGACGGAAAAGGCAAAACCGAAAAGGTTGGTTTTCGGAAACGCACCGATGGTAGAGCCCGGAATCATCACTAAAGAGAGGGCCATGGCCATGAGAACGAAATTGCCATCCACTCTTTGCAGGACGACGTAAACAAAGGGAAAGGCCACGCATACCGCGGCCAGTGTTCCCCAGAAAAACGTGAAGCCGGCCTGATCGGGACGGGGCAGCGACGAAAAAAGGCTGCAAACCACGGCCACGAAAATGAGCATCGATGCTCCGGACGACCATGCCGTGACGATCCAAAATGCCCCGGCGACGATGATCGCCGTGAAGGCACGAAAGGCATTGATCCACGCCAGGCGATGATCGCGGTGAAAATCGAGATGCCGCTTGGGATCGGCTGCCCAGGGTCCCTCGAGCGACATCGAATCGAGCACGGCGTTTTCGAAATGCGCCAGGAGATCGTCGAGGTGATCGATGAAGAGGCGCTGCCGAATGACGGACTGGGTCATTTCGCCGCTTTGCTCCGGGTTCTGTTGGGCGAGTTGCTGCCGGAGATCGCGCAGGCTGTTCAGGACTCCAGACAGCTCTTTTTTAGCTATAGCTGACGGAACATCGTTGAGGACCACGACCGCTTCCTCCCGGATACGTTGAAGGGCTTCCGGCAAAATCAACATGCCCCGCTCATCTTCCATCGAGCGAATGGCGCGCGCGGCAGAGACGACGCCGAAGCACTCGGCCAGTTGATCTCGGGCGCGGTCGGCATGGATGCGGAAGGAGGCCGACTCGGCTGCGGCGTACTCGATCTCGGTATCGAGACTGATGAGGTCAGCCAAGAGCTTGTAGGCGAAGGCATAAATATCATCGCCTGTTTTCCGGACCAGCGGAAAAGTCGCGCGCAACGCCGTATCTCCCAGCGCGGTCTCGAGCTTGAGGAGAACCTGTTCCCTCGCCTTGTGCGGAGCGAAAAGACGCGTCACCACGATGGCGCAAATGATGCCGAGGATCGTGCAACTGCCACGGGCCATGGCGAGATCGAAAATGTGGTTGGGATTCGAAACGGTGGGGAGCGAGATAATTGCCGCCGTGTAGCCCGCGAGGACCGTGGCGTAACTGCGGAAATTCCGCAGTAGATTCGACGCGAGGGTGCATCCGCCCATGAGGAGGGCCAGCGCCAGGATGAAAAGCGGCGGATGCTGCGCAAACAAGGCGATCAGGAGGACTCCCAGAACGGCGCCCGCGATGGAGCCGAGAATCCGGTAGATGCCCTTGGAGACAGTCATGCCGGGAATGGGCAGCGACGCAATCCAGACGGCGATGGCGGCCCAGTACGGCGACTCGAGTTGGCAGAAGAAAGCGATATATAGGGCAAGTATGCCTGCGACCCAGGTGCGAAAAGCATAGGCCAGGGCCGCGCGGACGGGCGGCGAAACGAACTCGAGGCGAACGAAGGGGACGAAGGATTGAAGGAAATCCTCCCCTCCCCGCCAAATCGACGAAAGCCTGAGTTGCGCGAACATTACTTTTTAATAGTCGGTCTTTGGCGAGCTGAAACCTAAATTTTGTCAAATCAGGATTCGGATCAGCAACGGCCACAAGGAATGGGGCGGATTTGCTGGCGAAAGCTGGGTTTGCCATTTCTCAGAATTAAGGGTGACTCGGTAGTGATGCATTTAAAATTCCGTCATTCTGAGCTTGTCGAAGGATCAGCTTCCGGTGATTTTCGCAATCAAAGGAGGGCAGATAACGAGCAAATGCCCTGGAAGCTGATCCTTCGACAAGCTCAGAATGACGGATTGTTCGTAGAAGATTTTCCGCAAAGACTAAAGCTGCCCCCTACCGTAAGATCCGCTTATTTCTTGAAAATGGCGAAAGCGGCGTATAATGGCCGATCCATGACCACCCCAACTCAGCCCGGAGAACCTCCGGTCCGGCCCAGAATTCTGGTGGTGGATGACGACCCGGGCATCCGGATGGCGATTCGATCCATCCTCGAAACCGATTATATCGTCACCGAGGCGACCAGCATCAAGGAGAGTCTCGCCATTTACGACCGGCAGGCGCAGGACCTCATCACCCTGGACATTCAAATGCCCGAGGTGAACGGGATGCAGGGCCTGAGTTCTTTTCGGCATCGCTCGGGCAAGATTCCGATCATTTTGATTTCCGGGTATCGCACTTTTGAGTTGGCCCGGGAAGCGTTGCGGCTCGGGGCGACCGATTACCTGACCAAGCCGTTCTCGGTGCAGGAACTGCGGGAAACGGTGAAGTCCGCGCTGACCAAAGTTTATCCGGATGGCGATTTTGGTTCCGATTCGTCGGACTCCGTTTCGGATTTCATGATGCGCCTGCCGCTTCAGGACCTGATGGACAACCGGTTCCTTTCACCGCTGCATCGCTCGCATTTTCTGGCCTTTGCCCAGAACGCCCTCGCCGAGAAAAAGCGCAGCTTCGAGACGATTTCCGTCCACGAGTTGATCAAGGTGATCACGATCCAGTTCGACGCGCTGAACGTGGTGAATGACTTGGATTATAAAATCACGCATTCGAGCCCAAAGCTGCGGATCGAGTGCGCCATGTATTTGCTCGGCGGCGCGCTGGCCAATCTTGCGCTGAGTTGCATCACAGAGACGCGGGGCAACAAATCGCCCGTCGAGATCGTCTTTGAGGAATCGGGACAGAAGCTCAAGGTGCTCTACCGGAAACCGGGTTCGGCCTTGTCGCCGAAGACCCTTTCCACCTTTGAACGCTGGCACCAGGAACCGAATGCCTGTCTCAATCCGATCACGGCGATGCTGGTTCTAACTGAAAAAATTGTCCGGCTGCATCAGGGACAATTCTCCGTGAATACGTCTTCACCGGCGGACCTGCTGCTGGAAATCACGTTGCCGGAACGTCAGTCCTCCACGCGGTGAGTGGAAAGCCCGGGCCAATCTGACGGGTTGTTCATGTTTTTGAAAAGAGCGGCGTCTTTTTCATCAAGCGGAAAATCCCGGAGCAGGCCTTGTGTGATGGCTTCGCGAACGAGGTCCTGCATGGCGTAGCGACCTTGCGAAAGATGGTCGGAGGCCAGGGCTTGGAGTTGTCGCGGATAAACGGCGGCGAGTGGCTCAAAAAAAATGCCGTGCCGGACGACGGCTCCGCAGTCGGTTGAGCAGTGCGTCAGCAGGTCTCGCAAAAAGGCGGCGGTCATTTCCGGCAAGTCGATGGCGAGGACGACGAGGAGGTCGCTGCGCGATACATCGAGGCAGGCACTTATTCCAGCCAGCGGTCCTGCTGTTGCGATCTTATCGGATATGATGCGGATGTTCTCTGGAAGCCCAGGCCGGATTGGCCCAGACCAAAACATTTCGTCGGGTTGCAACTCCTGCAGCACGCGCCATTGCCGATGCCAGAGGGGAAGATCGGAACCGGGCAAGGTCAGGAGGGCCTTGTCGCGACCCATGCGCGTCGATTGTCCGCCGGCAAGAAGCGCGGCGGAAAAGGAAGGTAGAGTCATGCGACTGGATTCAACACGATGTTCCCGCCAGGGGATTTGGAAACGTATCGACGTTTTGCGCATCGGTGCCGTTGAGACAGGCGAAATCCTTTTCGATCAGGATCTGCAAGGGGGCGTGTCCGCCGCTCACTTGAGTCGCTTCGATGCCGATCTCCTTGCTTAAGGCCCAATGCGTGGCCATGACGTGCGGCACTTTGACAAGGACTTCACCCTGCCGGAAGCTGGCCTGGGGAACGGTTATGTTATGCGAAATCTGCAGGCAATAACGAAGCGTCTGGTCGCCTCCGAAAGCAATGGTCTCTTCCACGATATTGTCCTTGATGAGTTGCATGACTTCTCCGCGCTTCAGGCGCAACCGGATTGAATTGGACTGCATGCGTAATTTCATGTCATGACCTCCTGTACCGCCGGTTTTTCGCTGGACGGCTTGACCTGATTTCCCGAATCGAGGAGAACGCGTTCCGCACCCGTGTAAATGTTGAAGCCGTTTGGCTTGGTGAATCCGATCAGCGTGGCGCCGAATTTCTCAGCCACTTCCACGGCAAGACTTGAGGGCGCGCCAACGGCGACCAGCATCGGAATTCCCGAGGCGATGGCTTTCTGCATCAGCTCAAAACTGGCCCGGCCACTGACGACGAGAACGGTGTCCGACAGCAAATCGCGTCCGGTTAGGAATTGCGAACCGATGACTTTATCCACGGCGTTGTGGCGTCCCACGTCTTCCCGAACCACAATGGGTTTTCCTTCGGGCGAAAATAATCCCGCCGCATGAAGGCCCCCGGTTTGATCGAAGATCGCCTGGGCTTCACGAAGGCGAGCGGGCATGGCGCTAATTGTCCGGGCATCGATCTGCCATGACGCGCGAGGGAGCGGAGAAAATGCACTTAGCTCGAGAGCTTCCATCGAAGTCTTTCCGCAAACGCCGCAACTTGAGGTCGTGTAGAAATTGCGCTGGAGTCGATCCAGATCGATGGTCACGTTCGGACGAAGTGTCACCCGCACGCTGTGCTGCCAGCCCTGCTCGCCAAAGCGGGGACCGCGCGCATGGACCGCCTCGACTTGATCAAGGGACCGAAGGATCCCCTCACCGACGAGAAATCCGGCAGCCAGTTCGCGATCATGGCCGGGAGTGCGCATGGTGATCGAGACCGTTTTCGATTTACGGCCCGCATCAGGACCGTAGGCGATCTGAATTTCAAGCGGTTCTTCCAGCGCAAGATGGTCCGGTAGGAGTTGGGAATCCTGGCCAGAGACCCTTGTAATCTGCCGGGTGAGATATCGCTGGGTGCTCATAAATCGCGCATTGGGAAAACGTCGACTTCTATCGAATACAACTTAATCCCATCCGACTGAGTTGCGCAAGCGCTCGCCAATGCCAACTGACAAATGCCCCGGAGGCTGATCCTTCGACAAGCTCAGGATGACGGAATTTAAAAGAGACTTTTACAGTGATCTCTTTACCGGGTGAGGACGGTATAGAGACCGTCCTTGGGGAGGATGATGGTGGCACTTCCGTTTGTAATTTGCGGCTGGAGATCGGCCTTGGTGTAGCCTTGTTCATCGAGACTGGCGGCCTTGATGGCGGTGCCATTCGCGACGGTTACTTTGGCGTCGATGTCGCGGACGGTGATGGGCGGGCGACCAATGTCCTGAATCACACCGTTGGCTGCCTTGAAGCCGTACATTTTTTCCTCGGTGAATGCCTGGATGAGAA
>Ga0206872_10057_pt1 | contig 34121 bp, 29 predicted proteins | sample Alteio_BWOrgCont_34_FD_152906 | JGI IMG/M metagenome (GOLD analysis project Ga0206872, IMG submission 152906) | Enriched cells from forest soil in Barre Woods Harvard Forest LTER site, Petersham, Massachusetts, United States -... | ecosystem: Environmental > Terrestrial > Soil > Temperate forest >... | reverse complement strand
AATGTATGATAAACAGGCATGTGTTGTTGTTTTAATGTTGGAATGTTGAAATGTTCACGTAGGGTCGGGAACGTTGAAAACCGGTTATGGCAATATCAAATTTGCTTACGGCGACTACCTGATCATCCCCCGCGGCACCATCTATCAAATGGAGTTTGATACGCCTGATAACCGCCTGTTTATTGTAGAAAGTTTTAGCCCCATCAGGGTGCCAAAACGTTATACAAACCAATACGGGCAGCTGATGGAGCATTCCCCTTATTGCGAACGGGACATTAAGCGGCCGACGGATTTAGAAACCCACGATGAAAAAGGCGACTTTAAAATACTTATAAAAAAACAAGGGCTGATATATCCCTACATCTACGGCACACATCCTTTTGATTTTATCGGCTGGGATGGCTTTCACTATCCCTGGGCATTCTCCATACATGATTTTGAACCGATAACCGGCCGCCTGCACCAGCCGCCTCCGGTACATCAAACTTTCGAGGGGCATAATTTTGTTATCTGCTCTTTTGTACCGCGCAAGTTCGATTATCATCCGCTGTCTATCCCTGCACCCTATAACCACAGCAATGTGGATAGTGACGAGCTTTTATATTATGTGGATGGTGATTTTATGAGCCGCAAAAGCGTAGTAAAAGGACAAATCACGCTGCATCCCGGCGGCATCCCGCACGGGCCGCATCCGGGGTCGGTCGAGAAATCTATTGGCAAAGAGTCAACAGATGAACTGGCGGTGATGATTGACCCGTTCAGGCCGCTGATGCTAACCGAGGATGCGATAAAAATTGAGGATGGGAATTATTATAAGAGCTGGGCTGGGTAAGGAGTTGTTGGAATGTTGTAAGGTTGAAATGTTGTAAGGTTGCAAGGTTGCAAAACAATTTTCAATATCAAACTGACAAGAACATTCCAACATTACAACTTTCCAACATTACAACAACAAAAAAATGGAAACACTAACACTAAATAAACCAAACAAAACAACCGATTTTTTACCGCTTAACGGTACCGATCATGTTGAATTTTACGTAGGCAACGCCAAACAGGCCGCCTTTTATTATAAAACCGCCTTTGGTTTCCAGGACATGGCTTATGCCGGGCCTGAAACAGGCGTGCGGGACAGGGTATCGTACGTTTTGCAACAAGGGAAAATAAGGCTGGTTTTAACAACACCACTCCATTCCGACCACCCGATTGCCGATCACATCAAAAAGCACGGCGATGGGGTGAAAATACTTGCCTTGTGGGTGGATGATGCTTACGATGCCTTTAAACAGACCACAAGCCGTGGTGCTATACCTTACAAGCAACCCGAAACGCTAACCGATGAGCATGGCGAAGTACGGGTAAGCGGCATAAAATTGTACGGCGAAACCGTTCACCTTTTTGTGGAACGAAAGAATTATTATGGCGTGTTTTTACCAGGTTACCAAAAAATGGATACACATTATCACCCTGCCGACACCGGTTTGCTGTATATTGACCATTGCGTAGGAAACGTGGGCTGGCACAAGATGAATGAATGGGTCCATTTTTATGAAGAGACCATGGGTTTTAAAAACATCCTGACCTTTGATGATAAAATGATCTCCACCGAGTATTCGGCCCTGATGAGCAAGGTGATGAGCAACGGGAACGGCTATGTTAAATTCCCGATAAACGAACCGGCCGAGGGTAAAAAGAAGTCGCAGATAGAAGAATACCTGGAATTTTATGAAGATGAGGGCGTACAGCACCTGGCTTTAGCGACGCATGACATTGTGGCAACCGTGACCGAACTGCAAAACCGCGGTATTGAGTTTTTAACCGTACCGACAACCTATTACGATGATCTTTTAGATCGTGTAGGTCATATTGATGAAGACCTGGAACCGCTAAAAAAGCTTGGTATATTGGTTGACCGGGATGATGAAGGTTACCTGCTGCAAATATTTACCAAACCGGTTGAAGACAGGCCGACTTTGTTTTTCGAGATCATCCAGCGTAAAGGGGCAAAATCATTCGGCGCAGGTAATTTTAAAGCGTTATTTGAAGCGATTGAACGCGAACAGGAACTGAGGGGAAACCTTTGAGGATTTCGGATTTCGGTCCCGATAGCTATCGGGATTCGATTTCGGATTTATTGAATGCCGAGTGCGGAATGTCGAATATGAGTTTTTTAGTGCGGAAGTCGATATGTCGCCCCGATAGCTGTCGGGTATAGAGTTAATCGGGCTTTAACGTTCAGGCATGTGATTTCCTTGATTATATTTGAGCCCGGCATTTTTCCGGGCTTTTTTATGATGGATGTTGAGGAAGTTATAAACCTGTTGAAGCAAAAATCAAACCCGGCAAACCTTGCCGGAATGGCGCGGTTTGGTATTGAGATTAATATGGCATTGGGTATTCCAATCCCCGAATTGAGGAAGCTAAGCAAGGCCATAAAAAAAAACCATACCCTTGCTTTAGCGCTTTGGAGCACCGGTTTCCATGAGGCACGGATACTTGCTTCCATGATCGATGACGCAGCGCTGGTTACTTCCAAACAGTTTGATAACTGGGTGAGCGACTTTAATTCGTGGGACCTTTGCGACCAGGTTTGCGGCAACCTGTTCGACCGTACGCCATTTGCCATTGAAAAAGCGATAGCGCTTTGCAGCGCCAATGATGAATTTACAAAACGGGCCGGGTTTGTGTTAATGGCTGAATTTGCCGTACACGATAAAACGGCAAAAGATAGCCTTTTTATTGATTTATTGCCAATAATTGAACGGGAAGCGTGGGATGGCAGGAACTTTGTAAAGAAAGCGATTAACTGGGCCTTAAGACAAATTGGCAAGCGAAATAACGCACTCAATATTGCAGCGATTGAAACAGCCAACCGGATTCTGCTTCAAAATAATAAACCCGCAAAATGGATTGCATCAAATGCCATAAGTGAATTAACGAAAAAAACTTTTAGTTAAATTACAAGGCCCGGCTTTCTTTTTTCGATCAGCAATTGCTTTATTTTTATTATTTTTCAAATCGGGGCTAACTATTTTAGGCATATTCCGTAATAAGCATCCCGAGTATTTTGCGGTATTAATATTTGGCATAGATTTTTCTATATCACCCCCGATACTTTGTTTAAACTAACTATGACCCGATTTTTATGAGCGTTTCGGAAGGCAATGATTTCACTAATGATGATGCATCCCACCTTGCTCAAATAATTGATCATATAAATGCGGGTATCTGGGAGTTTGACATTACGACAAAGGATGTTAAATGGTCGGCCGGTTTTTATACGATTTTAGGTTATAAACCCGGAGAGATAGAATGCTCCTATAACTTCTTCCTCGAACATCTCCTTTACTATCATGATAAACCGGCTTTTTTAAAGGCTATTAATACCCGTAATGAAGACCAAACCAACACCGTTCACATCAGGCTGTTGACAAAAACGTCGGGGTATCAGTGGTTTGAAAGCACCACTAAAAAGTGGGAAGATGGCAGCGGCCCTAAATTTACCGGATCATTAATTAATATTAACCAGGCAAAGCTTTTAGGTTTACGGTCATCGCAAAATGATTTCTTTTTTAACGAAACAGGCACCATAGCCAAAGTCAGCGGCTTTGAAATTGATGTACCGACCATGAGTCTGACGTTATCAAAAGAAGCATTTGACATTTATGAACTAACCGATACCGTGAAATTAAGTATCGAAGAAGCCATCAGCTTTTTCGAACCCCAGTATCGCCCCTTATTAAACGAAGCCATTGATAACGCCATCAAATTCAGCAAGCCTTATGACATGGAGTTACTGTTCAGGACGGCTAAAAATAACATCATCTGGGTAAGGGCAAAAGGAATCCCAATTATCGACGATTATGGGAAATGCATAAAAATAAGGGGCATATTCCAGGACATTGACAGCATAAAAAAGAAAGGCCTTGCTTTACAATCCTCCATCAACTTGCTGAACGACCAAAACAAGCGGTTGCAAAATTTTGCCTACATCGTTTCACATAACCTTCGGTCGCATACCGGCAATCTGCAGTTTATGGTTAATTTATTCGAAGAAAGTGAATCGCAGGAGGACCGCACCGAAGTTTTTTCGCACATAAAATCAATCAGCAGCAGTCTTATTACCACTATAGAACACCTTAACGAAATTGTAAAAATACATACCGAGATTGACCGCGAAAGAAAGACCCTTGAGTTTGAAGAGGTGTTTAAAATGGTTGAATCGGCGCTTCAAAGCAATATCGAAAGTACCGGTGCCAAAATTGAATACGATTTTACAAAATGCCCGGTTATCAGCTATATACCGGCCTATCTTGAAAGCATATTGCAAAATTTGCTTACCAACTCGTTAAAATACCGCCATCCCGACAGGCGGCCGGAGGTTAGCTGCCGCACGGTTAAAGACCATAACCATATTTATATGATTTTTGAAGATAACGGCATCGGTATTGATATGGACCGTTATGGCGATAAAGTTTTTGGCATGTACAAAACCTTCCATCAAAACCCTGATGCGAAAGGCATCGGCTTGTTTATAACCCGCAACCAGATTGAATCGCTTGGCGGCACCATCAAAATTGACAGTACCGTAAATGTGGGAACGAAGTTTACTATTAGATTAGTTTAGTGAGTGGTGAGTAGTGAGTGGTCAATAAGGATAGTTGGGTTAAACAAATCTTCACTCACTACTCACTACTCACTACTCACCAATATAGCTTTCCAATATCTTAAAACCCGCCGTTGTTTCCAATTCAACCTTATCTATACTTTTTGGAAGCAGGATACAATCGCCCATTTTTACCGGGTAGCTCGCATGGTTGTGTTTAATTGTAAATTGCCCTTCAATACAAACATAAATAACAAAGGAATCAAGATTGGAATAATCCTTTGACGTACCTTTTGTAAAATCGAGCAAATTGGTGGTAAAGTACGGGCAGCTTACCAATTTTACGGTCTCATCCTTTTCGGGCTGGTATTTGGTTTTATATTCGGGGTAATGTTTGTAGTCGATTGCCGCAAGGGCTTCCTGAGTGTGCAGTTCGCGTTTGTTGCCTTTGTCGTCAACACGGTCGAAATCGTAAATGCGGTAAGTAATATCCGATGTTTGCTGTATCTCTGCAATCAGCAGGCCTTTGCCGATGGTATGCACGCGCCCTGCCGGTAAAAAGAAAACGTCGCCGGCTTTCGCATCTTCCTTATTTAAAATATCGGTTAAATGGCCGCTGTTAAATTTATCAAGATACTCCTGCTCCGTAAGTTCTTTGTTAAAACCCGCAATTAACGTCGAGCCGGGATCGGCCTCTATCACGTACCACATTTCGGTTTTCCCGAATGAGTTATGGTGTTTTTTTGCCAGTTCATCGTTTGGGTGCACCTGGATAGAAAGGTCATCATTGGCATCGATGAATTTTACAAGCAGCGGAAAGATATTTCCAAAGTGTTCGTACACTTTTTTACCAACAAGCTCCTCTTTATATTTTTCGAGCAGGTCTGCCAGCGACTCCCCTTGCAGTTCGCCGCCGGCAACCACCGAAACATCCGATTTAACACCTGATATTTCCCAGGTTTCGCCGCAGTTAGGCAATGCGCCAAAATCTTTGTGGAGGTAGGTTTTGATCTTTTGACCGCCCCATATTTTGTCCTTGTAGATGGTTTTGAATTTTAGAGGGTATAATGGTATCATGGTGTAGAATTTAAAGTATTAACTGCATGCGGTAAAAATCACTCGTTTCATGGAAGAAATGGAATTTCAAGTTGCTTGCAAATCCTTTTGCATAGTAAATTTTCCAATTCCTGGTGTCTGCCAACTGCGGTTTGTTTTTGATTTAAAGGATTGACATAAATTGAATGGTTACTACCCTCTCGTAACAGATAACAACCATTTTTTTCTATATGTTTGATTAAAGCAGAACGCTTCATCAGCTCAGTTCAAGTTCTTCAATAATTACATCTTTACCCAAGTATTCTTGTTCCGTAATTTCTTTGTTGGTATCTAATATCAGCTTTAAAGCATCTAATAAATTTGCTTTCAATTCTTCAATGGTTTCACCCTGAGAAATGGCGGCCGGAACCTCTTCTATCTGGCCGACGTACCAGCCACTCTCTCCCTGTTCAATTATCGCTGTGAATTTCATACCCAAATATAGTTAAAAACCGATTGCCTTATATGTAAATTATTTCAGGTTCAATAACATTAAAATATTTTGGTTTTATCCCACCTCGGGAAACCAGATCAACCTTCCAGTTTAGCTTTGTTTCCAGTTCGTCTGCCAAATCTATAAATTCGACGCCAATGGGGCCATTAAATTCTACAATAATATCAATATCACTGTTTTCATTGAAATCATCTCGAACAATTGAACCAAATAAACCAATGGATGCTATTGGATATTTTTTAATCAATTCAGATTTATAAAGTGACAGAATATTTCTTATTTCGTTAAGATTAGTCATATTATAAAACGTCTTTGTAAGATTGTTCGATCAGACTCATGACATAGTCAACATCGCCTTCGCTATTAATATACACCCTACGGTCCAATACCCAATTATAGCTATCCGGAACTTTAAAAAGTCTCGTCTCTGGGTCATTGTAATTTATTGGTCTCAAATAGATTAACAACTTGGCTTTTTGAATATGTACTTCGGCAAATATTTTTGAAACTTTGAAAGCTATGTAGTTATTATTGACTTTTTCTTGAATATTTTCGTCAAGTTCAAATATTTTCCCTTTAAGGATTAGAAAAAGCTCTTTTACAAATGGCTGACCTTTATTTAAATGTTCTTCAAGAGAAACCTCATTTATTTTTTTAACTGAATAATCGGCGGGTGCATCGTCAACTACTGGTTCTGTAAATTTCGGTTTCTCTTCATCTCCTTTTACATTTTCTAATGTGAACGTGTTATTCTCATAATAATGATATCTATATAATTCCAGCTTAGCCGAGATTTCATTTAAAGCAAAAATATCATAGGGATTGTAACTTTCCGCAATGCAAATTACTCTTGGGTTTTTCCAATCTATTTTACTTGCCTTTTCATGCCCCAATTTTTTAGTCACAAGCATCTCAAAAAACTCAACCTTTTGGGACTTTAGCCAGTTTAAATAGAATAGCGATTGAGTAATTACATTATCATTTTTGTTTCTTTTATATTCAATAATAACTGGCGCACCGTTTGCATCAATTGCAAGAGTATCTATTCTGCCTCCGTGAGTGGTTTGATATTCTGAAGATAAAAAGTGCATATCAAGAACTTCCAACAAATTGTCTTCTATTAATTTTTGTAACGCTTTTTCTTTATCAAGGGATATCAGGCTTAATTTTTTAAGCCTACCGTCAATATTATGGAATACTGGCATTGTTTAAGGGTTTAGAAATGTAATTAACAAAAAAGTCCGCATAAAACTACACGGACTTTTAATTTATTCCAAATTAATATCTCCTATTTACCCAGCTTCTTCTTCAAATTCTCATCAATCGCCGCCAAAAACTCTTCTGTGTACAAATAGTCTTTGCCGTGCTCCACTTTTGGTTTTATGGTGATGGCTAAATCCTTAGTCATTTTGCCGCTTTCAACGGTTTCAACGCAAACTTCTTCCAGGGTTTTGCAAAATTTAATCAGTTCCTGGTTATTATCCAGCAATCCGCGGAACTCCAAACCGCGTGTCCATGCAAAAATGGATGCTATCGGGTTGGTTGAAGTGGGTTTGCCTGCCTGGTGATCACGATAGTGGCGGGTAACTGTACCGTGTGCAGCTTCAGCTTCCATAACGGTACCATCAGGTGTAACCAAAACAGACGTCATCAACCCTAATGATCCAAAACCTTGCGCTACTGTGTCCGACTGTACATCACCGTCATAATTTTTACAGGCCCAAACAAAATTGCCATGCCATTTTAACGCCGATGCAACCATGTCGTCAATTAAGCGATGTTCGTAGGTGAGCTGGTTTGCTTCAAATTCAATTTTAAACTCCTGCTCATATATTTCCTCAAAAATATCTTTAAAACGGCCATCATATTTTTTAAGGATAGTATTTTTTGTCGAAAGGTATAAAGGCCATTTCTTTAACAGCGCCTGGTTAAAACAGGCACGGGCAAATCCTTTGATAGATTCGTCGGTATTATACATGGCAAGCGCCACGCCGTCGCCTTTAAAATTAAAAACTTCAAACGATTGTTCGTTCCCGCCATCTTCGGGCGTAAAGGTAATGGTCAACTTGCCCTTTCCTTTGGTTACAAAGTCAGTTGCGCGGTACTGGTCGCCAAAAGCGTGACGGCCAATGCATATAGGGGCCGTCCAGTTTGGCACTAATCGCGGTATGTTAGTCATTACAATCGGTTCGCGGAAAACAGTGCCATCCAAAATATTACGTATCGTGCCATTTGGTGATTTCCACATCTGTTTAAGGTTAAATTCCTTTACCCGTGCCTCATCGGGGGTAATGGTGGCGCATTTAATCCCTACGCCATATTTTTTTATAGCATTTGCAGCATCGATGGTAACCTGGTCGTTGGTTTCATCGCGATATTCAATACCGAGGTCATAGTATTTAATATCAAGGTCCAGGTATGGGAATATTAATTTATCTTTTATAAACCTCCAGATAATGCGGGTCATTTCATCGCCATCCAGTTCGACCACCGGATTTTCTACTTTAATTTTTGACATTTTGATGCTGATTTTTAATGACGCCAAATATATAAAATTGGGCGAACAGTTGATTAGGTGAGTGGTTGATTAAGTGAATAGTTGAATAAACGGGTTGTTTATTTAAGTACCATTGCCAACTTATCAACTTAATCAACCCAATTAACATTTTTTTCGACTACTTTTATAAAATAAATTCAAGTAAAACAGAGTTAACCATATTAACTAAAAGCGCAGACAATAAATTATGATAAAATTGATCTACAAAACAACAATTTTAACCCTTATTGCATGTTGTACAGCCTTTATGGCGAAGGCCCAAATCGGTTTTGATTATTCACAATATGAAGCAGGCGTGGCTGTAGGCTTTAACCAGGTATACGGCGATGCCCAAACACAAACCACAACCCAATCCATCCATTTTAATTTCACTTATAATGCAACACCGTTTACAAATTTTGTGTTGGAGACGCAGTTGGGGAAACTAACAGGCGGCGACTCATTAAAAACAACAAGCGGCAGATACTTTAATAATGATTTTACCAGTTTTATTTTCAGGGGGCAATTGCAATTCGGTGAGTTTCTTGACTATTCGCGCAGTCCCTTTAAAAATGCGATTAAAAACCTTTACGTATCAGCAGGCGTCGGTTTGGTGATAGACCGTATTACACAGGTAAACAGGTATTCCATTCAGCTGCCGATGGTTTATACACCCGGATTAGACAGAACTAACGAACCTTTTATCCCTTTACGCATTGGGTACGAATTTAAAGTATACAATAAATACGATCAGCCGGCCTTTAAGGTCGACCTTGGATATGAATACAACCTGGTGCTCAGCGATAACCTCGACGGCCTGGTAGCCGGGAGCCACTACGATGCCTATACCCAATTTACCATTGGCGTAAAATTTGCCATCGGCGGAGCAATTGTGTCGTACAAAAAACAAATACCCTATTAGTTAGCGGCGATAAAATTTATTAGTTGTAAATTTGGATTGTGGTTCGATTTTTGGATATATTTTATAAATCTGCAAAATGAAGAAGGACACATTTTCTCCTGGGTTTGACGATGAGAACGAGGACAGGGACAAGACCTTAAAAGATGACCTCGGCGAGACTATTGATAAGGAAGACCTGGCTTATAACGCCGAGGACGACAGTTTTGAATACGATGTAAAAAGCGATGATCCTGATTACCAGCACCCGGATCCGTACAACACTTCGGTAAAAAACGGGGAGGATATGAACTCAACTTATGATGAGGCGAACCCATTTGATGCCGTAGATGAATATATCCCCAATGAATCGTTGGAAACCGATGTTGATAAATTAGGGATGCATATTGACGATGGCGAAATAGTTGAGCTTGATGCGACAGACCGTGTGCTTGGCCACACTCCAGAAGATGACCGTGATGATTTGGATGAGGAAGGGTACCCAAAGAATGACAGGTAAAGATGGCCAAACGGCCGCTGTTTTTGGATAAACCTCTTTTTTAAACTAAATTTGTGTTATGCAAACGACAGTTTATAATAAAGCTTCATTAATACAGCAATTGTCAAGTCATAGTAACGAAATAAAGGACTTTGGTGTAAAACAATTAGGCTTTTTTGGTTCATTCGCCAAGGATACCAACATAAATACTGATAGCGACGTAGATTTTTTAGTAGAGTTTGAACCAGGTAAAAAGACTTACGATAATTTTATAGACTTATCTTTTTATTTAGAAGAATTGCTCGGCCGTAAAGTAGAGCTGGTTACACCGCAGTCGTTAAGTAAATACATAGGGCCCCATATCCTAAATGAAATAGAAAATGTTTGCCTCTAACCTGGAAGTGATCCATAATAATCTGCACGTCCCCACATTTAAAATCCGCACATCAACCCCTTACTGTCAACCCCGCGTAATCTGCACATCCCCACATCAAAAATCTGCACATCAATCCCTATCTTTGCATGATAGTAACTGACACATTGTATGCTTAAAGGATTTTTTAACGTTCCTGCGCCGCAGAACGAGCCGGTATTAAATTACGGCCCGCGCAGCGTGGAAAGGGCGGCGCTTAAAGCCGCTTTAGATGAGGCGCGCGCCCATCAAATTGATATACCGATGTACATTGGCGGTAAAGAAGTTCGCAGCGGCAAAACCGCCGAAATACGCCCGCCGCATGATCATAAACACTTATTGGCAACTTTCCACCAGGGCGACAAAAGCCATGTAGCTGCCGCTATTGATGCAGCGCTGGCCGCAAAGGCCGATTGGGAGAACCTGCCCTGGGAACAAAGGGCCGCTATATTTTTAAAAGCTGCAGAACTGCTGGCCGGGCCATATCGTGCAAAGATAAACGCGGCAACCATGCTTGGCCAGTCGAAAAACGCTTACCAGGCCGAAATTGACGGCGCATGTGAGCTGATAGACTTTTTGCGCTTCAATGTGCATTATATGAGCCAGATTTACCAGCAGCAGCCCCCTATTTCGGGCAAAGGTGTTTGGAACCGCTTAGAACAGCGCCCGCTGGAAGGTTTCGTTTTTGCATTAACGCCGTTTAACTTTACCGCCATTGCAGGTAACCTGCCAACATCTGCCGCCCTGATGGGCAACGTGGTGGTTTGGAAACCCGCCAATACGCAAATATACGCCGCCAATGTGTTGATGCAGGTTTTTATTGAAGCGGGGGTACCGGCAGGTGTAATTAACCTGGTATATGTAAGCGGACCTACCGCCGGGGAGGTAATATTTAACCACCCGGATTTTGCAGGCATTCACTTTACCGGCTCGACTGGTGTTTTCCAGGATATATGGAAAACGATTGGCAATAATATCCATAAATACAAAACCTATCCACGCATTGTTGGCGAAACCGGTGGTAAGGATTTTGTACTGGCACATCCAAGCGCCGATGCTGATGTGGTGAATACAGCGCTTTTACGTGGCGCATTTGAGTACCAGGGACAAAAATGTTCAGCCGCATCCAGAGCTTATATACCTGCTTCGCTATGGCCTGCTGTTAAAGAAAAAATGCAGCGTGATATGGCTTCGTTCAAAATGGGTCCGGTGGAAGATTTTGGCAATTTTATTAATGCTGTGATCGATGAAAAATCATTTGATAAACTGGCTAACTATATTGACGCCGCAAAAACCGATAAAAACGTGGAAATTGTTGCGGGCGGTAAATACGATAAAACAAAAGGCTGGTTTATTGAGCCCACAGTATTAAAGGTAAACGACCCGTATTATGTCACCATGTGCGAAGAACTTTTCGGCCCGGTACTTACCATTTATGTGTACGATGACAAAAAATGGGACGAGGTACTGGACATTGTCGACAAAACATCTATCTATGCCCTAACCGGAGCAATTATTGCGCAAGACAGGTATGCTATAGCCGAAGCAACCCAGCGCCTGCGCAACGCTGCCGGTAATTTTTATATAAACGATAAACCAACCGGCGCGGTAGTTGGCCAGCAGCCATTTGGCGGGGCAAGGGGCTCGGGCACAAATGATAAAGCCGGCTCTATGATCAATTTACTGCGCTGGGTGTCCCCGCGTACAATAAAAGAAACATTTGACCCGCCGAAGGATTACCGGTACCCGTTTTTGGGTAAAGAAGTTTAGTCGATGGTCGATGGACCATAGTCCATAGCCATTTTAGGTGTTTTGCTATGGACTATGGTCCATCGACCATGGACTTCCGCCTGGCTATGGTCCATCGACTATCGACCATCGACCTCCTACTTAAACTTAAACACATTCTCCATATTGGCGTTATCGTAGGCGCTAACCTTCATGTCGATGATGGTGCCGGTACCAAGGCTGTAAACCCAGCCGTGCACACCTAAGGACTGCCCGCTTTGCCAGGCGTTTTGTACGATGGATGTTTTGCAGAGATTGTAAACGTTTTCAATCACGTTGTATTCAACAAGGCGGTCGCAGCGCTCATTGATGTCGGCTATCTGGTCAAGCTCATGGGCATGCAGGCGATAAACATCTTTTATGTGCCGCAGCCAGTTATCAATTAAACCAAACTGCTGGTTGCTGATGGCGGCTATTACCCCCCCGCAACCATAATGCCCGGTAACAATAACGTGTTTTACCTTTAGCACATTAACCGCGTAATCCAGCACCGAAAGCATGTTCATATCCGAATGGATCACCATATTGGCAATATTGCGATGCACGAATATCTGACCGGGCGCAGTATTGGTGATCTGGTTGGCCGGCACCCTGCTATCCGCGCAGCCTATCCACAACACAGGCGGCGACTGCCCCTGCGCCAGTTTTTGAAAATATTCCGGATCAATTTTCAGGGTATTTTCAACAAACCGTTTATTCCCTTCCAACAGGCTTTTATATAAATCGCTGTTGGTATCGTCGGGTATTTTAGCGCACATGGTATTTTAAAAAGGATTTATCATTTCAGCGCCAAGATAAATAAAAAATTGTTGTAATGTTGGGAGGTTGGAAGGTTGAAATGTTTTAATGTTGTAATGTTGGAAGGTTGAACAGCTACTGAAACATGAAAAATATCGCGTTTATAATTTTGTCTTTTTTTTCCCTTGATTCTTTTGCGCAAAAGGAAAGTAAAATTGATACTGTTTACTATTTGATTAATAACGCTAACGCACAGGTTAATTCGCCCACGTGGAAAATTGAAATAGACTATCCTTATAAGTATTTTATCTTAGCGTGTCGGTGTCTCTCATCTAATGCGAATCCTGCATTATCTTATAACATGAAAATTAATGGTTGGATTATTCGTAAAAAAGAGATGGAAACCTTAAAATCGGTTAATATCACTACCTTGATACTTAAAGCAAAAAAGTTTTTGAATAACAATTTTAATGGACAATATGCTATTTTTTTAATGGAACCACTGGGCAAAAGATATGTTGTTCATAAGGTTGTATTATATAGTACAGAAAAAGACCCCGGATTAACTGATTATGAGAACATAACTGCGCCCGATACAGCAAAAAAGAAAAAGCAATAATTTATGCTCTCATTATCGGTGTTATCTCCGCAAGTTTTCAAAAGATTTACAATTGCCCTAACGTCTGTTTTGGCACCTCACCAGACACTCGCGTCGCTTGATTTGTGATTTGTACTTATTAGATTTTTCTACCGCCTACCTTTCAGATCGGGTGCCGAAACAAGTTCGGGATGACGTGCGGGTCGGCGCACCTATTGCTATGACTCGCCCACAGCAAACATTACAATCTTTCAACCTTACAACATTACAACACCCCCCCTCACTCCAAAGGCTTTCCGTAAACGGCCAATGGCGTTAAGCGGTTTTGGAAGATAAGGTGGCTGTCTTCCGAAAATTTCTTAAAATCATCTGCGCTTTCCTGGCCGGGGTACGGGGCGTAATATTGATCCGTACCGGCATTGCGCCATATCAGCACGTACGAGGTGTTGTGTTTTGAAATGATTGGCAGCAAAACCTTTGTCCACCAGTCGGCCTGGGGGATATTTAGGTAACCTGTTTCGGCAAGGCAGGCCAGTTTATGATGTTTGGCTGCTATAACATCCAGCAAGGCCAGTCTTTTGTCGAGGTTTTTCTGATAGCTGCCAACCTGGTTATTATAGCAATAGTTATCAAAGCCGATAAAATCAACATAACCGTCGCCGGGGTAGCGTTCTAAAAATTCAGCTTCCGAATTAAAATCGGCAACAGAAAAAACGATCAGCAAATTATGCAGCTTTTTGGTATTTCGCATATAATCAATGGTAAAGCGCCATAGCGTTTTAAACTCATCGGGCGTACAGGTATTTTTGCACCACCAAAACCAGGTGCCGGTAAGTTCATGAAAGGGCCTGAAAAGGATGGGTATATGTTCGCCATCTTTACCTTTCAAATCAGCAAGGTATTTTGCAGCCTTATCAAGGTACTCTGCATAATTATCGTGGAATGCGCCACCCGGGATAATATCGGCAACGGTACGCCGGGTGGTATCCCACGCAGTTTTACCGTCCGTTGGGTTATCCATGTGCCAGCTAAATGTATTAATGCCGCCACGTTCGTAGGCCTCTACCACCCGTTCCTGCTGTACCCTAAACGGGAATTTATTAATATCAAGCGTACTGTCGTGTTCAAGTTTTGCCAGGTCCCAGCCATAAACTGCGGGGTAAGTCCCGGTTACGCCTTTTACATCCGAACTATCATCATCGTACTTCCAATTTACACCATACCCTGTATCGTCATGATGGCCAAACAATACCCCGGCGCCAATCAGTCGCTGCATACTGTTGTACAACTCGCGTGTTTCTGTCGTTGCACGTTTGTCGCAGGGGGAATTAAGTTGTGCCTTTGAGCATGAACTGAATAAAGTTATAAATAGAAGTATGTGTGTTTTTTTCATTGAAAAATTTGTATTAATGCATAGGGCCAGCCCCCTCTAAATCTCCCCCGGTAGGGGAGACTTTAGCTTCGCTCTTTTTTAAGCGCTTCCACTGCTCGTGCGGAACATCGGGAGGAGTCTATTCCTTTGTCAGCCTCAGCACCACCACATCATCGGCCGGAATGGTTTGTTTAAATGTTTTATTTGTCGTACCCGCGTCTTTTTTCTCCCAAAGGTCGCGAAGCTTATAGCTGGTTTTGTTAAAATCGATGCTGGTATTTGATACTGCATCATTAATTGCATGCGCTTTCCAATCGTAACTTACCTCCTGCGGGCGGTCCGAACGGTTTAAAAAGCAAACGGCCAGTTCATTATTGGCCAAGGGTTTTACCCATATTTCTATGCCGTCAAAAGCATAGAACCTGAAAGCTTCTATACCCATCGGGTCCTGATCAAGCGCTAAAATATCTTTATTGGTAAGAATTGCTATGGTTTGCTCCGACATTTTCCGCAAATCGTTACCGGCCATAAGCGGCGCGGCCAGCATGCACCATAACGAAAAGTGGGCCCTGTCTTCGTTAAATTTCATGCCATTGCCAACCTCCAGCATATCCGGGTCGTTCCAATGGCCGGGACCGGCGTATTGCCTGATGCTGTCCTGCCTGTCAAGAATATTTAACACGCTTAAAGGCTTCCAGCCATTTTTTGCAATTGTTTCGGCAAACGCCGGGCCTATGTCGCCGGTGCTGCGCCATAACTGGCCCACATCTTTTGCCCAACGCCAGGGTTGATGCTGGCCCCACTCGCATAAACTGAAAACCATCGGCCTGCCTGCGGCACGTATAGCTTTGCTCATTGTTTTATAGGCTTCAATGGCATTTATACCATCGGTACTGCACCAGTCGAATTTTAAATAGTCAACGCCCCACGAAGCATATAAACGGGCGTCCTGGTATTCATAACCGCGGGTACCCGGGTAACCGGCGCAGGTTTTTGTACCGGCGCAGTTGTATATGCCAAACTTTAACCCTTTTGAATGTACGTAATCTGCAAATTCCTTCATGCCATTTGGAAACTTCTTCGGGTCGGCTACCAGGTCGCCGTTTTTGTCTCTTTCCATTGCCATCCAGCCATCATCCAAAACAAAATATTGGTAACCTGCATCTTTCATACCCGATGATACATAAGTATCAACCATGCCTTTAAGCAAAGGTTCGTCGATATTGGTTTGAAAAGTGTTCCAGCTGTTCCAGCCCATGGGCGGCGTTTGGGCCAGCCCTTCAAATTTTTGGGCATGCACCGAAGAACACGCAGCTATGCCGATCAATGATGCCAGCAGGAAGGATTTTACAGGTTGTATTTTCATGATTTGGTTACTAAACTTAATGTCGTCCCAAACAAAGTGAGGGAACTTATACGATTCGAATGGTTTATTTTGCCGGTAGTATAAGTTCTCTCCCGTTCCTCGCCGAGACGACATTTTTATTGTTTGTTATTATTAATTCTTCAATTTCCCATCAGGCATATTCAGCGACTGAAACAAGTTAACATCCGCCGAATTTTTTATGCTGATTGGCAACACATTTGCCGATGTTTGCGCCTTTACAAAACGCAGCTCCGCTCCTTTCACATCATCCAAAACAAAAGCCGGGCGCTGATCATTGTTCATAAAGCTTAACTGAACGTTCTCCATTTTTATCCCTTCAACATGCCTTATAAAAAAACCATACGCTGGCAACGTGCCAAAGCTGCCCGGTTCGGGATAACCTTTTTCCATTTCGGGCACCAGCCGTTCAGCCTGTGCCGAACTACCTGTGCCTTTATAATAAATTTTCACATCTTTAATATCAATATCCTTTACGGGATGGCCGGGAATACCGCCGATCAAGACGCCCTGTGCAGGTTCAACATTGTAAGCGATAACATTACTGATAATAACCCGGCGCAATTCGCCAACCGGCACACCTTCGGGACCACGCATGCGTGCGCCGATCCGCAAAAAAATTGGGGCGTTTACAATGTCGCGCATAGTGATATTGCTGATGGTTACATCTTCAAGGAGCGCGCCGTCAACGGTTTCGAGCGCCAGGCCACGGCAATAGTTAAATACACAGTTGGATATGGTAATGTTTTTAAAGCCGCCGTTTGACTCGGTACCAAACTTTATCCGCCCGGTAGGCTCTTTTACCGTTCTTTTATAAGTTCCGTCCAAAAACGATCCTTCTTCAAAACCGCTTACCTGGCAATTGGTGATCGTTACATTTTCGGTAGCGCGCGCAAAACCCAGGCCGAAAGTACTTTTTAAGCAAATGCCATCGTCGTAAGGTGAATTTACACTGCAATCGGATACGTGCACATTGCGGCAGCAGTCTATGTCCATGCCATCGCGGTTGGTATCCATCTTTACATTGCTGATGGTCAGGTTATCGACGCCGGTTGCTAAAATTGCAAACCAGCCGCCATGCAGTATAGTGATGTCTTTTATATTAACATTACGGCAAAGGTAAAGTGCGATAGATTTATTAGCCGACTGTTTATTATCCTTTACATAGTCGCGGTACAAACCCTTGCCCCATATCATTCCCTGCCCGAGTATCGAAACATCGTGCAGGTTTTCGCCCCAGATCAGGCTGTTGTGCCAATGGCTGTGGCCATAATCCTGGTAAGTGGTATTAACGCTTACTTCTTCCCCATCGTAGCCATTTTCGGCGGTTACAGGTGCGGCAATTATAGTTGCACCCTGATCGATAAACAGGGAAATATTGCTTTTCAGATGGATAGAACCCGATAAATAGTTACCAGCAGGCAGGTAAACTGTACCGCCGCCGGCTTTTGCAGCTGCATCAATGGCTTTGTTAATGGCTTTACTGTCTAAACTGATGCCATCGCCAATAGCGCCGTAATCTTTTATATTGTAATAAATTGATTGATTGCCAATAGCTGCATTTGCAAAGTTGAGGGATGCAATTAGCATGATCAGCATCAATTTAATACGATGTAACATTTTTTAAGTTTAAAAGCTGCACTTGTCCAGCAATCCCCTTTCAAATTTAAATATACAGCTAATTACTGTTTATCAGCAACTAAAAAAATCGCGCCATAAGCCGGAACAGTAACTATTATCCCTCCCGATACGTTGGCCGCAATTGCCGCCACCGAATCAAAATTGGATGGCCCGCCCGAAATACCGTTATTGGGCCCAAAACCGTTTATATAAACCATTCGCGAAAAAGGGGGATTATCGGTACCACCCTTCAGCTCATAATAGTAATAATTGGCGCCTATCGCAAAGTTGTTAAACGCAACAGTAACTACCTGGTCACTGCTGCCGGTGTTTACTAAAACAACCCCGGCCTGGCCAGATGAGAATGATGAACCATAACTCACAATATTGGGGCTTGTACTCACTGAACTCACCATCCTGTCGCCAAAATATTTCTGGAAAAAGTGCATGTAGTAAAATGCAGGCCTGGCGTTCCATTTTGCAACCCCGCCCGGTTCGTCGCCTATATTAAACATCCCCTGGTCATCGCCGTTACTCCATCCGTTGGCGAGGTCCCAGCGGCTCGACATGCTGATCTGGTTCCTCTGCACCTCGGCCAATACCATGATGGCATGCAAGCCCGAAATATTTGAAACACTTTGCTCCGATCCGGTAGCCTGTATGTTCCACTCGTCCATTGCCACCGGTTTTTGTGTAATACCCGCGTTTTGTACCGATGATTTTACCCAGCCCATCATGGCGCTGGTCATGGAAGCAGGTGTGCTTAAAATTATATCAGGCGTTGAGTTTTGGGCATAGGGCGTATAATAATTGTGAACCACAAAAAAGTCGGCGCTGTTACCTGCGGCGGCTAAAACATCGGCGTTCCAGTTGCTAACCCCTGCATTGTTGCCAATATCATTTGAACTTGTTAACACGATGCCGATCTTTATATTAGCATTTCCGGCCTGTGCCGCCGCAGCCCTCATCGAATCGGCAAATACTTTAAAATGGGTGCCGTAAACAGTACCTGTTATTACAGCAGGCTGGCCGTCCTGGTTTTTTGTTACATCAATTCTGTAGCCTGCTTCCCAATTGCCATAATTTTCGTTGCCTACTTCCCAGTATTGCGTACGCGCTTTATCGTACCTTACCCAATTAGCGGCCAAATGCGCGGCTGTTTGCACCGGCGTTGGGCCGGTACCATAACGTGCATAACCATAGTTAACGGTTATTAAACCGGTGCTGTTGGTTTGCTGTAAAACCTTGTAATAATTATCGAGGCTTACTGTCCAGCTTTGGGTATTATTGCCAAACCAGTAATCTGCAGCCGAGGCGTTGCCGTTATCATCAAGCAGGTTAACGGGCGCGTCGGCGGGCGCCTGTACATTGGCGCCATCGCCATCCCAAAAATAAACATCGGAAAGACTGCCGCCGGGCGCCCTTAAAATTTTCGGGGCCAGGGCAGTTATGTTAGCCATTAAAACAGGTTCGGTAACGTATTGCCCCATATATGGATTGGTATTATTGCCATATATGTTTGCCGATGATTTGGTGATGATCTGGCTGAGGTCAACGGTAACCCCCACCGCTCCGCTTGCCGATGGCTTTGACACGGTTATGGTACTGCTTGGTTTTGTAAATGTTTTCCCTGCCCAATTAGTAAGGAAAAAACCCTGCGTGCTGGCAACAGACGGGTCGGTACCTGCAACAATGCTGCCCCCGGGCCCTGTCCCAACCCCGGTTCCTGGGGTTACCGGTGTTGTGTTGCCGCCGCCTGAATTATTCGCCGGCTCCTTTTTACATGATTGTATTACCACCAATGAAGCTAAAATTAATAGCGCTGTCTTTTTAAAGTTTTTCATATCTTAATCCTTTTATTCACTAAAATCAATTCTTTTAATTATCTCAATACATGCCCTGCTGTTATGGTAAGGGCACTTCCATATCCCAACTTTGTCTTCAGAACGCATGGGGTTGTCATCCTGTTTTATCCCCCAAAACCATTCGCCGTTTACTGTATCCAATATTTTGTCTTTTACAAATGCCCAGCTATTAACCGATGCCTCCAGGTACTTTTCATTGCCGCTTATTTGCCAGGCATTAAAAAAGCCTACCATCGCCTCGGCCTGTACCCACCAGTGCTTTTCTTTTATTAACCGATCATCGGCCGGTTCATATTCATACCATAAACCGCCATCGCTATCCAGTCCCTTGATCGTGGCATCTGCTATAGATGTACTGATACGCTTTAATACTCCTGCCATGGCTTCATTTTCAATTACTTCGGCAGCCTCCAGCAAAAGCCAGGTTGCTTCAATATCATGACCGTATGATACCAGATCGGACTTGCGGTTCCAGTACTCGTCAAAAAACAACACGAGGTGGTGCTTTCCATCATCGATAAAATGATCAAAGAAATTATCCAACAGCATCTCGATATGCTCCTTTAAAGCCTTATCGGGCCAAACGCGGTAAAGGTTTGTATAAGCCTCAAGCACGTGCAGATGGGTGTTCATTGTTTTTTTCTCATTTGCATCTTTGGCGCTCAAACGCAGGTCGCCCATCGTTTTCCAATCGCGCGTAAAAGCTTCGAAATAACCGCTTTTAACAGGATCATATGCTTTTTCCACCAATAAATAAAACAGGTCGACAGCCCGCTGCCTGGCTGACTCATCGCCGGATGCCCGGTAATATTCACTAAAAGCATAAATAGTAAATGCGATGGCGTAAACCTGTTTTTTTGTATCCAATGGATTACCCTGGTAATCTACAGACCAATAAACGCCGCCGTATTCCTCATCAATAAAATGGCCTGTAATAAACCGGTACGCCCTGTGGGCCATGTGGAGACAAGCCGGATCGGCATTATGGTTAAAGGCCGCCGAAAATGTCCACAATATGCGGGCATTTAATACAGAACCCTTTGGCGCTCCGGGGCTATTTTGATTATCATTATCAACTTTACCGTAAAAGCCGCCATTTATATCATCAGGCGCGTTTTCTATCCAATACTTAAGTATGCGGTTTAACTCCTCACCAAGCTCTTCTTTATAAATACCCGTTTTCTCTTTAACCTCCAACTCCCCAATCATTCTATTATTGTTTTCATTTTTTATTTTTATAATGTCTGTTTAACGGTTTTACCTTTGGCAACAAGCTTAAATTCGCTCCTGGTTATTCGTTTCAGACTAAAGATTTTGAACTTAACCGCTGCCTGTTGCCATCAATTAACCCGTAGAGGGTATTTACCGATGAGGCGGAGCGCAAACCATCCGCAGGCGTGTTTATTACATAGTCCAGCAGTTTGTTTACCGTAGTTGTAGCCACATGCATCCTTGTGTCTGACGAGGCATAATAAATATACACCCTGTCGTCGTCATCCCTGATCCATCCATTGCAGAATACAACATTTGATACATCCCCTATTCTTTCCCCGCCCTCTGGCGCCAAAAAGTACCCGGCAGGCTTATGCAATACTTTGGTTAAATCGTGCAGATCAGTCATGAACATGTACAATACATAGCGTAAACCGGCAGCAGTATTTCGCACGCCATGCGCCAGGTGCAGCCAGCCTTTTTCTGTTTTTATTGGGGTCGGCCCCTGGCCATTCTTTGCCTCGTATACAGTATGGTAATTTTTATTATCGATTATTGTCTCATCATTAACAACCGCATTCTCCATCGTTGCTGCCAGGCCAAAACCAATGCCACCGCCTTTGCCCGCGCTGATAAAACCGTCCTGCGGGCGGGTATACAAAGCATATTTGCCATCTACAAATTCGGGGTGCAGCACTACGTTCCTTTGCTGGGGCGAGTTTGTTACCAGGTCGGGCAGCCGTTCCCATTTTACAAGATCTTTTGTGCGGGCGATGCCGCATGCAGCAACCGCCATCGACTGGTCATGTGCCGGGGCCTCAGGATCGCGTCTTTCCGTACAAAAAAGGCCGTATATCCAACCATCCTCGTGGGCTGTTAAACGCATATCGTAAACATTGGTATCGGGTTCGTCAGTCTCGGGCAGGTTCACCGGGTATTCCCAGAATGTAAAACTGTTTATGCCGTCGGGACTTTCGGCAACTGCAAAAAACGATTTCCGGTCGGCCCCTTCCACCCGCGCTACCATTAAGTATTTACCGTTCAATTTTATTGCTCCCGCATTAAATACAGCATTAATTCCAAAACGCTCCATCAGGTATGGGTTTGTTTCCCGGTTAAGGTCATAGCGCCAGTAAAGCGGTGTGTGGGCAGCAGTAAGTACCGGGTATTTATAACGGTCGAAAACGCCGTTACCTGTACCTGATATTTCATTCAGCCGGCTGATCAGCTGCATTTGTTCTTCTTTTAAACGGCTCAAACGCTTTTCAAATACGTGTGTCATGTATAGTTAGTTAGTAGTTGATTGGGTTGATTAAGTTGATTTAGTTGACTGGGTTGGATTCCTTAACTTAATCAACCGCTCACTTAATCAACCTAATCAACCTCCCGATAGTTATCGGGATTAATAATCCTTCAATTTATTCCACCATGTCTTTTTCAATATAATTACAATAACAGCCAATATTCCGATAGTAACCAGCAGCGGCATTTTTTGACTCAATACCAGGTACATGGGCAATATGGTAAGGCAGCATTGGCCCATGGTGCCTATTACCACGTTAAACATATTCAGTTTAAAGTTTTTGTTGGCCTGAAATGATGGGTCATCGGCTAAAACAGCTTTTTTAACCGGTTCCCAAAAGCCCCAGGGGCGCACATTTGAATAAAAGGATTTTAATGTAGCCATATCCGTTGGCGGCCACGCATAAGCACCGATAATTGAGCCTGCCAACGAAACTGCGAACATAACCGGGAACCAGTTGAGCAGCTTTGCATCGGGAATAAAAACGGAGAAAATCATTGCTGTTACTATCCCAACAAGCATACCCAGGAAAAAACCGGTCGCATTAAATCGCCACCAGTGCCATTTCAACACATTTGATGCGATATACCCGCCATATAATGCTGATACTATCCATTGGAGCATACTGTTGATATCCTTAACAAAAAAACCAAGCATCACGCCGACAGCAACTACAACTACCCCCACGACGTAATTCATCGCGATGGTTCTCCTTGCTGACGCACCGGGGTTTATATATTTGATATAAATATCATTAACAATATAAGCCTGCGCCGCGTTCATCGTCCCGCTGAAAGTGCTCATAAATGCGCCTAATAAACCGGCAAGCAGCAAACCCACCAGCCCCACGGGCAAAAAGTTATTGATAACGGCCGGTAGTATCCGCTCAAAATCTATATCACCGGTACCGTTTTTTAAATTCATCTGGTGGTAAAATAGCAAGCCTAAAGCGGTTAGGCTGATGATAAGTGTATAACGGATGGGCAGCAGAATAATATTTACAAAACCGCTCATTTTACTGGCTTCTTCGGGCGAGCGTGTTGAAAGTATCTTTTGCATATCGTAGTTCGGCGCGGGACCGGCTAAGGCGCCAAAAAAACCTTTAAAAGTCATCATCATAAAAAACAGCCCGAACATGCCAAACAGCGAATACCCGTCACTTTGAATTTTTGATTTTACTTCAGGGATAATAGTCGACCAGTTTAAGCCGAGGTGCTTTCCAAAAAATGGACTGTACCACCCGCCAGGTACATTAAGATGATGACTGCTCAACTGCCCGGCTGCTATAAAGCCGATCCAGACGCATGCTACCGTCATGATCCCGTATTTTACCATATCGCCTACAACAATACTGTGCATACCGCCCAAAATGGAATAAAACATGGCAAAAAGGGTGAAGATAACCCCGTAAACATGCGGCACATATTGCGGAGCGACGTTAAATGGGATGTACCCTTTTATCATATCCCAGGGTACAAATATTTCGATAAACTTACCGAGCCCGATAAACCCGTAGGCCATAAAGCCCAGGCAGCTCAACAAGGCAAAGGCAATAACTATTACCTGCGATGCAGTAACGCCCGGACCAGTTTTACCGAAACGTGTTGCCAGCCATTCGGCCCCGGTTGATGCATTTGAGCGACGCAACCAGCGCGACAGGTACATCATCAAAAACACCTGGTTAAATACCGGCCAAAGCCAGGGTATCCAAATGCTTTTCATGCCATAAACAAAACACAGGCTTACCATCCACATGGTGCCGCTGATATCAAACATATCAGAAGCATCACTTAAGCCCAATTTATACCAGGGCAGCGATTTGCCGCCGAGCATATAACTCTCCTTATTCTGGCTTGCTTTTTTGCGGTACCATAACCCTATAAATATTGTGCTCAACAGGTAGAGCGCTATTATTGTAATATCTATGGGGTGAAGGTTCATTTATTAATTTGAAAATTTGATGATTTGAAAATTTGAAAATTACTTGTCGGTTTGTTTATAATGGTTTTACTAAAGTAGACCTATAAACAAAGATTTTATAATACTTTCTTAACCATAAATTCCAATTATTTTATCTTTCAATTCATTTTCAAATTTTCAAATTGCCAAATCTTCAAATTGCCAAATCCTCAAATCAATCAAATAAAAACCCGGTTCCCGGTGTAAGTTTCCCTGAACTCTTTCGGGATGCAGAGCTTTTTACGTTTAAATATCCTGTTGAAATTTGATATATTATTGAAACCGCATTTGTAAGCGATTTCGGCTACTGTTGTGGTGGAGTCTATCAGCATCCTGGAGGCATGGCCAAGCCTTATTTCGTTCAAACTATCAATAAATGTTTTACCGGTACGTTTTTTTATAAAGCGGCTAAACGAGGCTTCGGGCATATTGGCAATACGGGCAACTTCGGCAAGGGTTACCTGCTTGTTGTAGTTATTGTTCATGTGCTCAAACACCTTTTCAATGCGCCGGCTGTTGTAATAAAATTTCTCGTTGGTAAAGCTTGGATCCGAAAGGATTTTCATGTTGCGGGATGTCGACAGGTCGTGCAAAATCGACAGCAATTCAAGCACGGAGTCGAAACCGCTTTTCTTGTCTAACGCCTGTATCCGGTCTTTGAGTGCTGCGATGGTTTCCGGTGCAAATACTATACCCCGCTGCGAACGCTCCAGCATGCTTTTTAAAAAGCTAAGCTGGTTCCTTTTCAAAAATTTTTCATCAAAAAGATCTTTGTGGAACTGAATGGTGATCTCGGTAATTGCATCGCTCTGGCACTGGTTGGTAAACCAGGCATGATAAAGGTTCGGGCCGATAAGTGCCAGTTCCAGGTCGTCAATAACATCTATATGCCCTCCCACTACCCGTTTTGCACCCCTGGCGTTTAGTATCAGGTTAAGTTCATACTCCTCGTGATAGTGGAGCGGAAAGTCGAATTTTTTTTTAACCCTTGTAAAAATGGTAAAGCAATCACTGGGTGTCAGCGGGGTAATTTCGCGCATTACATTGCTTGTCATCATAAATAATTTTTATGTACAAAAAAAAAATCAATATACTAATACGAATTTAACAGTTAGGTGAAACAATCAATTAGTGAATTAGTGAATTAGCGCCTTGATAAACTAATCTTAAAGTTTTGCAACTTCTTCGGGGCTTAGCGCCTTTGCAGCAACATCATCAACTAACATCGTACCGGAGGCATTCCCCATTGCAACAAGTATTTTGAAACTATATGCCTTTTCGGGCATCTTTATTGTTTTTTTCCAGAGAGTCCATTCCTGATCGCCGGCTATCTTCGCAATATTCACACCATCACCCATTTGTTTATCCCGCGTATCTAAAAACACTACGGTAAATATAACGCCGTCCCAGTCGTTCTTGTCTTTTACAACATGACTGGCTTTTAATCCAGGCGCTGAATTCAACCGCCTGCACTTTTTTTTGGTATCCTTACGGTTTGGTCAATACCCACCCAGTTATCGGCATTGGTAGTAACAATGGCACAGCTGTGTTTGCCGCTTTTAAAATCCCAGGGCGTTTGTTGTGCACCGCCGCCGTTATTCCAGCCGAAAAATTCATCCTCGAACCCCACCATTCAACACAAGGTTTTTCTGGGCAAGCAAGCTGTTTGAACTAACAAGCACCAGGGCACAAACGCCAAGCAGGAAGTTTTTCATGTTTAAGTTAATAAGCAGGTAATAAAAAAGCCACCACCGGGTTATACTGCTGTTTTTAGTCCGGAGTCTGAAGTCTTAAGTTCTAAATCAAAACTGGAAACCATTTGACTTGAGACTTACGACTAAAGACTATCGACTTTACCCGTATAACCGGCGATGGCTAAAATTTAATCAACTATTAAGTAAACCTTGCATTATTACAGCGTTTTGTAAGGAGCATCGCCTGCTTTGAGGCGATGCTTCTGTTACAATCTTTATTTTATGAAGGCAACTTCATCAAAATACATGGTTTCGTTTACGTCGCCGTTCATACCCTGCAAAAAGAATCCCAGTTGCGAAGCTGGTGAACCATTATTCCAAAAAGCAAGGAAGTTAGGGTTTGTGGACGATTGTGACGGCGAAAGCGGTATTTTAACATAAGTCCAAACACCCGGCGGAACAGTTACTAACTGGGCCGCGTAAGCATTGGCATTTTGAACCTGTCCATAACCACCGGCCATTTGATTGCCTACAAGTACCAGCGTATGTGCCGCTACCCCGCCCTTAACCCAGAACGACAGGTACTTGTAGGTTGCGTCATAAGCAATGCTTGGATAATAATTTGCCCAACCTTCAATTTGCCATGCGCCGGCCGGATAGCTGGCCTCCAGCGAACTTGTGCCTGAATACTCATGTGATGCACTTGTCTGCACGCCCGAAGGCCCTGCCCATGAATTATTGCCCCATGAATTTTGAAAGTTATTCTTATAAAAAATATTATAAGCATTGTCCAGGTCATCAAATGTGGTCGTTGACGCGGTTTGTGCATTAGTGATTGAACCGGAAGTGTAAGTAAACAACAATGTCGACTCGGTCGCGGTGCTTGTGGCCGGGAATTTTATCACCAGGGTACTGTCGTTTTGCGAAACGATGCTCACCGCATCGCCCGTTGCCCTTAGCTTTATGGCCGAAACGGATGCAAAACCCTTGCCGGTAAGCGTGATCTGCGAATTTGCAAAGAAATCGAAATCCGAAACCGCTGTAATAGTAGGCGGCGGCGGCAGCGTGGTGAATTTGTAAGTAACTGTTCCGTAAAGTGTAGTTATCACCATTGTATTTGGCTGCGGCTGCACATAAGGGACGTTTGTTGGCAAGGTGAAAATAATGGAATTGTCATTGCCGTAGGCGCGGTTAAAATAAACTTGAACACCATTGATGGCAAGTTTGGTGGCAGTGCCCAAATTTGTTCCGTTTATCTTATAGATGGTGTTCAAATTTCCTGTTACAGTGGTTGAGTCAAACGCTGTCAGCGATTTGTGGTTAAAATTGGTATCAACCGCGGTAGTAACAATGCCCGAACTGCTATAGGTTGTAGTCGTCTGAAGTACGGTATCCGCTACGTATTTGTTTATTGTTTGCACGGAGGCAATAGTGGGCGCGCCCGTACCCGGCGTATAGCCCAGGCTGTTATTCTTTTTACAGGAAACCATACCAAATACTACCAACGCCGGCAGTATCCAGTAATAAATTTTTGATTGTTTCATTCTCTTTTTCATATAAAATGTTTTTAATTACTTGAATACATAATGCACCGGCGGTTGTACCAGGTTTGGATCGGTTGCCGACTCTATAACGGGCACAGGGAACAAAAAGTTCGCATCGGTAGGGGTAAGCTTACTTGAATAAATTACCGGCGGCGGACTGGAATTGGCCGGGCCGCTGTAAGTACCTCTTTCCTGCTGGCTGATGATACCGGTAGCAATAGGGTGAGGCTGTGGCGCAGTTGCCGATCCCTGGGTTTTGTAACCATCAATACGGCACAAATCAAACCAGTAATCCTGTTCAAGCGCAAATTCAAGGCGCCTTTCAAGCAGCAACTGGCTGTACGTAAACGATGTAACGGTTGGTACGCCAACTCTTGTTCTAACCGCATTAAAGTTGGCTAAAGCTTCAGGATCTGAAGTTGATGCGGTAAGTGGTATCCCTGTACCAGGTTGTACGCCTGATGCCAGGCCCAAAATCGCTTCAGCATCAATCAGCAGAACATCTGAATAGCGTTGAATATAGGTATTGTCGCCTGCTGCCTGTGAGGCGCTTTTACCGCCGTTATCTGCAGGTGTGCCCACCACGTATTTTTTTGCTGCGGCATTTTCATTTTGGGCGCTTCCGTTTGCCGGAAATCTATAGCCTCCGCTTGCAGCATCCAGGTCGGGGTAGAGGCTGCCCGGAACCATAATTGTGGCGTGCCTGCGGATTGTGTCCCCTCCTTCGGTTCTAAACGCATTTTGCAGGTCGATTGTAGGGCCGAAAACTGCATAACCGTCGCCTGTGCCGGTAATAGTGCTGTTGTAAGCCCAGGATGCCTGAATGGAGTTACCAAAATCATAACCACCATTTGGGCCATTATATATCCATTGCATGGCCAATATGCTTTCCTTATTGTTGTTATAAGCCGTTTGGAACAAATTTTCGTAAACCGGCAAAAGCGAAAACTCACCGCTGTTGATCACCTTTTCGGCTTCTGCTTTAGCATCAGCATAGTCCTGCATGTACAGGTAAACTTTTGCAAGCATTGCCGATGCCGAACCGCTGTCGCCGTGCCCGGTACTTGCGGTATTTGCTGAACAGTTGGCTTCTGCAAATTTCAGGTCCCTGATTATAAATTGATATACATCCGATATATAATTTGTTGGCACTGTTTGAAAATTGCTTACCTCGGCAAGCGGATTTTCGACAATAGGCACGTTCCCGAAAACACGTACGAGGTAAAAATAGGCAACGCCGCGCATTAGATGAGCTTCGCCGAGTGCGTTATTTACAATATTTTGCGGAACGCCGGCTATGGTTGACGCCATATTGTTGAGCAAACCATTGCACTGAGCTACAACGGTAAAGGGTGAATCCCATGCCGCCATTATCTCGGGGTTGGCGTTTGGCGCCGACCAGGTAATGAAAGCGTTAACGTCTGACGAATAGGTAAATCCGTTACCGCCCGACAATTCGGTAATTGCCCATCCAACCTTATTATTCCAGCCAAACCATGGCGAACCGTACAAACCAAAGGTCGCAGCCTCTACCTGGGATGTTGTTTGATAATAATTGCCAACCGTAACCTGTGATTGCGGCGGGCGGTTAAAAAAATCCTTTTTGCAACCGGCAGCCAGTACACTTACCATCGCCGCCATGCCTGTAAAATATTTTATATGTCTTTTCATGTCAAATCTCTTTAAAATTAAAACTGTGCATTAAGTCCCAACGTAAAAATGCGGGGTGATGGGTATCTGCCCATATCAATATTCATGATAAGCGGATTTTGATTAAACGAGCCCACTTCCGGATCAAGACCCGGATACTTGGTAATTACAAACAAGTTTTGGCCGCTAACATATACCTTAAGGCTGTTCATCGCTACGTATTTTGCCCAGCGTGCAGGTAAATTATATCCTAAACGCAGCGTTTGTAAACGCAGGTACGATGCGCTTTCCAAAAACCTGTCGGACATTACCAGGTTGGGGTTTCCAAGCCCGCCGCGAGGGGCAGGGATGTTTGAATTTGGGTTGGTTGGTGTCCAGAAATTTGCGGTAGAAGCTAACTGGTTTTCATATAAACCATTTAAACCGGCTGTCTCGTATTCAAGGGCATCCAGTATTTTGCCGCCGTATGAGCCGTAAAAGAATACGGACAAGTCAAAATCCTTGTAATTGAAATTATTGGTTAAACCATAGGTAAAATCAGGGTTAGGGTTGCCGAGCGGCACCTGGTCGTTTGCGTCAACTTTACCATCATGGTTTTCATCGACGTATTGCAAATCTCCCAGCCAAATAGTATTGCCCTGGGCATTGCTAACTACTTGCGGCGTGGTGCCGGTAACATTTTGAGGGTGGGTTGACAGGTATTCCAATTGTGCCTGAGTTTTTACGACACCTTGCACCTTATACCCATAAAACTCGCCGAGGGGCTGGCCAACAACTGTTTTTGTAGCTGTTAAGCTTATGAAGGCAGTACCAACGGATTCAGTGAGCGCCGGAACCCCGTTTAAAGAAGTTACTACGTTAGTGTAGTGCGAAAATGTTAATGTTGTGCTCCATTTAAAATCTTTGCTCGTGATATTCCTGCTGTTAATGGTGAATTCAAAGCCCTTGTTTTCAATATTTCCTGCGTTTATAAAAGGAGGGGCAATGCCGTCAGGGTTGTCGCCATATTCATTTGGCCCGCCCAAAAGGAAATAAGGCAGCGGCTGCTGGAACAGGAAGTTTTTGGCGGTTTTATCATAAACATCAAAAGTCACATCGATCGCATTGACCAAGGTTAAATCAACGCCCAGGTTTTTCTGAATGGCGGTTTGCCATGTTACGTTCGGATTAGCAACGTTATTGATGATAAACCCTGTGCCGAAAGCTGTAGCAATGCCTTTAAGCGATGCACCGTACGCATATTGAGCAACATTTGAATTACCGGTTGTTCCGTAGCCTAACCTTACCTTAATGTTATTGGCCCACGATTTTACTGCCGCCATAAAAGGCTCCTCAGATAGCCTCCAGGATACAGCTATACCCGGGAAGTACCCGATTTGCTTGAGCGAACCCACTGAATTAAAAGGCGGGCCCGGGTTGAAATTTGTGCTTTGGTCGCTGCGTATACTCGCCGTCATGCTGTACTTGTTGTCATAAGTATAAATAGCACGCCCCAGGTACGACTGCATTGCCTGATCACCCAACTGTTCCGGAACAGTAGCGGCGACTGTATTAGCGAGCGCAATACTCTGCACATTATTGCCGGCAGGGAAGCCGGAGCCGGACAGCGGAACATAATTGTAGTTTGATTCCCAAACTTCGCGGCCTGCTAAGGCTGTTAAACTGTGTTTGCCCCAGGTATGCCCATAGTTAAGGTATTCTTTCCAGCTCCAGTAAGTACTGTTTGTAATTGCCCGGTTTAGCGTTGCATTTAGGTTTTTAAAAGCTATAGGGCTGCCTTCCTGACCGTATGCATAAGTTGGATTAAAGGTTTGACCGTTAGCCCAATTGAAATCCCCGTCGAGTTCGGAGTGTAAGGACAAATCTTTAAAAAACTTTATATCGGCGTATATATTACCGTTCACTTCACTCCTGGTTGTAGTATTGGAAATATTTAATGCTTGCTGAACAGGGTTCGGCCCGCCTGCAATTTGTCCGTTAATTATTGTCGGACCGGCGAACGTACCATCAGGGTTATAAACTGCCTGATCAGGCGCCGCTAATAAGGCGTTGTAAATAATGCCTGTATTATCACCCAAACCAAGTTTCATATCACTGTGGGTTCCGCCAAAAACGCCGCCCATTTTCAGCCAATCCTTTGCCTGCACGTTAATAACGCCGCGAATGGAATAACGATCATAATTATAGCCTAAAATTGTTCCTTCCTGGTTAAAGTAACCGCCTGAAAGATAATAGTCCGCCTTATCGGTACCGCCCGAAACAGCAACGTTGTGGTTTTGCTCGGGCGCATTACGAAAGATGGCATCCTGCCAATTGGTGCCGGGCCCTAAAACGCTTGGATTAGCAAATTCGCCCCTGGGCTGTGTGCCAAAAACAGCGGCCAGCCTGTTTTCTAAAACCGCATATTGCTGCAGGTTATCCACATCCAAAAACCTCCCCTGCTGCTGTACGCCGTAATAGCCGTCGTAACTTACTTTTGAGCTTCCGCTTTTTCCGCGTTTTGTGGTAATGATAACTACACCGTTAGAGCCCCTGCTGCCATATATGGCGGTTGCAGAAGCATCTTTTAATATGTCTATCGATTCTATGTCATTCGGGTTAATATTTGCCAGCGGGCTTATCGAGGTTTCCATGTTCGAAGAACCCGGGCTGTTCAATGTGGCCCCGCCGCTATAACCGCCGGGAGCATTCCCGCTTAGCTCAACCCCATCTACAACGTATAAAGGTTCGCTCGATCCGAAGTTAGTGATACCGCGTATGTGAACAGAAGTCGCGCTACCCGGTTGGCCGGAGTTTTCTGTTACGGTTACACCGGCCGCTTTACCCTGCAGCATCTGATCGACACTCGCCTGCGGAATATCCTGTATGTCTTTCGCACTTACCGAAGATATCGCGCCGTTAACATCCTGCTTCTTTTGGGTGCCGTAACCGATAACCACCACATCCGTTAACGCAGTTGACGACAATTGGAGTGAAACGTTAATAGTCGTTTTGCTACCTATTAAAACTTCCTGTGCGTCCATACCAATGAAGGTAAAAACAAGTATTTTACCGCTGGCCGGCACGTCAATGCTGTATTTGCCATTTACATCGGTAATGGCTCTTACCTGCGACCCTTTAACAGTAACTGTGGCACCCGGAAGTGTGACACCTTTGTCATCAGATACTGTACCTTTGATTACTGTTCCCTGGGCTTGGGCCATTAACTGGCAGCACATTAGCAAGGATGTAAACAGCAATACCATTCGTAGAATTTTTCCCATAATGATTTGTTAGTTTGATAATTGATTTATATTAGTTTTTGGTTGATACTATTAATTGGTTAACACTATTAATTTATAATTGGCGAATAAATTGGAATAAAAGTAAAAATAAAAATCGGTTCCGCAATCGATTGCAGAAATTTTTTTTATATTTTTAATCGGCGAAATACTTTTTGCGCTCTCTTTTTCATTAATTACGCTGCATATATATACGCATATCTACAATCGATTGCTGAATGCTAACAGACGATGCATAAAGTCATTTCATCTTCTTAATTCATCATTTTACCCTTATACTAAATCAGGCTATCTTATACTATAGCTAACGAAAAGCTGCGTTTTTTCAACTCTGCTTATGTAACTATTAAGATTTAAAAAGCATTAAAAATGTCTTATTTCCTATCACTAAAATCTGTAAACGAACTACTTAGGTTTATTTTTAAACAATCGAAAAGAACCGGTTGCTCAATATTCATTATACTGGTGGTAAAATTATATGGTAATTAATACCCGGTTGTGGATAAATAGGGGCACAAATGTCAACCATGATTAACTATATGATTATCAGATTATTAAATCATATTGTGTCAGTATTACACATACTAATACCGATAAACATTGACAAATGTATACCCTTTTTAATCACCACATACTTTTTAAAGTGGTATTTTAGTATCATAGGCCAAAGGCAGGCGCCAGTGATTTGGAGGGGATTTGAGGGATGTTGTAAGGGTGTCCGACGGGTTATAAGTGCCAGTTGCAGGAAGCATTGGCTGATCGGCTTAAGTCAACCGTAAAGCCGTAAATTGGACATAGGGATCCCGTTACGAGGGGCAAACTCACCACTCACTACTCACTACTCACTACTCACTACTCACCACTCACCACTCACCACTCACCACTCACCACTCACTACTCACTACTCACTACTGACCAACTCTTCAGCCATACTTTCAAGATATTTTGACGGTATGGTATTGTATTCCAGCTTAAATGACTTTACAAAATATTTCTGGCTCTTAAACCCTACTTTATGGCATATCTGCGATATGGTTAAATGGCCGGTCTCCAGTAGCTGTGCGGCCCTTTTAAGGCGCATGGAGCGTACCAGTTCGTTGGGCGTTTTGCCGGTCATCGACAATATTTTTTTGTAAAGGGTATAACGGCTTACAAATACTTCGCTGCTGAGCTCCTCCACCGAAAAGTTTGGATTCGAAATATTGTTGTCTATCAGCAGCAGAACCTTTTTTATAAAAAGCTCGTCGGGCGAGTCAACCTGCATTTCGGTTGGTTTTGCCTCCACCTGTTTCTGATAGGTTTTGCGCATGTACTCCTGCTGGCTCAATATATTCCTGATCTTTGACTGCAGTATCTCGAAATTAAAAGGCTTGGTCATATAGTCAGAAGCACCGGTTTCCAGGCCCTTCAACTGCTGGTCCTCGCCTATGAGGGCGGTCAATAATATTACGGGAATATGGGAAGTACGTTTGTCGCTCTTTATTTTCAAACAAAGATCAATACCGTTCATCTCGGGCATACTGATATCGCTGACAATTAGGTTGGGGTGTTGCGCCAGCGCCTTTTGCCAGCCTTTTTTCCCATTTTCGGCTTCGATAATATTAAACGACGCCTTT
>Ga0206872_10048_pt2 | contig 34834 bp, 15 predicted proteins | sample Alteio_BWOrgCont_34_FD_152906 | JGI IMG/M metagenome (GOLD analysis project Ga0206872, IMG submission 152906) | Enriched cells from forest soil in Barre Woods Harvard Forest LTER site, Petersham, Massachusetts, United States -... | ecosystem: Environmental > Terrestrial > Soil > Temperate forest >... | reverse complement strand
GGTGCACCGAATCGTTAAGAGGAATGCAGCCGCAAATCCGCAGCAAAGGGGATTCTCGATGAAAGGAGTAATGGCATTCTTGATAGGCGCAACCGCTGCGCTCTTAGTATCGGCTGCACCTGCATGGGCGTCGAGAAGCAACGACGCGGAACTCGCTAAACAGATTTGCGAAGAACAGAGCCTGCACCAGATACTATGCGGCAAAGATCAAGCAATCTTTTGTCTTCTTCCTCATGTTCGATTCTCTTTAGTTGCTGGTGATGCGGCGGGGACTGCCCGATCTCTTGTACGAGCTTCATTGTTAGCGTCGAGCAGCTAACTTTGTTGATCGATAGTGCAGTCGGGAATGTGGAGAGGCGGGAAGCTAGCTGCGCTTCCCGCCTTTCGTCTTGCTTGTTACGGCGAAGGTTGCCCTTCACCAACAGTTGATCTATTGCTGGTCCTGGACCCCCAGCACAATGACATGGCTATTGGCAGGAATGGAGATGCTGCTTACGGTCTTCGAGCTGTTAGCCGCAAGGGTATACCCGTAGACATAACCCCCGCCGGTGTTTTCCCCGCCGGTACTCGTATTGGTATAGGGCAACGTGACCACCTTGGTCTCGCCCGAATAGCCTTGCGAAGCGCCCCAGTCGCTAATGCTCTGCGTATCGGTAGTGGTCGTGCCGTCGGTGTAGTGAATGGTGAAGGTTTGCGAGGCCTGATTGCCGTTGACAGAGAATGCCAGCACATTCAGTGAGCTGAACGAGCCCGCCGTCAGCGGTATCGACACGTTGCTGAAGGCGTCGGGCGCGTTGGACGGACCGTAGGTGAATGTCGTTCCGTTAAACGTTTGCGTAGCACCCATCACGGTTGCGGAGAGGGCGTTGCCTTGACCATCCGCGCCGCCGGTCGAGAAACTGGTCCCGTTGGTATAGATCGCGTTGATGTTATAAGGCAGTGCTCCAACTGGCTGGACTCCCAGCACAATGACACTGCTATTCGCAGGAATGGTGACACTGCTTACGGTCAGGCTGCTGTTCACCGTAAGTGCATACCCGTAGACATTACACGTTGTCGAGTCTTCCCCTCCGGTACTCGTATTGCGATAGGCCATCGACTTCACGGTCGTCTCGCCCGAATAGCCTTGCGGGGAGCACCAGTCGCTGATGCTCTGCGTAACGTTGGAAGTCGTGCCGTTGGTGTAGTGAATGGTGAAGGTCTGCGAGGCCTGATTGCCGTTGACTGCAAAACCCAACACGTTCAGACCACTGTATGCGCCCTGCGTCACAGGTATCGTCACATTGCTGAAGGCGTCGACCGCGTTCGACGGACCATAGGTGAATGTGGTTCCGTTAAACGCTTGCGAAGCGCCCAGCAAGGTTGCGGAGAGGGCATAGCCGTTACCATCCGCGCCGCCGGTTGAGAAACTGGTTCCGTTGGTATAGATCGCGTTGACGTTATACGGCAATGACCCCGAGGCAAATACCGCTGAGTCGATGTTCCAGCCGCCGTTGTCCTGGTAGATAGTCAAGACTTGCTGGCCCGCGGGCAGCGTGACACTGGCCGTCACGGTTGTCCAGGTTTGCCAGCCGCCGGTGGACGGAATATTGACCGATCCGCTCAGGTTGGTTCCCGAGGAGTTTGCGATATGGAGTGCATCGGTCACGGCGCTCGGTGCGGCAACCTCGAAGGTGACGTTGTACGTCCCTGCCGTGGCCACGTTCACCGTATATTTGAACCATTGTCCGCCGCTCGTCCAGCCGAGGTCGTTGCCGGTTGCGGGAGCCGACGCAGTTTCCAGATCGATGCCGTCGGAGCGATAGCCGTTATCGGTCCCGTTGGTTGAGTTGACGTTGTAACCAACTCCAGAGCCGCCCGTATCGTAGTTCTCGGCCATCACCGTGCCAGGAATGGCTGCGGGAGTCCCGCCATAAGGCCCTTCCCCGGTAGACGTCGCTTCATCCTGAATACCAAGCACGATGACATCGCCATTGGCTGGGAGAGTGATGCTTTCCACCGTCAGGCTGCTGGTAACCGGAAGGGTATACCCATAGACGTAACACGTGCCGCTGCTTTCCCCGCCTGTACTGGTATTGCGATAGGCCATCGTCTTCACGGTCGTCTCGCCCGAATAGCCTTGAGGAGAGCACCAGTCGCTGATGCTCTGCGTAGATGTGGAGTACGTGCCGTTGGTGTAATTGATCTGGAAGGTCTGCGAGGCCTGGCTGCCATTGACAGCGAATGCCAACACATTCAGAGAGCTGAACGATCCGGCCGTCAAGGTTACCGTCTGGCTGCTGAAGGCGTCGAGCACGTTGGGCGGACCGTAGGTAAATGTGGTTCCGTTAAATGCTTGCGTGGAGCCCAGCAAGGTTGCCGAGAGGGCATTGCCGTCGCCATCCGCGCCGCCGGAGGCAAAGAAAGTGCTCCCGTTGGTGTAGATCGCGTTGACGTTATACGGCAGCACTTTTCCAGGGCCGTCGTTACCTCCCAAGCTGCTAAACCCGGAGAGCGAATCTTCCATCTCCGAGGTGATAGTTGCGTCACTCGTGCCGCTTGGCGCCAGAAGAATCACGTCATTCGTCGAGGTCGTAATCGAAAAGGTCGCGCCCGAGAGTGTTCCCTCATTGGTGCCGTTGCGATAGAACTGCGCTGACTGGCCCGGCCATGGATTGGTGATGGAGACGGTCTGTCCCGCCTGGCTGATGATGCGGGCATACAGAACCGCGTTGTTGTAGATCGCGCTGGAAACCAGGAAGTTGCCGTAAGCCAGATTGTCGCCAAAGTGGGCGTTCGTGTTGGATGGCCAGTCCGGGAAGAGAATGATGTTCCCCTGGAACGATTGCATCATCATCTCGGAGATAGTGGCCGGCAGCAACTCCAAATTCTCAATCCCACCACCGTTGACGTTCAAGTATAGATTGGCCTGGGAATTGCCGTTAACCCAATTGTTCAGATCCGCCATCAAGGTGGATGGGTTGTATCCGACTCTGGCAGCGGCGGGATAGAGAAGCACTGGCAGAGCGGAGGGGCCCGCGACAGTAACCGTGTTCTGCGTTATCGTCTGCAGCGTCGAACTCGATCCCAAACCGATCTGTAAAGGGAAAAGCGCTTGCACGCTTGCCCCCTGGTCTCCGATCTGTGTCATGTCGAAGACCAGCAAACCGTCTTGCGTGAAGGTCGGGAAGGGCAGGCCCCCGGTAGTGCTGGTCAGGCCGTTAAATGTGGTGAGGTTATTCAGGATGTTCTGCCAGGTTGACCTCTGCGAAGAGTCCTCGCCCAGCACCGTGCTGAGATTGATAGCGCCCTGCAAGAGATTCCTGATAAACCCGAGTGACATTGTGCCGTTGGTCTGAGGATAGGGATCATTCTCCAACTGCGCATCGTCAAGGTCGTCATACGTGGTGCCATTCGAGGTGAGGTAATTCTGGTAGAACGTCGCTGTCTCTGAAATCGTCGGCCAGATAGAGGCGGCGTAGGTAGAACTTTGGGTCACATAATAATGCTCCAGCATGACCGTCGCCAGAAAGGCGCCGTTGGACTTAATATTCTCTTCGCCCGAGCCCGTCTCATAGCTGCCATTGGGCAGAGGGCCGATATGGCACGGCCAGTACGCACCGGTATATCCGTTGCTGGTGGCATTGGACTCCGCATTGGGCAGCCAGGTCTCAACAGCCGTGTCGTAGGAATCCGCCAATGCAACGTGGTTGGTTGGGAAATAGGCCAAAGGTGGAGTTTCGAAGTTGTAGTCTGTCGTGTAATCGCCGGCCCAGGCAGGGTTCGTCTCTACCCATGGGCCCCATAGTCCCGGAGGAGGTGTATTCGGCTCGGAAGAGGCCGCCAACAGATACAAGGAGCCGTAGTAGTACTCTTGCAGAGTCGGGTTATTGGCAAACTCGACGTAGGACGCATCCCAGTAGCTGACCCACGAAGCCTCGTTTGCCGAGAGCTCGCTGGCGATTGAAGTATTGGTCGAGCCGCTGACGTTGGAGATGGACTGAGTGGTGTAACTGGAGCTGTCATAGTTGCTCATGATGCTGCTCACGAGCGTAACCGTGGTGCCCGGCGACAAGGTGAACTTCAGCGTACTGGCGCTGATGGTGCCCGTGGCTCCGACAACGCCAGCCGCGATCCTGACTTGATGAGTGTTGTATCCGCCGACCGTCGAGGTGCTGTCACCGGCTACGTTGTAATAGAGAACGCTGCCCGACGACCCTGAGCTGGTTGGATAGGTATTACCGTTTCCCGCGGCCATCGAGACGGTGACCGCCTGAGTCCCGGACCCGGAATAGGTGAACTGGGTAAACAAATAGTTGTTGGTCGTGTCGTTGAACGATACCCAGGAATTGGTCTGGATTTCATTGCCATTGAGGGTAAATTGGCCCGTCACCGTGCCCGTGTAGATATTCTGCTGCATCGCGAAGGATGCTCCGGACATGCCTGGTATGGACAAGGACAAGGAAGCCATCGGCTCAACCTGTCCGCCACTGAGCGACCAGAATTCATTCTTGCCCAAAAGGAATGTCAGAGTGTTGATGGGGTTTACAACCACCACGCCGAGGTTGCCGTTGCCCAGGAGTGGACCGCTAGCGATCTCGTCTGTGCAGCAGGATGCTGGCGAGGTGAATGAGGGAGAGTATTGGGAAACGATACGTTGCGCCTGGGCTGAAGTGATGGAGTCCGCCGAGGCGGGCGTATTGGACGTGACAAGCGCCACGATCAGACACAGGGCCGTTAGCAGGCCATTTCCCCGGAGCCCGATCAGAATCTTAAACGAAACTGCAGCGCTGGCTACCGGTTCGTATATCTTGCCATTTGCGATTTGAAACATGGAAGGTTCCTCTCTGGGCAGAACAGTCCCTGGTGCAAAGGGCATCTGGCTCCAGAGGCGGGGTTGTCCCCGGAGCGCGATGCTAGCGCCTGTCATTCTCAGAAATTCAGATGGATGCCCAACTGAATTTCTCTGGGCGAAGTGACGTTATTCGTGATGACTCCAGCTGTGGTATCTGTAATCGTCGAATCCGGCACACCGTAGTTCTGGATATTGAAGACGTTGAAGGCTTCGGCCCGGAAGGTGAACGACATCTTCTCCCTTATGGAGAAGTTTTTGAACAGTGACAAATCCGCGTTGGCAACATGCATCGAATAGAGAGGAGATGTTCCCGCATTTCCGTAGGTACCCGTCGCCGGCACCGTGAAAGCGGCCGTGTTGAACCCCTCGTTCTTCGTGGGGTGGGCAAGCTTGGGGCTCCCTGACTGATTCGGCCTTTCGTAGGTATACCAACTATCTCCAGCCGGCGCTTCGATGTTCGCAACGTCCCCACTTACGGCCATGTTGTACGGCTGTCCGGACCGTATTTGAATGCTGGTATTTGCCTGCCAGTTCCCCAGAATGTAGGCGACGGGTCCATGATTCAAGTAGCGCTGGCCGATGCCGAAAGGCAGTGCGTATTGACCCTCCATCGTAAGTACCTGCGGAACGCTGAAAGCCAACACGCCCCTGGACGCCTTCAGGTCATAGTAGTTTTGCCAAACGGAGAATCCGCCTGGCCCGTTTTCCACGCCGAACAATCCGCTTCCGCCTGTACCGAGGGCCTTGGAATATGTATAGGCAACCAGATATTGAAGGCCATTGGAGAACTTGCGATCCAGCTTCACCTGCAACGCGTTGTAGTCCGATGTTCCGTTGCTTGTGCTGTAAAAGGACGATGTGTTGTACCACGGGAAGGGCGTGCGGGCCCGAACCTGGGCCGCCGTGCCAACTCCCGGAGTCTCCGCCGTATTCCACTGGCCGGTGATCTGCAACCTGTCATCGAGGCCGCCTACATATCCAACCGATAGCGTCGTGTTCGGTCCTAATTCGCGCTCGACAGCCACGTTGAATTGCTGAGAGCGCGGATCCTGGTCGTGCGGATCGAGGTACCAGCTACCCAGACTCCACGGATCGGATGTCGGCAGTACGCTGTTTACTTGGCCGAAGGTCGACTCAATGGTAGTAAGGGGACTGCCCGTCTGATTCATGGCGATGCTGCCGCCTCCACCCCCATAAGGCCATTGATCTAAACCGTTACTCCAAGCCTGATCGATGACCACGGTTGGGTCATAAACAAAGCCATAGCCGCCACGCACTGTTGTCTTCGGGTTAACGCGCCATGCTATTCCAACGCGCGGTCCAATGTCCCAACCCCCTTTGGCTCCAAACGTGACGCCGTAGGGCGACAACTGAATGGGAGGATCCGCCGCGTTGTAGTATGGAATACCCGTTGTTGGATCGCTTGCAGCGACGCCGCCGTCAATGCCCGCCAGCGAACCATCGGCTGATGGAATGCAGGGCGAAGTTTTCCTTACGTTGCACGCTCCTGGCAGCGCTGTCAGGCCAATCCAATAGTCGCCATCGGTACTCGGACCGGAGATAACGGTACCTGGGTCGGGAGCGAAGGGGCGGCGATGATCGAGGCGCAAACCATATGTGACCGTGACGTTCCGGCCCATCGTCCAGGCATCCTGAGCAAAGATTCCATAAGAGGAATATCGGTGACCGTTCTCATTTGCCTCCGAGGAGGCGTTCGCTGAAGGCAAACCCAGAAGTGCGGACGCCAAAGAATTGCCCGTCGTGCCCACATTATTCGGATCGCCGGTCACGGCATTCGTAAAGTTGTAATCCCCGAAGTCAGGGCTGCTGCCGCCATTACCCTGCCGGATGTACTGCATCCCAAACTTGATGTTGTGCTTGCCACTCACCCAGGTTAGGGTCGGAGAATAGTTATACACCGGGTTTGAGATTGTATTCGTCAATTCACTGCCATAGCCGTTCCCGATGCCGGGGGTTTCGTAGGGCGCCTGTAATCCGAGAAGTGTTCCGCCCGCACTGGTGAAGCCATCCGCCATCAACGGGCCGAGACCGTGGGTATCTACATTCTGACCGCGCTTGAATGGCCTCATCGCAGTGCCAAAACGCAGATCGAAGAGAATGTTCGGCGTGAAAGCGCGGCTCCATCCAGCGGCCAAATTTCGGGCCGGGACCGAACTTGAAGTGTTCTGGCTGTACGAGTTTGGAACCAGGTTCACGACATTCAGCAGGTCCTCGCGGAAAAACAACGTATCCTTGCTGCCAAGCTGCTCGTCGATCCGGACCGTATAATGGTCCGCGTTATCCGTGTGTGGGTTCGCAAAATATGCGTTGAAGTTCGGATTGCCGGTCAACGCCAAACCACTGTCATAGGTTTTGAAGAAGTTGACGACATTCTGGTCCAAGCGGGCCGGATCGATCGTATTCGGAACTCCGTTGTAATCGAACTGTTGCCGCGTATAGCCGTTTGCGGTTTGCGTCGTGGTGGCAGGGTCGTAGATATTTTGCGGGAGGATGGAATGCGAAAAGTCACCCGAAAGTTCCGCGGCCGTCGGCAAGTTAAAGAATGTCTCGGACGACTGCGAGTATCTCCAGCCTTCATATCCAAACTCGAAAAATGTGCGGTTGTGGCCGTTGTAGAGGTGGGGCAGCCAGACCGGTCCGCCAACCGTAGCACCGAACATATTCTGTCGGTAGGGGGAAGGCCCGGAGCTGTACTCGTCGGCAAAGGAATCGCGGGCGTCGAAGATATTATTCCTCACGAATTCCCAAGCCGCTCCATGAAAGTTATTGGTTCCGCTCTTGGTTACAACGTTGACTACTCCGCCAAGCACGCCTCCATACTCCGCTTTGTCATCGTGAGACTGCACTACGAATTCCTGCATATCGTCGATGATTGGCGGAATCACGTAGACGCCATTCCTAAAGTCCGTGTCTACCACGCCGTCTAGGAGATAAACGTTCTCCCGGTTGATCTGTCCCTGCATCGCCGGCAGTGAAAACTGTGCCCCTGGTACGCCAAGCACAGCCTGATCGTTCACGGCGACTCCAGTTTGGGCGCTCTGCGACGTACCGATAGGAGAAGCGCCCGGAGTGAGGGTCAATAGTTCCGTGAAGTTGCGACCGTTCAAGGGCAGGTCGTGAATCTGGTGCTCTCCGATCTGGGTGCCCAACTCGGAACTTGTTTGGGCCACCATCTGGTCGGCTTCTTCAGCGGTCACCGTCACCGTCTGGGTCGCAGCGCCGATCTGGAGAACGACATCGCGTGAAAGGCTGGCCTGCACGCCGGCCGTCAAGCCCTCAATTGTCAAGATGCGAAAGCCGGCTCGGCTCACGGTCAGGGTGTAATTGCCCGGTTTGACCGACGGGAAGGTGTACAACCCTTCCGCGTTGGACGTCGTCCTTATTGCGATGTGCGTATCAACATCTGTCAAGGTCACTGAGGCATCAGTAACAACGGCTGCTGAGGTGTCAACAATGTGCCCGGATATGCTGGCGTTTGATGTCTGCGCCCTGCCTGTCCGCGCCGCGAAGAGCCCCATTGCAATGAGCATGAACGCCAAGAAAGCGTAGTGCCATTTGGCCCCTCCATCACTAATATTCAGATTCTTCATGCAAGGAGTTGATGTGCCCTGGACTAAGGCGAACACCGCAACCGAGGGCTGCGCTGTCCCATGGGTGAAGCTGGCAGCGGGATTGAGCAGGCTCTGGCCAATTCGGTATTGCCGGTTCATTTTTCCTCCCGCAAACAATCCTGTCCTGTTCAAACTCCAGTGCTGTTCACACCGGCCTCGACGCGCCTTGGCGCTCCAAAAAAATAGGTACATAGCATCGTCCTTCAAAAGGGATCTGATCCGGGTCTAAGTGAATTAATGTCGCGAGTCGCTGGGCGGCAGCCCTGTCTGGCGACGATGACGCCACGCTTTCCGGGTCGTCGCAGATACTACGCGATCTAAATAGCCAGCGTCAAGCACAAAAACTATACTTATATGATAATTTCACTCATATAATGTGATGTTTAGATTCATTACACAGAAGAAAAGTCGGGTTTCACGGAAGAAGGCACTAAGCTTCAAAAGCAACCGAACATTGCTATAAACTCATAACAATAAATCGTTTACAGCATGTCGATCTTTGACCGGCATCCTGATCGAGGGAATCGGCTTGCTTACTGAGGCTGATGGGAATTGATCTCGACAATTTTGATCATCATCAATGCGTGATTGGGCTAGATAGTCCGTGCAATGCGCTTGTTGTGTAAACATTCGACCGTTAACCCGCTAGCATCTCACTCGGTTTACATTTCGGCTGAACCGGCGACACGAGCGATCAATCTAGTACGACCCCGATCATATTTGGGCTCAGCGCATAGGATGCACCGCCATCGCTAAGCGGCAGGCCGCTGCAAATCAGCATCAAAGGAATTCTCGATGAAGCGAGCAATGGCATTCTTGATGGGTGCAACGGCTGCGCTTTTGGTATCGGTTGCACGTGCACGGGCACTGAGAAGCAAGGGCGCTACTCGCTAAACAGTTTCGCGAACATCAAAGCCTGCGCCACGTGCATCAGATCGCGCTCGATCTGCTCGAAGGCGGGCTTAACGCCGGCACGTTCTATCCGCAGGTCTGGATCCGGAATCTAAAAACGTTCATTATTGATGTGCCCGGCGCTTTTTGTACCAGGGAGTAAGTTAGTCTTCAACGATCTTAGATTGGTGCGAGTACGCGGCTAGCCGTGTGGCAATGTTGGTCAGCATCCGCGCTATCGGACTTCAGCTCTGTGCGCATTTCGAATCACTTCACCTCCTCGACCCCTCAAGAATTCCCAACTTGCGGCGGCAAAAGAAACATGTACGGCGCAGCTGGCTTTCAAAGGAAACCAACCCGGAAAAGCGCCTAATACAAGTGCTTAAATGTCAACTTGACTGCGCATATTACACTAAGATACGATCAAGATCTCAATTTAAGCGCTTGAATATGCCGACTGTATCCTCACTTGCGACCGACGGTCTTGTGAAGAACACCCTCGCGGATCGATTACGCAAGGAGCTAATGAACGGTTCCCTGCAGCCCGGTATGCGAATCGTCGAGGCAAAATGGGCCTCGGAATTCGGGGTATCGCAGGGCTCCATACGTGAAGCCATCAACATCCTCGCACATTCGGGATTTGTGACCAAAGCCTCTGGACGCAGTGCGCGGGTGATCCACTTCAGCGAAGGCGACGTGGCTCAAATTTATCAGTTGCGTGGCGCGATTGAGGGCTTGGCCGCACGCCTTGCGGCCGCAACCCAACCAAACTTGAACGTGCTCCAGGCAACGCTGGATGTGATGCAGGAGGCGGCAAACGAGGGGAACTGCGACGGTTTGCTCGACTGCGACTCTCTCTTCCACCTCGAGCTATGCGAATTGTCGCGCAACCCATACGTCTTTGAGCATGCCCGGCGAATACTGCTTCCATTCTTTGCTTTTGTGCGGATTCGCGTAGCTGCAAGTGGACAAGCAGCGTCTGCCTGGGTCAAGGACCTGGAAGCACATCAGAGGATCATCGATCTGCTGCGCGACGGCGAGGGCGAGGTTGCGGAGCGCTATGTGAAAAAGGCGATGGAGCGCTTTGCAAAGACTGCATACGACAATTGGGAGAACCGAATCGCAAATGCAAGTTGATCACCTCGGAAATGTCATCGTGTTGACGGATGCTGCCGATGGAATCGGACGGGAGTCGCACTTGCCTTTGTGAGCCGGGAGCCACGGTTGCAATTCTCGACCGCAATCAGAAAACGCTCAGCACACCGCCTGCGATGCTGACGGAGACTGGATGGCACTTTCGGCTTATGTGTAGGGATGGTGATCAAGCAGATTCCGCCGTCTCAACTGTTCTGAATCGGTTTGGGCGCATCCACAAACCTGATTCGGACCGGCGGTGAGGTTCTGTCCATGAGGCCATCGTGGTCTCTTGGGGTTGCCCTTGCGTTGTTTGCGCGCCGGATGTCGGCCAACTGCGGGTCGCCAATGGAATTCACTGGGAGCGGGAAGTAAGAGAACACTGACTCGTATTGAGCCTAGAATCTTTGATCATCTTCTTGTGGGCCCTGGCTCTCATCAAGTGAGGCTCTTTCCTGAGGAAAGAGCCACTTCGCCAAAGTTGCCCGCGGGGTACCTCTATTCTGGCTTCGCTTTGGCGTCGCTAGCATTCGGTGATTCGTCCACCTGAATTTGCCGGTCTCCCTTGATATTCGTAAGGGTCTGGACGATCCCGCTGGGCCAGCGAATCTCGATACTATCTGCCTCCGGGCTATCTCCCAATCCGAAGTGAACACGGGGATCGCTGGCGGAAAGATATCCACTTGACGTCGTCGCAGTAACCCATTGGGATCCCTGTTTTGTGGTCAATTTCACAACTGCACCGATGCCGTCTCGATTGCTCTTGTGCCCCGTGAGATGCAGGGTAATCCAGTGGTTTGCAGTCATTGTTTCATTGCGCAAAATATGCGCTTCACCTCCATTTGTTGTAACCACCGCATCGATTCGACCGTCATTGTCGATGTCTCCGATGGCCATGCCGCGGCCCACCCACGCCTGCTTGAATACGTCGCCAGAAATCGAGGAAACATCCACAAACTTCTTGCCCGTATTCCGCATGAGCAAGATCGGCTCGCGATAGTGGAGGTTGGGGGCGATCATTTCAATCGTATCCAGATCGTGTCCCTGCGCAACCAGCAGATCCTTCCATCCGTCGTTGTCGTAATCGATGAATCGAAGACTCCAACCCGAATGAAGAAGTGTGATGGCTCCGATATCGTTCTCGTCGGACGCATAGTCGAAAGTTCCATCGCGGTTATTGCGATAATTTGCATATCTTTGGTTGGCGAGATCGGTTACTACAATACCGGGCCATCCATTATTCTCGTAATCGGCGAAATCGACACCCATGCCGGCGTAGGATTGCCCTTCTGCGTTGACAGCTGTGCCGGATTCCAAACCCACTTCCTCGAATGTTCCATCTGCCTTCTGATGGAAGAGGAATTCAGGCATAGAGTCATTGGCAATAAAAAAATCGATGCGCCCATCCCGGTCGTAGTCAGAAATGGCAATGCCCAATGCCTTAGCCGGCTTGTCAAGTCCGAGCTTACGTGATACCTCAGTAAAATGACCGTTGCCGTCGTTGTGATAGACGAGCATGGAGATCGGCTGAAAGACATCGGGGTGGCAGTACGCCCGATATCCCTGCCGATGTTCGCCGCACCAAATATCCTCCCAATCCCAGGTGACATAACGTGCCACCACCAGGTCGAGCAGACCGTCGTTGTCAAGGTCTACCCAGGCGGCTGAAGTGGACCAGCCACTGCCCGCGACACCGGCATTGTCAGTAACATCGGTAAAAGTGCAGTCGCCATTGTTGTGATACAGGCGGTTGCCTCCATACGCGGTTACGAATAAATCTTCGTACCCATCATTGTCATAGTCCGCAACAGCAACCCCCATGCCGTACCCGACTCCCTGAAGTCCCGATTTCTCCGTAAAGTCTTCGAAGGATCCATCGGCCCTTTGACGGTACATCCGGTTCCAATATCGCGAGTCGGTCTTCTGAGGAATCGATCCCTTCGGTTCTGGGTCTGTGATCGGCGCGCCATTCACAAGATACAGATCGAGCCGGCCGTCGTTGTCACAGTCGAAAAGTGCCACACCAGACCCCATGGTCTCGATGAGATATTTGCGTGATGTGTGCGGCGCCTGGTGAAGAAAATGCACCCCAACTTTGTCGGTGATGTCGACAAAACGTGCAGGGACTGCAGTTCGGGACGTTGTCACAGCCGAAACCTTTGCTTGGGGAGCAGTGGATGGCGCGGTCGCCACGATCATGATCGTGCGAGACGAAAGAACAAACGTCGCCAGCAATGCGGCCGATCGGGACCAGGGCCTTGCAATACTGGAAAAAGCCAATGTCATTCTCGCCCGAGCTCCAGATATGTGAGTTTACTGTACGAGTGACTTAGATATAGCGATGCATGCATGTCCAAGGTTCTAGGCGACTGCAACGCCATGCATTCGGACATTGGTGAAAGGGAACTAAAAAAGGAGAGCACGAAGTAAAATTCGCGAACCGGACACGGAGATAAAGGAAGAAAACTTCCTCAAAAATGTCCGAATGCATTGCTCGCAATGTCATTCCTGATTTCGATATTGCATTCAAATAAGCGCGGCCGAGCTGTGAACTCGGCCGCTGGAATAGCAAGTTACGTCGGGCACTGGCGATCCAGTCTGACTTCTCAGAACACGATCTTGCCGCTCATTTCTAATTGCCGGTTGGTATTTGCCTGGCTTGTGCCGATCTGCCCGAAGGTTGCCGGAGTGTTGACATCGCTTCCAGGCGCGCCAAAGATCGGATGGTTGAAGAGGTTATACGCTTCGGCGCGGAATTGGAATTGTTTTTCGCGCCAGATGGGGAAAGATCGGATGACGGATGAATCGAAATTTATCCACCGTTGCGCCTGCTGGTCATTGGTGTAACCGTTCCCATACGTGTAGAGCGCGGGAGCAGCGTAGCCTGAGGTGTTGAACCATTCCCCTTGAGTATGGGGCCCGTTACGGATGTTTCCAACCACTTCGGCGCGTTCCTGGCCAGCTCCGGTATTTGCGGCGTCAAAACTGTCGCTGACATTGAAGTTCTGCCCGTTGCGCCAAGTGAATATGCCGTTGATTTGCCAGTTACCCAGGATGTAGTCGCCGACGCGGTTACCGGTTGAGAACCTCTTGCCTCTGCCGACCGGGATCTCATAAATTCCGTTGACGGAAAGCAGATGGGGTATGTTGGTGGCGGAATACCCGCGAGAAGCCTGAGGATCGTAAGGATTTTGCGGATCCGTCCCTTCAATGCCGAACCAGCCATCGGTCACCGTCAGCGACTTTTCCCAGGTGTAAGCCACTTGGTAAGCAAAGCCATCCGCATAGCGCCTGTCGAGCGATACCTGAAGCGCGTTGTAATCGCCGGAGCCGACACTGCGGTCATAAAAGGTTGGTGGGGCGTACGGGTAGGGCTCCCTCAGGGATTGATCGCCGGGACCCGGCGTGAGCGCGGTGCCATAGAGGCCGCCAACGTTGGCGCGATGGGTTTCGGACCCCACGTAATCCACTTTCAAGGACAGGGAGTTGCCCAACTGGCGCTGTGCCCCGAAGTTCCACTGCTCGGAGTAGGCATTCTTGATGTTGGGGTCGAAGTACCAATTTTGGCTTCCGAATGGAGTGGCAGCTGGGAAGAGTCCGCCCCCCCCACCGCCGGCAAATGGATCCTGAGCAGTCACGTTCGGTGTAAGCTGCGTGGAGGTGGGAACATTGGTGGTCGTAGCCGCGATCTGTTGGCCGATATCGGGCCATGAGCCCTCAAAGTTCTGGGCCATCTGGGTCACCGCAGCCCAGTCATCGAAGACGATGCCGTAGGCGCCGTGGACCACTGTCTTATCGTCGAGCTTGTAGGCAAAGCCAAGTCGCGGCCCATAGTTTGTGTGGATGTTGTGAGTTATCTTCCCGTTGGGGCTCACCACAACGTGGTCGGGCAGGCCTGTCCCTGGGATGCAGGGAGCGTGGCCGCGGACGCTGCACAGGGGCGGCAGCTGTTGGATCAACCAGTTACCGGTATCCCAATCCATCTCACCGCTTTCAGGTCCACCCTCCTGGCCTACGGTCGCTTTGGTTCCATATCTGGGCAGGAAAGGATAGTCGTAGCGTAACCCGTAGTTCACGGTAAGCTTTCGTGTGACCTTCCAGGAATCCTGCAGAAAGCCGCTCAAAACCCCGCCCGGCCGTTCCTGTTCATTCACGTTGCGGCGGCTGGGGCCGCTGGGTTCCGGAACATCCAGCATGAAGGAAGTGAAAGGATCGCCTGTGGCGGCGCTCGTTGAGGGAAGACCTGTTTGCGCAGCGCCAAAGCCCTCATTGATCTGTGCAAGGGGGCTCGAAAAGTTAGCGGTATCGAATCCGACGCCTGCCTTGATCTGGTGGTTTCCGAGAATTAACGTATAGGTGCCGCGAAGTTCATCGGTGTCCGTAGCTTTGGGGGTGTCATCGATGCTTTCGCCCCCGCTCGCAAATCCGCTGATGCCAGGACCTGGAACCAGAGAACCTCCACCAGCCCCGGCAAAGCCGCCGACGAAGGACGGCGCGAAGCCTACTGTGCTGATAACGTCCGCAGTCGGTGCGGTAAATCGAATCGTCGCGAGGTCGGCGACGGTCGCGCGGGCAAATTGCACCTGGAAAATGCTTGTGGGGCCGAATATGTGGACGTAGCTGCCGCCATAGTTACGGGCGTCGATGGTGTGGTGTTCCGGCAGGCCGGGCAGTCCTCCGGACTCGGTCACCGTGCTGTTGATGAAGCTGTAGCGGAACCATGCGGAGTCCTTCGAACCGAAGTTCTGGTCTCCACGGATATCAAATTCGTTCTGAACCTGAGTTGTCGGGGTTGTATCCAAAGCGTTAGCCGCGCAATGGCCGCTCGACTCCAGATTGATGCAAGGACCTGCCACGGGAAAGACAAACTTGGCGTAGGCTATCATGGCCTGGGTGTTTGGAGAATTAAGCGTGGCGGCGGGAATCTGATTCCCCGGGAATGGGTTACGGTTGAAGGTGCCGCAAGGGTTGCTGCCGACGGCAACGCAGGTGGTGGAAAATGGGTCGTAGGCTTGAAGTTGCTGATTGTCGGCTTCGTTGCCTGCATACTCCGCTGCGGTCGGCACCAGGAGTTCGGTGTTACTGGGCGAAGAGTATCGGTGGCCCTGGTAGGCAGCAAAGAGGAAGGACTTGCTCTTGCCATTATAAAGTTTTGGAATCACGAGCGGGCCGCCGCCCGCGGCTCCAAACGTGTTCATGTGATAGAAAGCCTTCGGTGTGCCGACGGGAAGAAAGAAATTGGCCGCGTCGAAGGCAGTATTGCGGATGTATTCCCAGACGCTGCCGTGAACGTCGTTGGTGCCGCTTTTTGTGACTACATTTACAACGCCGCCCAGCACGGAGCCGTATTCCGCGTCATCGGTGTGAGAAACCACCTTCATTTCTTGGATGGCATCGAGGATGGGCGAAACAGCATAGGTGCTTTCAACTGACCCGTAATTGTAAAGTCCATCCATCAGAAAGAAGTTGCTGCGGCCGGTTTGTCCATTGATGGCGGGAAACGAGTAGTCTGTGCCGATGGCGACAGCGGCGCCGAATCCGCCGCTGCTTTGCATCCCCCCATTTTGCCCCACCATGATGGGCACGACGCCTGGGGTAAGAGCAAGCAGCGAGGTGAAGTTGCGGCCGTTCAGAGGCATGGCATCCACCTGCTTGCTGCCGATCACAGTGCCGAGAGAGGCGCCCGTAACATCCAATTGCGCGGCATCGCCGGACTGGACGTTGACAACCTGGGTCTCCGCTCCAACCTTGAGGGCGAAGTCGAACGTGGCGGTCTGCGCAACAGTAAGGACGAACTCGTCTGTTTTCTCCAGGCTAAACCCTTTTGCGCTGACCTGGATGGTATATCTGCCGGGGGTGATATCGAGAATGACATAATTGCCGGCGCTGTTTGAGATAGAGGAGTGCTCGACAGAGGTTTCCACGCTGTGCAGCGTGATGGTTGCTCCGGGAATGACGGCTCCCTGGGGGTCTCGTACGACACCATTGATCGAGGCTGTTGAAACCTGGGCGCTTACCATGCTGGCGAAGCACAAGAAAAGAAAACAAAGCGTTCCTGCCGTGAAAAACCTGCGGAACAACTGCCGGTCTCGCATGGCGAGACCTTGCGTGTAACTCTGCATAGATGACCTCCAAAGTTGAGTCGCTAGTGACTTTGCTTGACCGTTGCTCCTCGGGTATTTCGAGTGTTGGGAAAGGAGATTGGAGAATTCTCCGAATTAAGAATACGGTGACTAAACCGTATACTTAAATGGAAACGAGCCCTTTGTACCGAAATGTAACCACCCCTGTCAATGGAAAAATCAACCCTTTGGTTGATTTTTCCCACAACCAGTGGCAGCTTTGACCTATCTGAACACTACTTTTCACGTGCCGCCTCCAATGAAATGCTTTGCCGATCACTCTACTTATTCGCTATAGTAAGTGGTGTAATTGGAGTTCCTTGCTCCTTGACTCTGATTCTGCCCTCAGGGCGGACAGGTCCTCTCATACCTGCGGTCCGGGTTTCTCAGGAAGGCAATTGGACGGGCATGAGACACCACAGAGATGCACGGCGCCTGCTAAATATGAACATTCGAATGAAAGATATAGCGCTGGAACTTGGCCTCTCTCAGGCTACCGTTTCCAAGGTCCTGCGCAACCATCCCGACATTGGCGAACAGACTCGTCAACGTGTCCTCAAGCGTGTCAAAGAACTGGACTACCAGCCGAACACACTTGCCCGAAGCTTCGCGACGGGACGTAGCTACTTAATTGGCTTGGTGGCTCCCAGCTTGCTCCACCCATTCTTCGCGGAGATTGCCCGAGCCATTTCAGAAGTGATCCGCAAAAAAGGATATTCCCTTATTGTGTCCTCTTCCGAGGAGGATCCGGTGCTCGAAAACGAAGAGATTTCGCGCCTGCTCGGACGCCGTTTGGATGCGTTGGTGATTGCAACTTCCTGCTCGAATATTGAGCAATTCGAGCGCATGGATAGTAAGGAGCAGCCATACGTGCTCATTGATCGCGAATTGTCAGGTCTGGCTGCCAATTTCGTCGGTGTCGATGACGAAAAAGTGGGTATGCTCGCAACAGAACACCTCTTCGATTCGGGCTGCAATCGCGTGGCGCATATCCGGGGACAGGATAATAGCCCTGGAATCGGCAGATTTGAAGGTTATCGGCGCGCACTCATCCACCGCGGACTTTCATATTCAGAAGACTACGTAGTGCGTATAAACTACGTCGATACAGAGACAACTCGTCAAGGAGCGGAGGCCATGCGGCGTTTGCTTGAACGAGAACCGAGGCCTGACAGCGTTTTCTGCTTCAACGATCCGCTTGCGATCGGAGCGATGACCACCATTCTCGAAGCCGGCTTGCGAATCCCCGAGGACATTGCTTTGATAGGCTGCGGCAACCATCCCAACAATGCCTATTTGCGTGTTCCTCTGTCGAGTATCGATCAAAATAGCCAAACGATTGGCCAACGCGCAGCAGAGCTCGTCATCAGCCTGGTCGAGTCCGAGCAGAGGCCTCGCGCTCGAACCATAATCCTTGAACCCGCATTGGTGGCTCGGGCATCCACGCAAAGAATGCAAAACCACCGGGTGTGAGTCCGTTGGAAATCGGGGCATAGGTGGGAGCATGAATCGGAACGGGATTTCATCCGGATGGGTAGCCTATGAGCGATTGCTAAGAGCGGTTTTCCGAATGCTCCCGTTTGCGAGTCCATTACTGCTGCTGTGCGCGAGTAGCGGACAAACTAAGAATGACCAAGTCCCGAATGCATCCGAACCACCCGGTGAATACGTCGGCTCCCAGGTGTGCTCGCAATGTCACGAAGACATCTATCGCAAGTTCTCTCAGACCAGCATGGGACGCTCGATGTCTCTGGCGACGCCCCAGATTCTCGATAAAGCGCCAACCTCCGCCACGAACCTGCAGGAACGGCTTCATCGGCGCTTTGAGGTCTATGCTAAAGATGGAAATTTCTACCAAAGCGAATCGGGCATAGGAGCCGACGGCGAGCAGACCTTTCAGTCGGCTCACAAGATCGACTGGATCATCGGTGCGGGAGTGAATGGATTTGGGGAGATTCTCGAGGAAAACAACTATCTTTTTCAGGCGCCTCTCTCGTTCTATACCCGGCCCGGGAACTGGGCTCCCTCGCCCGGATATGAGTTCACCGACCTGGGCTTCAATCGGCCTATCACACCGGGGTGCATCTTTTGCCACAGCGGCAGGCCCAACCCGGTGGCCGGAAGCAAGGGAGAATTTGAAAGCCCCGCCTTCTTCGAGTTGGCCATCGGCTGCGAAAAGTGCCATGGCCCTGGCGCAGCTCACGTAAACGCTGTGCTAAGCCCGAGTTTCAGGCCCCCAAAAAACAATGATGTCTCCAATTTGCGGATTGTCAATCCCTCCCGCCTGACCCCATATCTTGCCGACAACATTTGTATGGCCTGCCATCAAACAGGAGACGCGCGGGTCCTCAAGCCCGGCAAGACATATCGGGATATTCGCCCCGGCCGTCCGCTCGACGAGACTTTAGCGATCATGATGGTTCCACCCACGCGGGACAGGCCTCCCACCGCAGACCATGTCGAGCACTACTATTCCATGACGCTGAGTAAGTGCTACCGCGCCAGCCAGGGTCGCCTTAGCTGCATTACCTGCCATGACCCTCATGTGGAGCCGACGCGCGAAGAGGCCCCGAAATACTTCGACGCCAAGTGCATGACCTGCCACACGAATCAAAGCTGCAAGCTGCCGATCGAGACGCGCATGCAGAAGTCGCCGCCGAACGATTGCATAGGCTGCCATATGCCGAAGCGCGACATTCAGGTAATTTCCCACTCTAGTGCCACGAACCACCGGATTGTGGCCATACCTGATGAACCGTTTCCGGATGTCACCTTTCAACAGACAACCGCGTCGTTGCCTGACCTGATCCATCTCAATCCTGCACCTGGTGAGGAAGCGGCTCCGCCTCCGTTGTTGACCCTGCTGGCAGCCTATGGAGAGCTTGCGGAGAGCAAGCCGGAATACTCTGCGTCTTACCTAAAGACTCTCGGTCAGTTGGAGAAGACGCAGATAGATGACCCGCTTGTGCAGTCCGCACTGGGACGAAAAGCGCTTTTGGATGGGAACTATACAGCTGCAGTTGGGTATTTGCGGCGCGCCCTCCAGGATGGCCAGCCTGTGGCCACGACTTATTCGGACTTGGCGGACGCTTTGGCACACCTTGGACAAACCGAAGAATCGCTTCCTTTGTTCGAAAAGGCAATCAATCTGGACCCGTTCGATCCCATCTCCAGGAGGAAGTTGGTGGTGCGACTGATCGAAACCCGGCAATATGAAAAAGCGCACGAAGCACTCAAACACTATCTTGAAATTTTCCCGCAGGACGATTTCATGCGGCGAATGCTGGCACGCGCTGAAGAGATGAGCCCCAAGCCCTGAGGGTAATTTAAGGCTTCCATGCGGCATAGGGCTGCTTCTTGACGATGCCTTTGCCCTCCTGAATCGTTACGATCTGCCCCACTGCCACTTTTGAGAAACTCTCGGTCTTGCCATCGAGCCATCGTACCGACATTTCAGCAGCGTTCGCTTTGCCTAAACCAAAGTGAAGTCGAAAGTCGTTTTGCGAAAGGTAGGACCCGCCGCTTCTGACCTCATCGATTTGGGTTTGCTCATTGGCCGTCAGAGTAACTCTTGCCCCGATCGCGTCGCGGTTAGTCGCTGTCAACAGCCTAATCAGGATGGAATTTCCAGCGGGTGGGGCAAAGTTCTTAAGCAAAGAAGGTGGCTCCCCCATATTGACAATCACAATTTCCTCTTCACCGTCGTTGTCCAGGTCACCAATGGCAAGTCCGCGCGATGCGTGCGCATCCGCAATGCCGATTCCGGCCTGCGAAGACAGATCGAAGAATTGCCCATCTCCCCGATTCCAGTAGAGCAACCGTCCCTGTTTGAAGTGCTCTCCGCTGTGTCCCCCATCCACTTCGGGGTACACGTGTCCATTAGCAAGGATCAAATCTTTCCAGCCATCGTTGTCGATATCCAATGCGGCCGTTCCCCATCCCAGATACCTGGTGTTCACAGCCAAGCCGCTTTCGATGGTAGCGTCAGTAAAGTTGTTGTCTCCCTGGTTGCGGTAAAAAGTGTGCGTGTCGTCTGCAAAGTTGGTTTTGAAAATATCGAAGCGCCCGTCGTGGCTGAAGTCGGCGGCGGTCGTGCCCATCCCAGCCTGTTCTCGCCCCTCGTCGTTATAGGCCACACCGGCCGACGCGGCGATCTCCTCGAAGCGTTCTCCCTTCAGATTATGGAAGTAAAGGCTCGCGGTGGAATCGCAGGCTACATAGATATCCGGCCAGCCATCGTTGTCGAAGTCGGCGACTAGTGGAGTGAAACAGTAGTAGTCCTTGGGAGTAGTGATATGCATGCGGTCTGAAACATCGGTAAAGTGGCCGTGCCCATCGTTTTGATAGAGGGAGATCGTTTCTCCGGGCAAGCCGCGTGGGCCGCAGATTACCGGCAGGCCTTTCCATTCGCACTGCGACTTTTCGCCTGGGTGCGGCGTCTTGGCCGGGTCGAATTCGATGTAATGAGCAACCACAAGGTCGAGCGCGCCATCCCGATTGAAGTCGATGAATGCGCATCCAGTGCTCCAGCGAGTCTGTGCCAAACTAAGCCCACGGGCTTCGGTCTCATCCTTAAACGTACCGTTTCCCGAGTTATGGTACAAAACGTTTTGTCCCCATCCAGTGATGAAGAGGTCGACGTTCCCATCGTTGTCAACATCTCCGGCGCACACACCTTGCCCCCATCCTTTATGAGTGAGCCCCGCTTTCTTCGTGACGTCTTCAAACTTCAATCCACCCAGGTTGTGGTAAAGCACCGGCGTGGGCGGGGCGCCGTTGTCTTGAAAGCGGTCGCCATTCACAAACAGAATATCCGGAAGCCCATCGTTGTCGTAGTCGAAGATCGCAACGCCCGTCCCGGTGGTTTCAACAATGTATTGCTTGTTCTTCGGCGCGCCAGAAACATTAACTGTGGTCAGTCCAGCCTGGGCCGCAATGTCTTCATACCGTACTACCGGGGGTTTGATGCCGGCAGGAAGTGGCTTGGCAGGCGTTGCCACACCGTTGCCGGTTGCCTCCCCACTTTGCGCGCAGCAGGAGTGAGTTATGGACAGATTCAAAGCAAGAACTATGGGGAGCAACAGGAGGGCGTTGTGTTTTCGTGCTGCGGTCAGATGGTGGTTCGCCATACTCTGGGCAATTCTAGCATCCGGTATAGAGGTCTATCCTCCCTCTTCATCGCCCACAACAACATGGGAAGATCACCCCCTGTCGTTCCTGATCTATGCTGTTCAAGTGATCGCCCAGCCCGATTGATTGTGTGCAGGCCCAGACGGTATAGTCAACCACACCGAAACTCCACGCAGTGGAGCCCGCGTGATTTGCGGTCAGTCCATTTCATCGCCTCGCGAAGAATCATTGACCGGGCTCGTTCGGAGTGAGCTTGAACCACCTACTCAGGAGTTGATGATGAGTGAGTACATCGTTCGGCGCTGGCTGGCTCCGTGGATTCGACAATTCGCGTTCGCTGTGCTCTGTGTTTCACGGCTTACGGCGACGGCACAGGATGCGACCACCTGCAAAGGACCGTCCTCCCTTGAGCAACCGCTTGCGTCCCACCCCTCACCCGGCGCTTACGAGGCGCTGGGCACCTGGTTTGCCACTCAGCGGCAGTTCTCCTGCGCCACTGCCTCATTCGAATCCGCACTCGCCCTCGATCCCAAGTCGTGGCAAAGCCACTACGATCTTGGAATCGCACTGCTCAGCAGCGGCAAGTTCAGCCGCGCTGCGGAACAGCTGCGGGCAGCCTCCGGTCTCAAGCCTGGCTCCGAACAGATTCTTCTGCCACTGGGGGCGGCGCTCAGTGGACTGGACAAGCAAGATGAGGCAGTCAACGTATTCAGATCTGTACTGAAAACGGATCCTCAGTCGGTAAAAGCCATCGACGGCTTGACGAAGGCGCTGATCGCCGAGAAGAGATATAACCTGGCGATCGAGGAGTTGAAGAAGGCGCCTGCCGATGAAGTGCTGCAACTCAATCTGGCCGTGGCTTATTTGAACAATGGGAACATGGACGAAGCGCTAAGAATCGTTTCCGAAATCGTCAAAGAGCACCCCGACTATGCGCAGGCGCAATTCAACCTGGGAGCAGTCCTTTCCCGGCAGGACCGCTTCAACGAGGCTGCGCAGGCATTCCAGGAGGCGCTGCGTCTGGATCCCTCCAACGATGTTACCCAGCTAACCTATGTGAAGACTCTCGAGGTGCTTGGTCAGTTTGAAACCGCCGCGCCGATCATTCGGGATTATGTTCGCCGCCATCCCCACGATTTCGACGCGCTGTACTTTAGCGGCGTAATCGAAAAAGGACTGGGGAACAACGCGGAAGCGGAGAAGACTCTGCGCCAGGCCGTGGCCATAAATCCGGATAACTTCGATGCGCGGTACAATCTCGGTTTCGTGCTGGCTCATCTCGGCCGGCCTGCCGAGGCCAAAACGCAGCTGGAAGCGGCACTGAAACTGAGTCCGGATTCGACCAAGGCGCGTTTTCAGCTTGGAACCGTGCTTCGCGCGCTCGGACATAAGGACGAAGCTGCCCAGGAATTGAATGCAGTCCAGCAGACAAAGCAGGAAGAGATGAAGGAGACTTCGGCGGTCATAAAGGCCAGCCAAGCCAATCAGGATCTGGAATCCGGAGATCCGCAGAAGGCCATCGCACTGTATCGCGACGCAATTGCCGAAAATCCCTCCGATGCCAAAATGTACTATAACCTTGCTCTCGCCCTGGACCGGATCCACGACAATGGCGGTGAGCGAGAGGCGCTCGAAAAAGCATTGTCGTTGGATGCGAAACTACCTCTGCCGCATAATCTACTCGGGCTTATGGATCTCCAGGCAAATCAAGACGAAGATGCGGAAGCACAATTTAAGGAGGCGATCGCGCTGGACCCGCAATACTCCGAGGCGCAAAACAACCTGGGGGTACTTTATGGACAGTTAGGCAAAAACGCAGAGGCAGAGCAATTGTTTCGCCAAGCTACCGAAAACAACCCTCAATACGGTCAGGCATTTGCGAATCTGGGCCTGACTCTGGCCAGCGAATCGCGATTCGTCGATGCCGCTCAGGCGCTTACCAGCGCTGTGCAGCTCGATCCAAAGAATGCCGGCGCGCTCAGCGCATATGGAATGGTTCTGGTGCGTTTGAACCGTGCCAGCGAAGCGTTGAGTCTCTTTCACAGGGTGGTGGAGTTGGACCCAAAATCACCGGAAGCGCATCTGAACCTCGGAATTGTATTGGCGGATCAAAACGACCTCGACGGAGCAGTAAAAGAGTTTTCTGAGGCGGTCCGGCTCGATCCCGACAATGCGGTAGCACATTACAACAAGGGACGGGCACTGCTCGATCTCCGTCGCAACGTCGAAGCAAAGCCAGAACTGGAATCGGCCACGCATCTTGAACCCGGGTCGGCGGACGCATGGTATCTGCTCGGCTTGATCGCCCGTCAGGGAGGAGACGTCGACGCAGCGATTCAGTTATTTGAAAAGTCGCTTGCCTCAAGTCCAGACAATGCGCAGGCCCTCTTCATGCTGGGCCAGGAACTTTTGCGCAAGGGGGATGAAGCAGGGGCAATCAAGCGTTGGCGAAAAGCGATTGAGCTCCGCCCGCAATACGACGAGGCATATTACAGCCTTGCACGGCTCCTCGTGAAATCCAATCCTGAAGAAGCAACGCAACTGCAGGCGCGGTTTGAAGAGATTCGGGCACAGCAGCACATTATGGATCGCGCACAATTGCTGGGTAACTTTGCGCTCACGTCGGCGGATGCGCATGACTGGCCGCAGGCCGTCGCACAGCTCAAAGAGGCTATACTGACCTGCGGTAAATGCAGTGCTCTGCCGCAGCTTCACAAGGATCTCGGGCTGATCTATTGTCACTCCGGCGACTTCAAGAATGGTAAGGCGGAACTGCTAGTGGCTCAGAAGTCCTCACCGGACGATGGAGACATCAAAAAGGCACTTCAGCTGTTAATGCCAGCAAAGTAACCTCCGCCGCGTGGTCTCGAACCAGTTTTTGCCCCTTATTGAAATTTGTTGAAAATAAGCGCCTTTGATGGAATAAGTTTCGGCGGTGCGGCGCACGATCCAGCGTTCGCGCACCCGATGCAACGGCTGCATGTCCAGCTGCTCATCGTTCTTGATCGGAACAAAGCGCATCGTGGGCCGGCTAACTGCCTCGGCAATCGCCTCTGCGTCGATATAGTCGCTCTTGTTGGTCTTGACGGACGGCTTCACATAGTGCACTGGTATAAGGCGCACATCATGACCTTGCTCTCGCAGGGCCCTGCCAAGGAAGTGTGCTCCTCCACAGGCTTCCACACCAATCAACTGAACCTGTACGTCAGCTGTGAATCGAAGCAGTTGGATAGATGAAAGCTTCTTCCTAACGACAACTTCACCAGAATTGTTCAGACCGACCCAGTGAAAAACTGCCTTGCCAAGATCGATGCCGATTGTGTGTAGACTCATGGGACTCCTCCTCGCTTTCCCTTATATCCCGGCAAGGGGTAAAGGTGGCGGACCATCCCATTAGGTACCACTTGGTACTTCCACAGTTTGTCAGCATCCCGCTGTGGTGTGCCCCGGGCATCAGGCTGAGGGTGACACGGTCAAACAAATATTTGTCCGCTCCTACAAGTTGTCAATGCAAATCTTGTGGAAGCCTCTGACCCGCGATAGTTTAGCAGAAATAGAATCGCATATTACGATTGAAAATAAAATATACCATCACTCTACATGATTGACATTTCGGTATTCGCTCTCGTAGCATTGCTTTCAAGAAGAAAATGAATTCTAAACGGTATGCCGATCAAGCGATGGTCCAACAGTCATTGCACGTGCGCAAACTGGCATTGAATTTGATTTAGGGGCTTGTGTGCAGATCCAGAGGATAGAGTCACGCAAGCATACTGTGGTTCGTTGTTGATTTCTTCCCCTGCAAATTAACGTTGGATCTTATTGTCATCAGCCGTTCGTAGCCAACTCCAAATATCCAAGCAGCGCAGTTGCTCTTAATCGAGAATTAGGTACTTGACTTCTTCGGGGGCCGGAGGAATACGTGAAACAGAACCCGACGTCCGGAGGACTAACAACAAGAAACCACGAGGCTATTGAGCCCATCGCAGCGAATCAGGCAATATGGGCGGAAGAACTTAGCGAAGGGTTGACGGAGACGGGGCGAAAATACCGAGTGCAAGTAATAGTCACCGACCCTGACGGCCAGGAAATTCTCAACCTGACAAGGCTGGCCTTTGAAGACGAAGTTCTGAACGGCGGTTATCCAACTCCGGACATCAATACAGCAATTCAACTGCTCGTTGAAGCAGCTGGTGAGTGGAGCGCATAGATCGTCAATCTTCTGTGAAGTCGCGTTGCGGATCAAATGCTCTCCAACCCTGCCCTTATAGGCGAGAAAGTTCTTTGAGCGAACTTTGGAAATGAGCGTAAACGAGGGATGAATCCGTGCAGGAACCTGAGAAAGAATCGCAGTTCGCTTCGACCGCTGAAGGATTGAAGCCATTCTCGCCCGAAAGGCGGGTCTTTATGGGGGGCCTGGTAGCTTTGGGAACCGGGCTGACAGCTCACGCGGGCACAGCAACAAATTTGATATACGAAGTCAAATCTTCACTGATATCCAATCCACATTCTTCCGGTTCTTGTGGCGGCAGCAGGGTCATTGCCTCCGACGCCGCGACTGTCGTTGAGACGAGCTCGGGAAAGGTCCGCGGATACAAGCATAATGGCGTCTACGTCTTCAAGGGAGTGCCATACGGCGCGTCAACATCTGGCGACCTTCGCTTCATGCCTCCGGAGAAACCAGAACCCTGGACAGGAGTTCGCAACGCTCTTTCTTATGGCCGCGTCTGTCCGATGCAAGACTCTGCACACGTCAATACGGATGGGAAGAACTTGGCCGGTGGAGACGAATATTCATTTCTACTCCAGAGCGGTCCAGCTGTTTCCGTCCCGGGAGAGGACTGTTTACGCGTTAATATCTGGACACCGGAGATCAATGGCTACCGTAAGCGTCCTGTCATGGTCTACATGCACGGAGGAGGATTCGCCAGCGGCAGTGGTCACGACCTTCTTTCCTACGATGGAGAAAGCCTCGCCCGCAATCATGATGTTGTTCTCGTAAATCATAATCATCGATTAAATGCCTACGGATATCTCAATCTTGAAGCCATTGGCGGTGAAATGTTCGCAAATTCCGCCAATGTTGGATTGCTGGACATTGTCGCCGTTCTCGAATGGGTTCGCACGCACATCGCATTCTTCGGCGGTGATCCTGACAAAGTAACAATCTTCGGACAGTCGGGCGGCGGCGGGAAAGTCGCTGCTCTCATGGCCATGCCCCTGGCAAAAGGTCTTTTCCATCGTGCGATCATCCAAAGCGGGCCTTTTCTAAAAGCGCTCGCTCCCGACTATTCAGGACGGGTAGCTGAATTGGTGATGGCGGAGCTCGAATTATCGCGATCGCAGGTAAGGGAGCTGCAAAAGATCTCCGTTGATCGCCTCTCGGGGGCCGCCGCTGAAGCGATAAAGAAGGCGTCGGCATCTTCGACTTCACGGTATCCTCGATTTGGAGAGAGCGATTGGGGTCCGACCGTCGATGGTAAGATCCTTCCTTATCACCCCTTCGACCCACGAGCGCTCGCAATTTCGGCGAACGTTCCATTGATCACAGGCACTAATCTCAACGAAAGTGTCAACGGACTCGACCATCCCGGCGTTAATTCAATGACCCGTGAGGAGATGATCCGCCTGGTTCGAGAGTCTTATCGGGGCGACACCGAGGCGATCATCGCTTCGTACAGTAAAGAATATCCGAGGGCAAGTCCATTCGGGCTCTACGCGGCGATCGAAGCCTCTCAATGGCGCCTACCGGCATTCGCGCAAGCCGCAAGGAAAGCCGCAATGGGTAGCGCGCCCGCATACGCTTACGTTTATGCGTGGCGTACTCCGGTGTTGGACAATCGCCCAGGAACATTTCATGCTTCGGAGATAGCCTTTGTCTTCGATAATGCACGGATATGCGATCACTACAGCGCCGGTGACTCGGGCGCTTATGTTCTCTCCAGACAAATGAGTAAGTCATGGGTCAATTTCGCTCGAACAGGCAATCCCAATCACGACGAACTGCCACACTGGCCTGTTTACGCTACAGATACACGCGCAACGATGTATTTCGATCAGCCTTGCGAAGTGCGTTATGACCCGGAGGGAGAAGGGCTCAGAATCATTACACAGTTTAAGGAAGAATAGTTGCCGTGCCTCCTCAAGCCGTTGACTCTTTGTATCGTTCGCGCAGAATAGACGCGCGACCTACTGGTCAAAATTCCAGCATATTGAATATGTTGACAAATTAAACCCGATGGCCTGCCCCGCCGTGCGTCTTACGCTTAGCGGCCATGGCGAGGTAGCCGGCCGTTTTTCATCAACGCAGTTTGCAGACACCGTCTCTCCTCAGATTCGGAGTCAAGAGCCTTATAGAATGACTCAGGAAAAATAGAACCAATCACCATCGGAAGCATTCTGAAACAATTAGCCGCAGAGACTGCGCGCCTCCAACTGACAAGAGAACTGTTATCAAATGGTTCTCGCCTCGATAATGGCAAAATCGCTGCGACAACCCGGAAGGGGGCCATCGGTCCTCATACCAAGAAGCGAGTGCTCATCAAAGAGGGGCAACAAGTGATCGCCAAATCGCAATGGAAACGCTGGACCGCTCAGAAGAATGCATTGAAATAGAACTTCAAGCCACGCTAGGGAAATCGGCAATTGTCACGATTTGCTTGACATTCGTCTGGGGCGATTGGTATTAAAGTAATTGATGAATATCGAGCGCACAACTCGCTTTGAGGTTTGCCTGCGCTCCTTGCCGTTCGTCGCCGCACACATCAGCATTCTCATCCTCATTATTACCACCATGACGGGAGCGCAATTGGCGGCATAGCTAAACATAGACTTTACCCAAAAGCCGCCATTCGCTCCAAGCGAATGGTGGCTTTTCATTTTTGGGAGATAAATCATGCGCTGGTGTTTCTGGACAAAGATGGAAGATTTAGGACGTATGGAGGGTCGTGTCTTGCAAGTACTTGACCGCTTGCAGGCTACGGTCTTAACTCTATCGTCGGCAAAACTCGACGATTATATCTTCCTGAGTGGCGTGATGGAGGCGCAGGAAAAACAAGCATTCCGAATCGAATCGCTGCTCCGAAAGATTCATGGACTGGAGTCAGCCAAGGTTGCCCCCGAGGCGGATGCTGTGCTGCGTATGATTGCCCTGTTTCGCATTCTTTGCGACATGACCGACAGGGCGGAAGTGCTGCACTTCATCACTGCCCTCAACGCGCGCGCGGTCATGGTACGCCCATCTTGGCTTGCATTTGAAGTGATCGGCACTCCGCAGGAGATCGAGGGTGTCTATCAGTCTGCACTTGCTTACGGAATCGTCGATGTCGTGTCGTCGTCTTGCGCACTAATGATATCCGCCAATGAATCGGAGAGAACCGCATGCGCGCCCTGCGGCGAGGAACCGGAGATCAGCCCGGTCTAGGCCAACCGACTTGAAAGAGTTCTCAGTCATTCGCCAGATGATAAGCCCTGAAAATCGGGCTTCGCTTTGGTAAACCCAGGGAGAGCAAAAAGTGCGATAACTCCGAATATTGAGTCAAGGATCGTTGCATTTTGACATCGTGGCGCGCCCTATTTCTGCAAGAGACATGGAAACCGAAAATGCCCTTCGGAGTTAAGTCTCTCTTATCCACGCCCGATATCATGTGGGAGATCAGGGACGACATGCTGTCTGCGACAAGAGCGGCGCCTGGAGAGAAGTCATTCGGGGCGTGACCGGTGCTGCTTTTGCTCCGCCCGAGTCAGGGAACTGCCAAGACCGGAGCTTTAAATGTTCAAGGCCTTGAAGAACTCGGCCCAGAAATCAGAACGCTCTCACCTCAGCGAGTGAATTGGGATCTATCGGCGGGCGCCCCAACCCAGATTTTCGACGTATTTGCTTTCGACTTCTAATCCGGACGCAGCACCAGAGTAGCTAGATTGAGCTGACATCCTACAATCTTAGCCATCTAACCGAAGCAAAGGTGGGTATCTAACAGACTCTGCAGAACAATATGCCACATTTTGAGGAGGCCCTAAACCGCCGACCAGAACTGAGTCCGGTCACTAATGCGGAAAGTTTCAAGTAGACGAAGATGATGACTCAGTTATTTCAGCCGGCACAATGAAATGAAAGGTTGCACCTCGTCCGTCATTGGCAGTCGCCCATAATCGTCCGCCGTGCGACTCCACAATGGAGCGGCTGATCGCTAACCCCATCCCACTGCCCTGCGGCTTGGTTGTGAAGAACGCCGAAAAGATCTGGTCCACTTTCTCCGTAGGCAATCCCACTCCCGTATCGCTGACTGACAAAACCAGTTGAGAATCCTGGTACTCCGACCTCACCGTAAGCTCTCCACCGGATTCCTTCATGGCCTCGATGGCGTTAAGCATGAGGTTCATGAACACCTGTTGGAGTTGCACGCGGTCCGACTGGATCTTTGGCAGTTGAGCGCTGAGTTCCGGGCGCAGGACAATTGAGTATCTCGTCGCCTCAGTATGCAAAAGAGTAAATATCTCGCGAATGACTTCATTGACATCAACCTCTTCTCTTCTCGGAGAAGACTTCCGGTAGAACGAGCGTATCCGGTCGATGATTTCCGCCGCCCGATTGCCGTATTGATCGATTCTCGTGACAGCCGCAAGGGCCCGGTCCAGATTAGGCGGTTCGTGCACAAGCCATTCCTTGCAGCTGTTGGCGCTGGTAATGGCAGCGGTGATGGGCTGCTTGATTTCGTGAGCCAATGACGCGGCCATTTCCCCCAACATGCTTACGCGATTAATGTGGGCCAGATCGTCCTCGAGCTGACGCATTTTCTCGCGCTCTTGTTCTGCACGTTTGCGATCTTCAATGTCCGTTAGGGTTCCGTACCATTTAATAATCTTTCCGTGGGAGTCCCGAAGTGGGAGACCCCGCGCTAGAAACCACCGATATTCCCCACCTGCCGCACGCCGGAACCGCGCCTCGTCTTCGAAAGGCAGGCCGGTTGTAAGGGAGACGCGCCACTTCTCGGAATGGCGCTCTAGATCTTCGGGATGGATCGCACGCTCCCAACCTGCACCTGAAGTCCTCTCGACAGAGAGCCCGGTGTACTCGGTCCAGCGCTTATTCACAAAGGTATTGGAGCCGTCTGGCAAAGTAGCGAAAGTCATTGCGGGAATCGTTTCCACAACACTCCGCAAGCGCTTCTCCTGATTTCTGATCTCATGAATTCGCCAACGATGTAGTGCCCAGACGCCAAGCAACAAGCAGGCCGCTAGAAGGACCCGAAATACTGTCGTTTGGTACCACGTAGGTACGATCCTGAAGGAAAGGTCCGCGGACCGATCATTCCAGATGCCATCGCTGTTGCTCGCGACCACGCGAAACACATACGGGCCCCAATCAACATGCGTGTATGTGGCCTCGCGGGCGGACGTTGGCTCGCTCCAGTCTCGGTCAAATCCTTCCAGCTTGAATTTGAACCGTATTCGCCTCGGATCAGAGAGACTGAGCCCTGAGAACCTGAACGTCAGGCGATGTGTATCGGGAGGAACCCGAATCGGCGGCACGAGATCGAGCGAGTTTCCGTCTGCATATAAATTATCGAGTTGCACGATGACAGCAGTCGACCTTCGATCCGCTCGTTGGGGATCGACTACTGCAAGACCTCGATCCGTGGAGAACCAGATTTGCCCGCGTGTATCCGCAGTTACTGAGCGAAATCGCTTCACACCTTGTTGGCCGATAAGGCCATCCTCGGGACCATACTCTCGAACGTCGGATTCATTAAGTCTGGCTGATAAAAGAGATGAGCGTTTGACCGACAATATGTGATTTGAAGTCGCAATCCACAGGTTTCCGAGATTGTCCTCCGCAATTCCGAGAGTTTCTTCTCGCAGGGAAGACGGAATTGAGTCCAGTTTCTTTACAACACCCGACTGCATGACGGCAAGACCCGATATCGTTCCGATCCATAAAGTGCCCGTTGAATCAGCAAGCAAGCAGGTGACGTTGTCATTGGTCAACCCATCACGAGATCGAACAACACTCCACTTGGATCTTGAGTACATAGCTAGCCCGTTTGGTGTGCCAAACCACATCGTCCCATCTGGACCCTCATCGATCGAAGTGATGCTGTTCGAGGGCAAACCATTCGCCGTGGAGTAGGTTTTGAAACGACCGTTTACCAGATGAACAATACCAGCATTAACGGTACCAGCCCATACTGAGCCGTCTGTGCTTCGATATACCGCGTAAACACTATTTTCTGGGAGCCCATCCGAAATCGTATACGTTCTTGATGTGATTCGACCGGTGCCGTATTGTAGGTGTGTCAGTCCACCACGCCTTCTCCCAATCCACAACTCTTTGTTGTCTCCCGTGATGGAGTACACCGCGTCCTGGCTCAAACCGTCCTTAAGAACAGCCCCGCTCTGTCCTTGTCGTAGCCATTGCAGACCGCCCTTGAAAGAAGCAAACCAGGCGCGTCCCGTGGGGTCAATGAAAACCGGTCCGCCGCTCTCCTCTTCAGATTTTCTAAACGGATAGGTAACGAATGCAGTTTCACGCAGTCTCTCGAGGCCTTGCGAATCTCCTGTCCACAGATTTCCTTCTCGATCCTCAAATACGGCCATTATTGATTTGGCGTGATCTGACCCAACTTCATCAGACGAGACCCCCTTGTCGTTGACCCTGACAAGCCCGAATGAGGTCGCCACCCAAATGTTCGCATCGCGGTCGCAGACCATGGCGCGAGCGTCGATTTGACGCAAGCCAGGACTGATGCCGACTTGAGTGATTTCTTTTCCGTTCCAGCGAAAAATACCTCGGTCTGTTCCGACCCACAGATCTCCGTTCTTCCTCTGTAGTAGGGATCGAATATTGTAGCGCGGACCTGGAACGAGTATTGGTGAAATCCGGCCATGGTCCAGATAAAAAAGACCTTTGTCGTGCGTACCGAGCCACACGCGGCCATCTCTTGTTTCCACCATCGACGTCACAGCCGTACCTGGCGGCGCGAGGCTATGAGCAGCCACACTCGTACCCCAACTTAGCCTTGTTGAGAGATCGTCATAGGATGAGGCGTTCGGCGTGGAACCGGGATCCGAACTAGCGAATATTGATGAAAACTTTCCGGCTCGATATGAGAGTACGCCATACCCAAGTGACGCGAAGAGGGGGGAGCCGTTCGTGCTCCTTCCGATCGCGGTCACCCCAAATTCCGCTTTCTCCCTGCCAAGTTCAAATTGTCCGCCATGAAACCGCAATATCTTGGTATTCGCCAAGAGGACCCAGAGATCACCATTACCGTCGGTCGCCAATTGCTCGACGGGGCCGATGGGCATGGATTCGGGATTCGCCTGCTGAAAGACTCGAAACCTAATGCCGTCAAAGCGGAAGAGACCTCTGTCCGTACCAATCCAAAGATAACCGTCCGGTGTTTGCGCGATTGCCGTCACATCACCACCTGGAAAATCATTCTCGACTGTCCAGCGATCGCGTGCATATTGCGAGATCATACGGTGCGGATCAAGAGCCTTTGCGGGGATAACACAAGAGACCAGAATCGCTGCTGCAAAGACCTCACACTGCAACCATGTTTTAGATGCATTCGTCACGGAAGATACTCGAACTTTTCGATGATGACTTCCGTGTTCGTCTGGCGAGGTTCCTTTTCGCTCGCAACAATGTAAAACATGAATTCCAAATGTTCTTGGCCGGGTGATGGGACTCCCGCAGTGAAGGTGTGCTCATAGAATGGCTGCTCACCGGAGTGAATCGAGCTTCCCTGGAATCCTTTGAACACCGCGCGTCCCGGCTCCCACAGCATCGAGTACGTAAGCGTTCCGGGCGGCTCGGTGAAACGAACGAGGTTGCCAGGAACATAGAAAGGCTGTATGCCAAACTGCGCGTCTTCTCTGCTCGTGGTGTGTCCCCATCGGCCAAGTTCAATGTCCCATTCACGAAAATGCTGATCACCGGCCGATGGATCATGGGTGTGCAAACTGAGAACAACCGCAGGATCTAGATGAGCGGTATCGCGGACCACAAAATTGTAGGTGCCATAGCCAAGGCTGCGGGCAAGAATCAGTTGCGCACAGGTCCAGGCTTTTGGTTTGTTGCTGATTCTGAGGTGCAACGCACCACTCTGGTCGGTCCATACGTTATCAGCGTCGAACAAATTGTTGAGTCCGCCTCGAGCCGAATCGGTAGTCCGAATATTCCAGTCATATCCGCTGAAGCGAAGCGGTACAGTGGGGAGGTCCGGCAGAGTTCCGACTCCGCTGACAATCTTCAATGTCACCACAGAGCCACTCATAGTCGGAGCTACATCGATCGTCGGCGCCGGGTGATAGTCTCCGTCGACGAGCAATGCGGCATATTCGTATCCCAAGTGTGTTTCCGTGCTCCAGGTTGAGTCCGGTTTGATCGATATGAACGGATGTTCCGGCCACGGCTGAACCCACCAAGGGCCGCTCTTTGCATAAATAACAATTTGCTGTCCCGGTCGAACACCAGAGACTGTCCCGGAGATGGTGCCCACCCTTTCTCGTCCCCCCTGAGCCGCGGGAGGGATCTTTGTGAAGGTAATAAATGGAGCTTCCACGGATTTTTCCGACCGGCAGGCCACTAAGGCCAGGATGGCCACTGTACCAAGAAAGACGGAGGCTCTCCGGATTCCCAAGACAGGCCAAGGTTGATAGGTCCGAGGAAAACCCATGGTTCGGTTCGGCAGTCCAACTTCTTCTGCTTTACCCCCATGGTTTCGTTGTATATGGCAGCGGTCGAAAAATCTCACACTAGTCTCCTGCTCCGATCGACGCTATGAAGCCGTACTCTGGATCGGCAATGTGAAATGGAATGTTGCTCCTGCTTCCTTGTTGGCCGTCGCCCACAATCGGCCCCCATGCGACTCCACAATGGAGCGGCTGATCGCTAACCCCATCCCACTGCCCTGTGGCTTGGTTGTGAAGAACGCCGAAAAGATCTGGTCCACTTTCTCCGTAGGCAATCCCACTCCCGTATCGCTGACTGACAAAACCAGTTGAGAATCCTGGTACTCCGACCTCACCGTAAGCTCTCCACCGGATTCCTTCATGGCCTCGATGGCGTTAAGCATGAGGTTCAT
>Ga0206872_10030_pt2 | contig 35329 bp, 42 predicted proteins | sample Alteio_BWOrgCont_34_FD_152906 | JGI IMG/M metagenome (GOLD analysis project Ga0206872, IMG submission 152906) | Enriched cells from forest soil in Barre Woods Harvard Forest LTER site, Petersham, Massachusetts, United States -... | ecosystem: Environmental > Terrestrial > Soil > Temperate forest >... | reverse complement strand
CGTTGGATGAAGTCACTGGGCAACAAATTCATTGAGACCAGGACCGGCCCCCATATCCAGATCGCCGATCCCGCTGCAGCAGACGATCTTCTCAACCTCGCCATTGAGTCGGCTCGGCGCAAGCAGCGCCTCATTTTCTTCTGTAGTTGCCAATGGCCCCGGCGGGAAGGAGAGATTGCCTGCCATCGAACGACTGTCGCAGGGTTGGTCCTGAAAGCGGCGAAGAAGCGTAAGATTGAGGTCGAGATTGTGGAATGGCCGGGCGGCAATCCAACGCACATCGACCTGGAAGTTACGCAAAAGGTACTCTATGCCGTCCAAAAAGGTCGCATGACGGTGCCCCTTGATAAGCAGTCTGACTTGGCCGAAGTCGCTGGGCTGCCTTGGTGTTCCATTGCAACGCTCAAGTCGAACGGCGAGAAGTTCCACCGAGTCGTCGGGTCTGCCATTTGGCAGAAGGCTGGGTGGGTGTTACCGGTTCTGTACGGCTTCTTCGATCCTGCCACACCGCTGAACGACTACAAGAAGGAGGCCGAGAAGCAGCGGAAGGAATGGGGTTTGACCCCGGTTTACGCATAGGAAGTCGTCCCATGACCAACGTGCAGCCAGGGCGCTACCAGCACTACAAGGGCAAGCAATACACCGTCATCGGCGTGGCTCTGCACAGCGAAACCCAGGAAGAACTTGTCGTCTACCGGCAGGAATACGGCGACCTCGGCCTTTGGGTGCGTCCCAAGCAGATGTTCCTGGAAACGGTGATTGTCCAGGGGCAGGCCGTACCTCGGTTTCGATATGTTGGAGGCCAAGAAGGAGTTTGAGGGCAGGGGATCGAGGTTGAGTGATGGGAAGCCGTCGATTTTTGTCCTGGCCTGCTGGTTGGCGAAAGGCAATGCCCTGGGGCATTCTGGTGGGTATTGTTGCAGGCGTACTCCTCATCGTGGCACAGGGTCTTGGGTCGGCGTGGAAGGGCATCGACTGGTGCGGGACGAGCATCTTCATCTTCTTCCTCGTCGTCGGTTTCACGGCCATTTCAGCAAGACTTGGGAAGGCTTCAAACCAGGACGAGAAATCACAAGACGCCGACACCACTACCACATTACCCTGATCTTCCAAAGGACATGTATTGCAAGCGAGTTCATGCCGAGCCTGGTATGTGATCGGAGTGTCGAGGCGTCATGTCCACGAGGACCATCTTCACCGGATTCTGAGCGGATGCCGCATTTGCCCAAGGCGGCAGCTTTACGACAGCACCGATCCCCACGTGTTGCCGTGGAACTCCGAAGCCGGACAAGCGGGATACAATGTCTCCGGTAACAACTATCTCGCCGAGGAGCAACGAACGATGGCAACCTTCATCACGACCATGCACTTCACGGAGCAAGGGATCAAGACCTTCGGAGACAGTTCCGACAGGGCGGCGGCGTTCAAAGCCACAGCCAAGAAAATGGGCGTCAATGTTACGGGGACTTACTGGACGCTGGGCGCATTCGACGGCGTCCTCGTCTGTGAGGCACCGGACGAAGAGACGGTTACTGCTGCCATGCTGCACCTGGGATCGCAGGGCAACCTTCGGACGCAAACGGCACGTGCTTACGATGCCACCGAGATGCAGAAGATTCTCGGCCTGCTGCCGAAGTGACTGCCAGGCGATGGACTTCAAAGGGAGGGCGAAAGCCGTTGTGGTGGCAAGGCGATCTGGACCTGGCGTTGATCTGACGGCGGGCGAAGGAAAGAAGGAAAGGGCATAGAACGACAAACAGCCTTGGACGAAAAGGACCGCAAGGCATTCGGCGCTCCCCCCTCGACGCCATTTGGGTCCCGATAACAGCCCGATGGCGGACCCGGAGTCAATCCGACCGTCCAAATCTGGCGAATCAACCTGTATCCCGATAGCCAAAAGGAGTCGATGCGGGGACGATCTGCATTTGAAAAAGTCGCTTGACGCCTGGCAAGGTCGAGCGCTGCATCATGTACGATGAATCGGCTCCAGCGAGCGTATTAAGGCGAGCTTGGCCGGCTGGGCAAACGAGGACGACTTTGATATTGCTAGATTGGCGTAACGGAATCACGATTATGGTCATGTACGGCTGGAACAATCTGAAGAAGATAATCGCCATCTCTCCCACAATGGTTGAATGGCCGGTGTTGGACTGCAGGGCACTGGTTGAACGCCAACGCAAGACGTTCCGAATGGAAGCACGCTTTACCTGCCCAGCGCATCGCATCTGCATCTCGCCAAGCACGTTTGAGTATCTGGACGAACAGGATAATATGCTGTGGACCTCGGAAGCCGATTTGCGGCTATGGGCCTGCATCAAAGCGAAGGGCGTCAAGCGAGAGAGTCGGATGGCTCGTGACAACAGTGAAGATGCTGTGACTTGGAATGTCTTTCGTTATCTGGAAGCCAACGGCCTAATTGGTAAGTTCATCAACTCGCTCGCCGCCAAACAGATTTCGCAGAACCCTCGTGTAGTCTACTGGTCATTCTGCCAAGCAAGTCAAAAGCCGCTCCCGGCGCTTATTGCTGCGGCATCGACGTTTGGCGAAGACGCTCACCGGCGCTCGGAACCAGACGTAATCCTTGACGATGACAATGTGCTGATTTTCGTTGAGAGCAAGGTGCTCGCTGGAAATCGAACGAAGGCAAGCAATCCAGAAAACCCGAAACTGTACCAGACGGGTGGAAACTCTTGGTTCCGGACGATTTTCCATCGGAATGCGACATTCACTAAGATTGCCGTCGAAGAGCGCCTGTACGAGTTGATGCGGTTTTGGCTTCTCGGTTCCTGGATTGCTGCGCAGGCTGGCAAGAAGTTTCTTCTGGTCAACGTCGTCCGGGACGGAGCGAAGTCAGAGAGGACCATTGAAGCACGTTTCAACGCTATCACTCAGAATGACCCGGAACGAGCATTTGTCCGCTGTACGTGGGAGCGAATCTATTCTGAGTTCGTGGAGCCGCAAGCAGGAAGCCCTAACGCTGACCGTGTGGGACAGTACATGCGGCAGAAAACCCTGGGCTATTCGTCGGTTAGCAAAGGAATGCAGGGAAAGCTGCGACAGGCTTTCAATCCTGCTGGGAGCGCAAACGGAGATCAGCAGTGAGCGCAGAGGCCAACCACACCTACACCCCTGGCCCCCCTCCCAACACAGTCCGATCCATCGATGGCAAAGTCCTCACAGCACCCGAAGGTTGGGTTCTTTTGCCGCCAGGTGATGCCGCTCTTACCCGTCGAGTGAAATCTGCCGGCGATCATTGGGTTGTGGCCGAGAAGAAGGGGCGCAAGGTCTTCTCAAGAGGCGTGTGGGCTTCCTCGGCGACTAACGAACGGATTAGAGCCGAACTAAAAGCCGAACGATCCACAGAGGGGCATGCCAAGCGGATAGAAGCCGTTGTTCGTCGCCGTGAGAAGACCCAGGGCCAGTATGTGGAAGACTTTCACGGGGCGGTGCTTACGTTCCTCGCCTTCCACCCCAATCACGCTGATCTTGCCAACCAAATCGCACAGGTCGTCACCAGTCACGCAACGCCGGTCGGAAGTGGGACGGTGGCCAGGACGAAGCGAATTCCTGTCGATCAGAGGGCCGAGGCTGCTGTAATTGCATGGATGCGCCACCAAACGACGGCCTACGACTCGATGGCGATTCCGAGAGTTAGGGGAAAGCGCCGAGAGGTCCGACGCATGCTGGCTCGGCGCTCCCAAGAATTGTTGGACCGCTATCGTCGAGACGAGGCTGTGGGGGATGATTGCCAGCTGATGAAGGCGTTGGGGGGTGAAAAAAGGTCGAATTGCGATTGAGGCAAGCAATCTACAACATCCTGAAAGGCGGATCGCAACGGGTTCATTGGGTGAAGATGATTGAGGACCACTCGGTTGACCTGTTGCTGGTTCAAGAGTCCTACCCGCACGACAAGCACCTTCATCCACTCAAATATTCAGACGCCCGGAGCCAGTCAGTTTCGGAGATGGCCGAAAAGAATGGCTGGGGGAGCGCCGTCTATTCAACAAGTGGCTCGCTCAAGCCTATCGGTGTGTCAGGGTTTGCTGGCTGGGTCGTCGGAGCGAAAATCAAGGGAGCGTTCTGGCAGGCCGGGTTCTGCAATTCGCTCCTGGCCTTCAGCGTTCATGCTGCATCGAAGGGGGAAGCTTACTGGAAGCAGGTAAATAAACTCCTGGACGAGATCAGGCGGGTTGCTGGTCGCAGCGACACCATCATCGGCGGCGACTTCAACGTCGCAGTGAGCAACTGGTGCGGTTCAGACAGGCCCGTCAGCAAGCAGGAGTTGGCGATTCAGGCCAGGCTTGCGGACGAATTCGGATTGCTCAATTGCTGGCAAGAAGCGAACCCGAATCAACCCCCACACCAAACGTTGCGCTGGACGGGAGATCGCACCATTCCCTACCACTGCGACGGCCTCTTCGTGCCCAAGGCATGGAAGGATCGGCTGGTATCATGTGCGGTGTTGGCGGGCGAGGAATGGAACCGTCTTAGCGATCATAACCCGGTCGTGGCGTGCCTCTCGTAGCTGGTCCGGTACTGGGGTGAAGCCGACTTCCCGTTGAGGTAGGCTCAGTCGGATGGTCGTACTGGTCAGGCCGTATCACATCGAATCAGGTAGCAAGTGGACTGCTATCGACCGACTGGCCTGACGAACCGAAACTTGTCAGGTTCGAGAAACTTGACCTTGGCGTCAGAGATGAGGGCGTGCGGCACGTTGACGTGTTTTTTCAAAGCAAGTCAAAGGCTGTCACTAAACCAATCAGATGTTTTCGACCTCCTTGCTCATCTATAACAAGTATCGGCAGTCGTTCGTCGTTCATTGTCACATCACTGAGTATCTGCCTCACCTTATCGTTGGATTGGCATTTTGCTGTGGCAAGCAGTTTTATGCCACCGGACTCGGCGACCTCTCCTAACTTTTGGGCTAGGCGCTCCTTCCGTGAGCCTACCAAATAGCAAGCCAGCGAGCAATCGGCAATAAGCTCACCTGTCGGCTCGCCGGCATCATTAAGAACAGGGAGGAAGGAAAACGAGTTCAAGAGCATCTGTTGACGAATAAAGGAGAGTGGTTGCCACAGCGAAGCGGTCACGACGTTCTTAACCATGAAATCGCCAACTTTATCTCTCCCATCCATCAGAGCGTCCTCCAGTATCAGGGATACCTGAATTGCATGGGTCGTAAGGTGCCGTGCGTAAGCTCCTTGATGCAAAGCGTCGTTACGGGCTTCGGCAAGTTGCCCAAATAACCGATTGAACGGCGGATTCCAGCCATGCAACGAGGTTGGCAATTGGGACAGTGCCGAGCCTTTAGCGAGTGAGATTATGGCATTTTTGTAATCAGCCAATGTTCCAATTTGCCCTGTCAGGTACGATCCGAGGCGTTCGATGACAAAAAGAATGCTGTCAAATTCTTCTGCGTCAAGCAGCGCAGCAGCCCTCGCATCCCGAAGTTCATCTCGAAAGTATATCCTGTGATGATCTTTCATGATCCATTCCAAATTGCAAAGCAGGACAAGGCTTTCAAACTGGTATGAGTTGGCGGCAATTTGCGGGCCAACTTCAAGAGATAGCAGCCTACCTTCCTGCCCCTTCTTGATTGAACGCAGCGAGGAACGCATCTGGCTGTTGCGCACCTGAAAGCGTTATTTTGCCGGTGATGACGAAGAATGGCACCCCCTCCAATCGAAACCGTCGAGCCTGCTGATCCGCCTCCTTGATCGCTTCCATGCCTTCGTCGCCATTCAATACACCCTCGGCCTTGTGACGGTCCAATCCAGCCTCGGCAACCACGTCCAAAAGCGTGTCCCGGTTGCTGATGTCCCGGCCCTCGGTGAAGTAGCCCACGAACAGCGCCTCCACGACTGCATCTTGGATACCTGCTTTGTCGGCCAACCAGATCAACCGGTGTGCGCCCTGGGTATTCGGGGTTCGTTCAATCCGGTCGAAAGCAAAGTGGATGCCTTCCGTTTCGCCGACCGCAACTAGCTTGGCGTCGAGTTCCTGTGAGCGCTCCAGGCTGCCGAACTTGGCTATCCGATATTCACTGCGGCTGGTGCCTTCTTTCGGCATTTGCGGATTGAGTTGGAACGGAAACCACCGAACTCGAACTTCCTGCTGTCGATCAAGAGTGGCGATGGCCTTTTCGAGCCGCCGTTTGCCGATGTAGCACCAAGGGCAGATCACGTCGGAGAACACGTCCACGGAAAGTGTCATTAGCGAAGACCTCAGTAGCCAGGCGAAGGCGGTCAATGCCAGCCTCAAGTCGTTGGCTTGCCGATCTTCACCGCCTCTGTCCAATAGCGAAAAGTGTTCGCCGGAATTGGAAACCGTCTGCCGTGGTAAAATGCACCAAGCCGGTCAAAAAGAGCTTGGGCTTGGGCGGACATTCCCAGCAGTGTCAGGCAGCGAAGAATGCGGGTGATGCGGAGCCAGTTATGATTCGGAAAGGCCCAAACGTCGGGGATGCGGGCGGAGAAGTTGGCACCCTCAACGACCTTCCCGCCTGCCGCCAAAGTAAGGCCAAGGAAACCAAGGATGCGCTCGTAGGACTTCATCAGATTGGCTTGCAGGATCGGATCGCTCTTGAAGGCGGCGATGTCTTGTTCGGTGAGAAGAGGGGCGTCGGAATTGAATTGGCTTGGCTCTGGGAGCGGGAATAGCCACTGGATGAAATCGTGTACCGCTTCGAGTTTGTCGTCGTCCCAAGTCCAAATGTCCTTCAGGAACCGGCCCTCAACGTCGTTCGCTTGGCCTCGGTAGAAGTCCAATAGGCGGGACATGGATTTTGGCTCTTGAAAGAAACGGTCGGTGGTGCGGGGAGCGATTCTGGACGCCTGCACTTCATTTGGCTGTTTTAGCCTTCTGTGGCCCGTCCCGCCAGACAGATGACGAGCACGCTGGTAACATTGGCTGGCGGCACATATCAGCCACAACGTCCACTACCCCCAGTTCGGAGGTCCAATGCAAAGCGAAAAGGAGAAGATGCTGGCGGGTGAAATGTATGACGCCCTCGACACGGCACTTGTCGAAGCCAGGGACCATGCCAGGGATTTGTGCCAGGATTTGAACGCCACTCGTGAAAAAGACCAAGAGGTTCGCCGGCGCATCTTGAAGGAACTGTTCGCCAAGGGAGGGGATTCGGTCTGGATGCAACCGCCGTTCTTCTGCGATTACGGGTCGAACATCCTGCTTGGGGAGCGAGTGTTCTTCAATTTCAACTGCGTCGTGCTAGACGTGTGCCAGGTGAAGATCGGGGATTTCACGCAGTTCGGCCCAGCAGTCCAAATCTACACCGCCACGCATCCGATGAACGCCGAACTGCGTCGGAAGCAGGAGTTTGGCAAGCCCATCGAGATCGGCGCTGACGTGTGGGTAGGTGGCGGGGCGATCATCTGTCCTGGTGTGAACATCGGCTCGAAGACTGTCATTGGTGCAGGGAGCGTGGTCACGAGGGATATTTCGACCGGCGTTTTCGCTGCCGGGAACCCATGCCAGATCATTCGAGCGATCACGGAATAAAGCCTGCACGATTCGATGAGGTTGCGGAATTCCCAATGCACAGTCGATTCAAGGCTTTGCGGTTCTCTCACATGGATGCTGTTGCGATCCTAGCCTCTGTGATCCCAGGTGGATTTACTGTTCCGTAATTGCACGAGCAACTGATCGCTTGGAGGCCGCATTTTGGGCAGCGTTCTACATCACAACCGGGAAGGTGCAATTGCCCCTCCACTGCTCGACAATCGTGACAAGCGCCATCATCAGCGCCCCAGTTTTCTGATTCATTGCCAAATCGGATACGTTGGATTGGCTTTCCGTTAATGGAGTAGGTTAGGTGGTGTTTCGTTTTCATATTTTGTTTCTCTTTTCTTGTTTACATAGGATTCAAGGGTTTTCGTCAGCGATTTCTCAGCCCATCGAGGTCTGATTTCATGCACCGTGCCGATCCTCTTTCGCTGATTTTGACCAGTTAATATAGTTTCGTTCGTGTTATTTTCCTTGCCGCTCAAATTATTTTCATCCAATTCCAGCCCGCACTCGATCCGTTTGGCGAGTTTTGAGAACCAGCATCGCAACTGAAACGCCGGCAATTAGTCATCCTTGTGGGGCGCCGAGACAATCTAACCGCAGCGGGGGCGTCTTTGTCAATGCGCCACATGGGATCAATTCCTTTGGGAAGTGGCGACGCCGACTTCATCGCCTTCCGTTACCAGCATCGTAGAGTTCACTATTCTCCGCTCAGATTCCGTGGAGTTGATGATCTCGGCCTTGTGCATCACTCCCAGCGGGTTCATACGGCTTTCGGGGAGCGGCAGGGAATACGGTCGATACGTTGGCCACTTCCTGGTCATTCTCCGAAGTCTCAGAAAGACAAGCATTATGCCGCACCGTCTCAGTCGGTCTTTGATGATGCGATAAATTGGATTGAAAGTAAAATCAAGGGTTAATGAGAAACACCCCCAGATTAAAACCTGGGGGTGTTTTGTTGCTGGTGGGGTTACGCTGCGACGTTTGCCACTTGCGGCACCCTTAGCACGAGTAGCACAGGCTGCGTTGCTGTGATGTGGACAACTTCACCGTTTACCATTATCGTGGCCGCACCAACCAACGGCCCAACTTCATGCGGTTTGACGATGATTAGACGGGGTGGAGTCTTCTCAAAAAGTTCTCGCATCTGTTCTGGAACGCCTTGTTTTGCTTCTTCGTGCAATTCGTCAATCCGTTCCTGCAATTCCTTCACTTCATGGGCGTGTTCGTCTTCAAATCTGTTTTCGGCTTGCTTGACCGCTTCTTTGACGGCTTTCTTGATAGCTTTCGTGATTGAGGCTGCGCTCAATTCCTTCAATTTGACGTGTTCCTCTGGGTCTGGCTCTGTACTCTCGTTGCTCGTGGTTGTGTCGTTGCACGTGGCTGTCTCGTTGCCATTTTGTTTGTTTAACGCCGCATTTAGCGATTCTGTTGTTGTAAACGGTTCATTCTTCTTTGGTTTTGCCTTTGGCGTTCCCAGGGCTTCTTTTTGGTTCGGTGGCCAAGTTTCAACAGGCTTGTCAGACCATTTCGAGAAGCAACGCATACGACGGTTGTAGGTGTTTTTGGACATATTCGGGAAGTGCTTTTCCATGAACGTCTCAAAATTGCCGTGTCCTACCGCTTCCTTGTAACGCCAGAGGATGCAGCCAAACCTCATAACCGCACCGAACGCCAAACCTTCGCAGTGCTTTACGTCGCCATCGAATTCAAAGAGCACAATGGACACTTCATCAGCCGACATTTGTTTCAACTTGTCGAATGTGTAACCGCTTTGCAACCACTTCTGCCATTCCAATGTTTCGACACTACCAACCCCATTTGTTTCCCACATAATAAACCGTCCTCTTTTTGTGAGAGGCGGTTAAGATAAAAAAACCGCCGTCCCACTTCCCAAAACTGGAAAATGAAACGGCGGTTGTCTAGTTAGCATCGCCGTATTCGTAGGTATTTCGCTTTACCGTCCCTAGCGCCCCTACGTTGCCCAAACAAAGGCTAATTCTGACCATCCGAGCGGACCTAGGCGATTCGTTCGCTTTGGCTCTCAGACGCCTGATACCGCCTAATACAAATATCGTGCCAAACCCTCCTTTCCCCTGTTTTTGGGTAGTCGAGGGTGGTTGCAAGGGTGTTTCGTGTAAACGTCCCTTAACACTGCTAATGAAAAGCGTAAAGGGCTGGAAAGGTCAAAAGTGTCATCGGTGGCACATTTCAATGCACCCACGAGACCACCGAGAGCAAAACGGCTCGACAGGGTTGTTGCCTTTCGAGGCTATGCCGCCACCAGAAGGGGTCAAGGATTATGACGAGATGTATGGCAGACGCTCCGTTTCTCGACGCAAGCGTTGAAGCCATTGACCCTCAGCCGTTGTACGGTGAACGCCAGGCCAGCATGGCGTTGAAAAGGTGCAGATAAGGGCTTTGTGCCGAGCCGGGCTGATCCAACTGGCTTGTCCTTAAACGACCCCCTCCAATGCCAACTTTCAGTGGGTTACGCTCGCTGGAATCGAGTTCACAAAAGCATGCAGTGAATTCCGCCATCGCTGAAATCTGCTGAACCCCGGTACTGTTGCTGCCTCCCAGTAATCAGGCTTGGCAGGACATGGACCCAGCGCATATTCGCCCTACACCAAGCTCCGACAATCACGCCGCTAACCGGTGTCGTTCCTCGAAAATCGCTTCCACCCTGCTCATCAGCCTCCTCAATTGCTCTTTCTGGTCTCGTTGAGGCTGCCATGAGGGTCTAGGACGGGGGTATTCGTCCAGGATCACAAGCTCTGTTTCCGTAGAGGACATTCTTTCTTCTTTCTCCTCTTCTATCATTTGCATCAACTTCTCTGATGCCTGCCACTTGCAAGCACGACCAGCGCTGTACGTTTCGTCTTCCCAATCCAGCAAGAGTTCTCCATCCACGACCAGCGAAGAAAGGTGGTTTCTGATTGCTGCGAACCTCTTTGGATTGAAGGCACGCTCGATGTCCCCTTCCTTCTTGAGTGCCGTCCAAAGCCCCTCAAACCTCGCCCAAGGCAGCGTTTCATTGTCATTCATGTTTCTGGTGAAGAAGCGAAGGAGGAGCAGGAACACGGCCATGTCCTCGATGGTCACGGCCACTCTTCCGCTGCATTGCTCTTTCGGAAGGCCAAGCGTGATGGCAAGGTCTCGAAGCCTGGGCATATCGGCAAGATCATTTGGGGTGATCGCTTTTGGACACCACGATGCCGAAGAGGAGCCTACCGAGCATTTCCGCACCACAGGCACCAATTCATCCACAGGCACGAATTTGGAGAGGTCGGTGATGTCAAGGTGCGTGGTGGCTCTGATATCTCCTCTGGGCAACTTGGCGTTCGTTCCTGCCGTGACCTTGACGAGCTTTCCGTTCTTGTACTCGAAGACCGGGCAGGTTCCTTTGATCTCTACGTCCTCGATGTCAGCACGCACTCTCCTTGCCTCCTGTTTTAGCCACTTCTCGAACGTGCGCAACTGCCCATTTACATCACGAGCAGAAACACCGAGCTTGTGCAGGACGATGTACCCGTGCATCCCATTGCAGTTGGTGGATGGCTCGAAGTACAGGTCGGAAAAGAACGCCTTTTTGAGATGAGCAGCAAACCGACCTGCACCTTCCTTTGAGCCAAGTCCACGGCTCTTCTGGCAATCTATGTCGATCATGACGAGGGTTTCAGCGCTGTCTTGGCGACCGTCTCCCTGGAAATACCACGTTTCCCGGCTTTCCATGTGGTCACGAAAGCACTCGTTCGTCAACTTGTAGAGCCATCCGTGGTGTTGGACGAGGGCTGCTAGAATTCTGTCGTTGATGTTGATGGGTCGAGGCTCCAGCGCCAAATTGCCATTCCCATCGACCTTGTATTCCATTTTCTCGTGATCCCAGCACGGCTGCTTGAGGGCGAAGTGGTATGGGGCAATTCGCTGACGCAACCAGGTGAAATACTTGGGATCGCTGTTGCTCACGGCGGCGGTGGGTTGTAAATGCTGATGGTCGAGGCGTCTGGCGGCAAAGGGGATGATTCCATGATCTTTTGCAGGTCGTCCAAGGAAATCGGACGAGCAGTCTTCAGCCATTGGCGTAAGCCCTTCGATGGACGATGCACAACCGGTGGCTTGCCTTCGTGAATCGGTGTAAACGTGAATTGGACAAGCAGGAGGTCGTCGGTTTGTTCGGTCATTGTTGCCTTTCTTATTGAGAGTAAATGTGGAGGTCATGTTCGTCGCCCTTTCTTCTCACGATCAAGGGCCGCAGATGGCGTTTCGGGCCTGGTTTTGGCCAGCGTTTGTGTCAGTAGCACGTTCACTGCTTCTGAAGGTATTCGATAGCTGCACTTGCCGAATCTGTGAGCCGTCAAACGGCCTTCACGGATCAGGCGCTTTATGCTCTGCGCTGACAATCTCAAAAGCGCCCCAACCTCCTTGATGGTCATGAATTCGCTCATAGTTGTTACTTTCTAATATTCGGGCGGAATTTCTCGCTCCACAGATATATATAGTGTGCTGGATTTGTATTTCGCAGCATTTTCACACTTTATTTGGAGATAATACAATGACTGACGATTTCCTCGACTTCCAACTGGACTACACGGCCACATCCAAGCCAGTACCATGCCCGAATTGCAATGCAAAGCTCGACCGCAAAATTGTAATGAATGAAAACTCGCCCAACGTCGGCAGGCCCTACGTTGCGTGCGAGCATTGTTCAGGCCACGGCAGGATTTGCTTCTGGTTTTTGGACCACGGCGAATGCGATCTTTGCGGCTGTCCTCTCTATCAAGGACCAGCCAAGAAGGGCAAGCACTCCGGCAGAATCTTCCAGGCGTGCTCGCAAGGCTGTCCTGGCACGTTTTGCTGGCTGAAATGAGCGGGGTAAAGGAAACTGGCATTTACAACTACCGAACTCAGATATTGATAGCACCTAATTTACCATAGCGCCAATAACTAGCAAGCCCATTTTGTTGTCGATTAACGCAACTAGGCATGCAAACGATGGAGAGGGCAATGGAGAGCCGAAGGTAAAGGCCATTTCACGCAAAGAAGCAACAATCTCCAGCTGTGCTTTACGCTCAAATGCCAAGTCGTATAGGTATGAATTAAATTAAGTTGTTTAAAGAAATTGGTGTTGCTTTAGTATTTTATTTTGGCAAGATGGGGCAAATGAAAAGCGAATCGCCCTCGCACCTTAAATAACCTTAAAACAGCGTCGAGTGAGTGGGCGATACTGGCTACGGCGCTGTTCATATTTGAAGGATAAATGATGTTAAACGTTGTAAGCGTGACTCAACTCGAAACTATACAGACATGGAATAACTGGATTGTAGCTGTGCCTGATGATATGGACGACGAGTGCATCGAGGAGTTGATGCGTGAAATGGTGTGCAACTGCAATCTGGACCTCGATCATGAAGAACACGTCGACTACGAAGTAAGAGTTGATATTGCCGATGCTCCTGTAGGTGCCACCACCCCGGACCTGACGCTGACAGATGATGGCCTTGTTGACGAAGACGCCATTCTCACAGCATTCACGACGGATCGGCTTCAGGCTGAGTTGGACCGACGACGAACGAAGGACAGTGACATTATTGTAGTGTGAACAAGTATTGCCCGTGCCCGCTGAAATGTGAGTAGGCGGGCATCTGAAAATGCGAATCAAGATATCGGCGGCACAGGCAGTGCTGAGTACCATGAAGCCTTGTGTCGGCTGGGGGCACGACTCAAGCGGGTGGCGTTAGAAAAACCCGATAAGTTCAAGCAATTCAAGAGGTACGGACAGAAGGGCATCCCAGTCGCTTGTAGGAGGTGCGAGGCGTTCGGCTGCCTTATTCTTCAGGGAGACCGCAAAAAGGGGTAGCACGGGCTGTTCGAGGCGTGCTCCAAGGCTTCCAGTAAAATTCTGTTGGCTGGATTGAACAAGGGGGGCAAAAGGGCTACTATTGCAAGCCCGAACTTGTTGCGTCGGTCGAAGCTCAAAGGTTCCTGCAAAATGGAACTGACCAGGGATCGACTTTTACTGTGTAGGGTGCAGTCGCTCCATCTCCTTCACATAAGCCTCGGAGGGCGCAGAGAAGATTTTGTCCCTTCCTGTGAGCACGTCCAGGAGCCAACAGCCATGGGCGTGCAGTGAGCGTCGGCAGTGATCCAAAATCTCAGGGTTGAGGCAGCCCGCTTCCTCCAAAGCGTCCCCCAAGATGGGCATGTTTACGAAGGAGCGCTCTACGTAAACCGATTCGGCTATCTTAGCGACCGTGCCACCGTTCCAAACGAGCCAGGCCGGGTCAATGGACACTGACTTTTCAGTGTTTCCAATGATGCACCTGATGATGCCAATGTCCACTGGAGCGGTTGTCACTGTTACCCCATACCGTCCCTTTGGCAATTGGTCGGCGGAACGGCCTGCCATCCGAGCAAGCGTGTCCTCGAATGGGTAAACATGGAAATCACCCCGTATCGCCCTCCTGCAAACTATTAGCAATACGTCAGGTTCATTCCAGATCGGAGCGTATATCCGCTCACAGTCCTCCAATTCCTGTGGGGACAAGGCGTGCGACAGCTTTTTCCAGGACGAAGCCGATGGGGGACAACCACTTATCCAAGCAGCCTCGCAATCGGCGAGCTTTTCGATGTAGGCGACTAGGCGACGGTGGTGTTCAGGCAAGTTGCTCCAACACCTTTCTCGAACAATGGCAGCACTTAGCAGACGGATTTTGCGACCAGACAGATGGGGGCCTTGCTGCAAAAGGAGGTCCATGACTTCTTTTCCCGGTTCGGCGCTCGGCGTCACGGGTGTTCCCTCTTTTGGCGTTTGGTGTCACGGATGTTCCTTCCTTTACTGTCCAACTCTACCATGTCCCCAAGTGAAGGCAAACGTGCTCGTCGGGGCAGAAGCAAAGGTGCCAGTCCGCTCCATGACATGACGCTCCAGCAGGCCGATGGGCTGGGCATGTCCGGCTTTTCACAGCACGAAGTGACGATCTGTTTCATGAACGTTGGGGTGAAGGGTTGCTTTTGACCGACATCGACGTTGCCCTGCCGTCTCTCTCCTTCGCATCATTCAATTTCATGACTGCCTAACCGCAGCGCAAATGAAACACCCTTGTATTGAGGGTTCGGTGACTGACACCACGATTGACTCCGTAAAGCCATTTCAGTTGCAGAGGGAGTTTGCCAGATGGTCGCATCTTTCTCGACATGTCCAAGGTGACTACGGAGACGTTGACGCTGAGGATCGCCAAGCCAATTTAGATGCAATCAAGCTGATGAGGTTGAGGGGGCAACGGCCGGCTCGCTAGCATTCCAGACTACTTACGTCCCTGGTACGCTGGCGTGACGGCTACCGTCACACCGACCATTTCGAGACAACCACACTTCGTTCAGGACGTTTACGGATGTCAGCATGACCAGGCTAGACGAGGACTCCAATGCTAGACAGCCACATGATCGACTCGATTGTTTTGTAAGTTCAGCGAAGTCAATTTGGCGAGGTATGGCGAGGATGCCAAAGCCTGCGCTCCTTCTTGGCCGATCGCATTGCTCGACAAGTTTAACAATGTTAGGTTGGCAAGGTGAGGAGAGGACGCCAACGCTTGCGCACCCACATCGCTGATGCCATTATACGATAGGTCTAGCGATCTCAGTTTTACCAGGCCAAGCGAGCATGCCAACGCTTGTGCACCCACAGCGCCAATCAGATTCACACTCAAGTCCAGCGATGTCAAGTTGGCCAGCAAAAGTGAGGATGCCAACGCCTTTACCCCTTCATCTTCGATCAGATTCTCACGTAGGTTCAGCGATGTCAGGTTAACCATGAAGGGAGAAGTCGCCAACGCTTGCGCACCCACATTGCCGAACCCCCCGCTCGACAAGTTTAGCGAAGTCAGATTGGCTAGTAATGGCGAGGACGCCAGCCTGGGCAGCAAATCCCCAATCCGCATTATTATTACATGACGCACAGGAGCCATCTGGAAAAGTACATCTCCGTGCGCCAAGAACTTTGCCGCAGTCATCGTTACGCATTCAACAAAACCTCGTTGAAATTCATACGCCATTACAGAGTCGTGGAACGGGTTTGACCAAAACAACTTAAGCAGTTCCCGTTCACGGACTCGAAGTTTTGGGCGGCGTGGGTCGTCGTCACCCATTTGAGCAAGTTCCATCTGGAGCCGAATGAATTCAGCCTGCTCCGACTTGCCGTTTTCTTCAAGCCAGTCAGCGTATATCAGGCGGATTGCACAATCTTCGGGATGCGTGCAGATGGCGTCCAAGAAAGCGGCGTCATGAGTCATGGGCAACCTCCGGGTTAGGGGAGACACGCTTTTCAACCTGCACCCTTTTGCCGACCGAATATTGACGCCAGGAATCATGGAGATGCTTGGGAAATGAGGATTGAGGCTGTGCTGCTGGCGGCGCTCAAATCCCGCAATCTTGGCGGGTCAGTCGACGGGTCAATGCCGCCGAAAGTTCTCCGCCGTCAATCCTGGAAAGATACCGCCTGTGCTGTGTAGTCGCACATCGTAAAACGCATAACCAGCCTCATAAACACGACAAATCGTTGCCACTTCGCCACTGTATATCCAGTCTGATTCGTGGAAACCACCAGCGTTGGGAAATATCAATGTAACCACTTGGCCGATTTTGTATGGCGATTTCTGATCGATAATCGTCGAAGGCGGCTTGGGCCTCGGCGGTGGCGACTTGCGTGATTCCTGATCGATATTCGACGGAACTGATTTGGATGGCCTGGGCGTTGGCGGTGGGCAGTTGTGCGATTCCTGATCGATAATCAGAGGAGGCGATTTGGATGGCGTTGGCGGTGGGCAGTTGTGCGATTCCTGATCGATAATCAGAGGAGGCGATTTGGATGGCGTTGGCGGTGGCGAGTTGTGCGGTAGCGGTGGCATTACTGTAATGGCCGGATACAGTTCTTCCTTGGCCTTGGTCGCCAGCCACAAGAAATACAAAGGCGCTTCCGGGTCGGCCTGGTCAAACCAAGTCAATAGCCTGTGCAGATAGGACGGACGAGGCGCATCGCTTGGGGTGGCTGCTTGACCGCTATTAGCCGGAGGCACGACCGCTTGCGAATCGATTGCCTCGAACTGCTTATCGGCATGATGACTTAACGTCCACAGCCGATCCGCTGCCGGCCCATCGCCTGGCCTGCATTCCGGTGCCCAATCCCATTGGCGGCCGCAATCAGGGCACTTGATGACTGCCTCGCCTTGGTTGGTTGGTAGGTTCCCAATAAGCCCAAAGCAGTTAGGGCACGCTCTACTGGTCCGATTGATTCCATCACGATTTGTCATGGGCATTCCAAGCAATTCAATTTCATGCATTGTGCTCCACTTCGGCAGGCATGTCAATCACCAACAATTTTGAGCATTTTTGCACGATTTCAAGCACTCGGATCGTCGGGAAACTTGGGCGAATCTCCTAAGCGACTTCGCAACTGCTGGGCCATCAAATGGGCGGTTTGCCACAGCGAGTCGGCCAGACGTGGATTATTCTTGAACCGGTCGTAGTTGTCCAGCAGCAGCGCCAGCAGTTCCGCCTCCGCCACGATTTCTGGTGGGCCACTGTCTCGAAGTTTAGCCGCCCAGACCCGAAGACTTGCCCATAGCGGATCACGTTTATCATGAAGCTGAGGCATGAGCGACTCCTGTGAACACCTGCTGAAATGGTCGGATTGGTTGGAGCGACACGGATGCGGTCAAAGGGCAAGACGAAGGCAACCGGTCTTTCGACGCTCCAACTCGGTATCTGCTGCGGTGAACACAAGAGTGGGATTCTCCTCGTAATGGGCGGCAAGCTGGCAAATCCCGAAATGCACGCCGATGCCTTTCCACCGCACGTCATTCAGATGTTTGGGGTTGGGCAAAGCATCGAGGTCTTGGCTTCTTGCCAAGTTCTGGACACTGGATTGCACAGCCTCCAATGCCTCTCGAACCGCCTGCTCCGTCGTGTTCACCAGGAAGGCGCTCATTTCGTCGCCACCGTGTCTGAAACAAATTGCCTCGGAAGCAACTGCTGCCAACTCACTGCGGATGATGGCGGCTATCATGGCAAAGATGTGATTGGCCCCGGTGTGGCCAAACTGTGCATTCAGCCCGCTCAAATTTTGCAGGTCCATCTCGACGTAGAACGCCTGTTCCCCCGTCCGTTTGACATGCTGAATGGCCCGCTCTAAAGTCGAGAAACGGCCTTTCCCAAACCGGCCCTCATTGAAGCCAGTCACGTTGTCAAGTGCCAAAAGTCCGTACTCCTGCAGCGCCTCGATTTGTATTGGCGACAAGCCAAGGGCAGTGATCTCCTTTAGGGCCTCTTCGTCATAGGCAACGAATTTGATTCGACAGTCGTTAGGCTCTTTGTGCATTTGGTCCATCCTCAACGGCTTCAGGTCAGATGTCCCATAGGGGTGTTTCATTAGCATCCTGGCCGATCAAGTGTGATCGTGTGAAGAACATGCTTTGTGCCGCACATAACTCTTTGCGATTGCCAAGAACAAACCAGGCCAGCTTTCACTTATTTTTAATCTTTCAATCCGCAACGGCCATTGGATTTTAACCAGATGAAATCATGGCAGAGAACATGGCTTTATTACCTATAACAAGCTAAGATTGACCAATGCTGTTCGATGCAACCGCCCTGCTTCTTGGAGATTACTCAATGCCGGCCTCAAAAAGTGAAACTTCCAACCTACTCGAACTTCATCGCCTTGGAGACGAAATGGCCCACAACGACCTTATCGAACATGCCTGCAAGCGGTTGTGGCAGTTGACGAGCCGAATGCTGCGGAGCTATCCTGGAGTAAGGCGTTGGGAGGAGACCGATGATGTGTTGCAGAAAGCTCTAATCCGACTTTGGAACGCATTGAAGGCGGTCAAGCCAGATTCCAAGCGGCACTTTTACAACCTTGCGGCCCTTCAAATACGTAGAGAATTGATCGACCTAGCACGGCATTATCGGGGACCTCAAAGTCACGAGGCAAACCACCACACGGACGGGGCTGGCAAAGCCGCTGATGATAAGGGGGGTTCACTTGCTGGCGTCCCGGCCAAACCCACTAATCCTTCCTCACCGGATGCGCTGCTAGCCATTTGCGACAAAGTCGACAGCTTGCCCACCAATGAACGGGAGGTAGTTGATCTGCGATTCTATCATGACCTCTCCTGCGAAGTAACGGCGGTGATGCTAGCCGTTTCAGAGAGCACTGTGAAACGACGTTGGCAATCCGCCCGCTTGAAGCTGCACAAAGCTATCAAAGTTGCCGCAATCCCCGATTGATTGGCGAAAGACCTTTGGGGATCTGCTGCTGCCTCGATCATACCTGATGCAAGGAGTCGAGATAGCTTGCGGTCTACTTTGCCTCGACTCATCTAATTCAACCGATACGTTTTACTTGGCAGCCTGGCAACGGTTGACCTTTTTTGGACCACACAATCCAAATTCGGAGTTGCAAAATCGACCAAACGTGCAGCCGAAACGTATCACATCCAAGCAACCGAGGACAATTTAGACCCTTGGGCACGTCCTTACAAACCTCACCCGGCACTCTGCAATTGTTGAGCGCTGCTTGCCCTGGTCAGCTTTGTCCAGTCGGAGTAATCCCGACCACCTGTGCCTGATAACCACAACTCTTAAGCGCAAGACACCGCATGTGGAAACACGACTGCTTTTGATGGTTTACTCCGCTCGCTCTTGGTCTGAGTGTGTCGTCTGCTGCGGCGCTGGTGATTGCTTATCGCCATTTGATATGCCTACTGCCTGTGAAATAAGTGTGAGGGGCCGACACCGTTCCATCACACGGGCAAGAGTTAGCGCAGGCAACACGAGTAAGGGCGCAAGTATGACAAAACGAGCAATCGACTCCAAACTCATAGCCGAAATCTTCCGCCAGACATGACTTCCTCTGTCGTTCCAAATTACGCCTGCCAAAGCCGTTTGTCTGGCTGCGCCATTAGCTCGGCGATACTTACGAGGTCGTCTGGACGGAAATCCAAACGGGCGAATGGAACAAACCGCTGATGCGACGGCACATATATTCCTGACAAACGAATGCCACCACACAGCTAGTTTCCTAGTAATTGGGCCAAAGTCGGCTACGATCCTTGGCTTCGCACGAAGGATAGGGACGTTTTCGGTTGCCTCTTTAGGCGTAGGCCAACGATTCAGCCATTGCACCGCCTTGGGGCACAAATCCGGCTGGGACAAGAGCGCATCACGCAGTGCGGTGACAAATTCCATACATGACCAAAACCGATCTTGCGGCTCGACTGACAGCGCCCGTTGGATGATCGGCCTCATGTACGCAGGAACAAAACCTAATGTCAGATTGCCAGATCGCTTGGCCGCTGAATGCTGGGTACGGGTACCAAGTGGAAACGGATTTTGGCCGAAAACCAATTGGCAAAACGACAAGGCCAGGCTGTACTGGTCAAATGTGCGAGTGGATTTTCCTTCAAAGGCTTCAGGGGGTGCATAACTGTCTGTAAAAGCTGCCGTGTTTGTACAAATCGTCGCCCCTTTCTGAAGTGCGTCATCCCAAGCAATGTCGTTGACCAAGCGGCAATGCCCCGTTGTGGGTCCGTTGGATTCGGGGTTGGAGGGCAAAGATACCGAAATGGGTCTTTGCGGATATCCTTTGGGGAGCGGTTTCCTCACAGTTATCGAAGGGTAAGACAGCGTGATGTGTGGTTGCGGATAAACGTTGGTGAATAGTTTTCTCATCGTTCCGAAATCGCCAATCTTGCACTGGCCTTTTACCATCAGCAGATTTGCTGGCTTAACGTCGTGGTGGACCAATCCTCGACTTTGGAGATAGTCCAACGCCTCCGCAACGTCACGCAGCAGGTACAGAGCATTGGCGCAAAGTTCCTGGACAGGATGGAGTTTGCGACGGCCCTCGAAATACTGGCCCAAGGTGCACTCGGCGAGTTCCATGATGACCATGAGAGTATCGCCGAGGACAATCCGATGCCTGATTATAATAGACGGGTGGTGTAGACTTCTGAGAGTGTTCAATGCTTTTAGTTCAGACGATCCGCCTTGATCCAACTCTGGCGACCCGGTCTGGCCGTAGACAAACTTCAAGGCATATTTCCTTTGGCCGCCAGGGCTTTGGGCTGACCAGACTTCCCCATACCCACCCTCTCCCAGTTGCTCTATCAGGTAATATCCCTTTATGGGTTGTGCGCCGGCGTGCAAAGATGGGTTTCGTACACGGCCGAGCATGCGCTTGCCATTCAAATGCGAACGGCATTTGATCGCTTCGTCGCCGCCTTGATTACAGTCCTTGATCCAGTTGGCTTCCTTGAGTTCGGCAATCCGCAGTGCAAGGTCTGGGATCAAATCAGGGCAATCCCGGCAAAGCTCTGCGGGTGATTTATCTTGACCTTGCTCATAGAACTCTTCCCATCGGAGGGCCAGTTCAGTAAGAGGGGACATTTCGGTCACGGCTACTTTCTCCTGTGAATTGGGCATACGTTTTGCTAGCGCTTGCTGGCGGAATGTTCTGGTTTCTCGATTCGGTTGATTGCCTGGGAAGGACGGATAAATGTCGGCAGATGGAAAGCAAGGGGCACCTTGTTTGGGGCACACACAACGCTTCCATACACAAGCGCCTGTGGAGCCAGACCGATGACGCCAGGTTATCCAGCACGGAGCCTAGCTGGTGTGCATGGACATGGCAGCTACCTCTTGGACAGGAGAGTTCACCCGGTTCCCCGTGGTGAATGAGGTCTGTCGTGCCGAAACTCGATTGGGACTGTGGTCGATCTCGTAGCGTTGCGGAGGAAGACTGATGCCGACCAACTGGATACTATCGTCTAAATAGCTATGCGGATGACAGGAGCAAATGGTGCCAAAGTTTCTGACCTGAGAACATTTGCGTTATCGGAATAAAGCTACCTTATGAACGGGAAAAATGCAAATTAACGGCTCACTTTTTGCACGGCGCTGCTTCGTCGTGACTTGACCGAAGCGGCTCGGATGCCCGTGGTCGATGCTTGAAGGAGCACAAGCAGATGGTCGTGTTAGTGCTCCAACCACCCTTTGAGAGCGTCAGCAAGCAATCGGCATGCGGATCGCCACCGCCGCCTAACCGTCCGCACTGATACACCGAGTTGGCTTGCCGCCTTCGTGCCGCTAAGCCCGTCGTACCACACTAACAAGACAACGTTCCGCTCGTCATCAGGCAGCAAATCGACACACCTGTGAAAGTCTGTCCATTCGTCCAGCGTTGCGGGGTCCAATTCATTGTCAACAAGTGACTTTAGAGCATTAACCTGACCAGCCTCTTCGATCACCCGCTGTGCCAGCCGTTCTTTTCGTGCGCCGTCCAGAAACGCCCTGGTGACTTGCATCGCAGCCAGTCGGTACAGATGATCGTCCGATTCTGGTTGTAAGACCGCTAGCACTTTGCAGAGCCGGAGAATCGCTTCGTGCAGCACGTCATCGGCCAGGTCGAGAGATCGCAAATCGGGATATGAACGCAGTCGTTGCTTCGTTGGCTGGCGCATTGGTTCATACACCCGCAGAAGCAGTACATGCCGAGCGTCCCCTTGTCCCGGCAATCCCATCGTTCATCGCCTCCAAGAATCAGGTTGTTTTGAAAAAGAAGCAACGGTCAAGGAGCGTCAACCAGCGGGGAAAACGTTGTTGGTGGGCGACGCTCTTTCATTCCTTGCGAAAGCGATTGGTTCCAAAGGTCAGGAGAGTTGGCAAATTATGAGATGGTTGGCTATTTGCCGCTAGTCAGGGCGCAGAAGAATGGCGAGTATGCGACTATATCAGTGTCGTGATCGCATTGAGAATATTGCATTCCTGCCTCACAGGAATCTTTTAGCAGCATAAATTGGCGTGAAAGACCACAGGAACAGGATGGCAGTTCCGTCGCCGTCTTCGTCGGGTATCTGCGAGCTGCCTATCCCTTATGACTGGTGAACCGAGGCAATCAGTTGCACCAGAAATCGCCGACGCCGCACCATGCAAGTCGGCTCACAACCGCTTTGACTCGACGCTAGGCTAAATTAAATGCCGTCCCGGCATTAACAAACAACTGGCTCGAAACTGGTCGGGTGGACCAGGTGTTGGACCGACGCCCATTGGATAAGCCCTGCTGCCACCCTCACGTTCCCACGCCCGGAGCACCAGATGCCGTCACAGCTTCCGGCTTGATCTGCTCGGCGGTATCGAGAATCAATGCCACGGCAGCGCAGGTCCGGTCTAAAACCCTCATGCACGCCTCAGTGACGCTGATTGTCTCCTTCTCGGCGTAAGTCTGGATGTACTGCCAGCAACCACCCAAGTCAGCTTCTTGGTTCAATCCGAGGATTTCCAGCAGCACAGAACCGCCCAATTCCGCCACCGTCTCGCTGCTCCAGTGCTGGCCTTTCTCCCTCAAATTCCCATTCCGGTCATCGGCGGCGTGGACGAGTTCGTGTGCCCAGGTTGAAAGGTTCTTAACGCCAAGTTCGATGGCCTCCCCGTAGCGGTAACGGCCCAGGAAGCTCGCCATCTTTCCGTCGATAGCATCCACTGCCAATCCCCACTCCTTCGCCACTTCGAGCAACGGTAACGAGTTTAGCCACGTTTCGATGTTGGGATCGCCGGTCGGAAGAGGCTTGCCGTCAGTCTGCTCCAATCCGAAAACTGGAATTCCCTTGAAGCCGACAACGATCTGCCTTTCCTCGCCAGTCTCCTTGTCGAGCACTTTCTTTGGGATTGGGCCAAGGATGTAGAACGCTTTTTCGCCCTTCTTGACGCTGCGACCGACCTCTTGCCACTGCTTGAAGGTTCGGGCATCGGTGAAGCGATTCAGAATCATCAGCAGTTGATTGCCCCAACTCCAGCGTCGGCAATTAAGGGAATCTTTGCGCCGGATGAAGATTTGGGCGAGTGGCTTTGGAAGTGAGTTCGGGTCCGCAAACGCCCGAACGATTTTTTGTGCTGCCGCCTCTGCGTGACCGTAGAAGCCCATTGGCTATTCCCCCATCTGTTTCGGCTCTCGGCAGCCTCGTGACTGGTAGCAAGGTCCGCAACAAGTAGGGGTGTTTCATTAAGCGAGCGAGGACAGACGTAGCCGCAGCCTAATGAAACACCCCTAGAAGGTGCCGAAACGTCACTTTGAATGTGCAGGCTGTCTAAAGGAGATCAACGATGCGGTGTGCGAACTGCCAAAACGAGATCAATGACCTTCCGCTGGTGTGCCCATACTGCCACACCAATCCAATGGTTGTGGGATCGCTACCTTACGACGGTGTGAAGAGATTTGAACCGTCTGGCGATGGTGCCGAAATGCTGCTAGGCGTGCTGGGGCTGCTAACCTTGCCTGTCCTGCCTCCCGTTGGTCTGGCGATGTGGGGAATTGCCGGACTGTCACTGGCGGCGAAATGGTGGCAGAGCAAGAAGGAAAAATGAGGGGCAATAGTAAACCCCACCATCCGCCGTGTGCTAATGAAACACCCCTGGAGTGTGACGGCAATCAAATCGAACCAGGAGGCCACTGTGAACAAGCTACATCTGATCCTTGTGGCTGTGCTCGACACCGCTAAGGCTGGAGGATTGAAACAGAGCCACGCCGAGACACTGTTCCATGCGCTCTCTGGCTACCTGCGTGACGTACCAGGCGAGATCGTTGTGGTCTTCGAGCAAAATGTTGAACGTATCCTCGGAGCCAAGTTGCCCTGAAGCACCCGTAGCAATTCCCAGGCAATTCAAGCCTAACCACCAGGAGAACGCCATGCTCGACCCAACTGAGCCAATTCGTCGAGAACGCCTGGCTGAGATCAACGGCGAACCTGGCTCAAAGGAAGCACTGCAAGCCAAATACGGCAAGGTGTGGAATACCGACGAGCTTTCCGAGGAGTTTCAGGTCATTGGGTTCATGGCACCGCTCGTGGTTGTTCGGCGAAAAACTGATGGCGTGAAAGGGAGCCTTGAATTTCAGCACAATCCCCGCCTCTACTTCAATTTCCAGCCACACGAGGGGAAGTGACCATGCCGATCAGCCAAAAGACGTGGCAGAAAGGGTTGGACTCTCAAAGCGCCTGCAATTTGTCTGGCCTGGCGCTTTTCTTGCCGAGATTGTTGGATGAAATTCGTGCAAACGGCGTCCACGGCACCGACGCCCTCAACACGCACCCACTCGTCAGGTTGATTGTTGCACAGATGGCATACCTTGCTTACGGAACTTTCGATTGTGGGGCGGGCAACCTCTGGCACCGGGCATATCAACTGGCCGAGATGGAAACCGGTCGTCATCCGCTTCTCGAAAGGCAGCTTGAGCCGGGCGAGAAGGAGCGCATTTTGGCGCTATGGGAAAAAGAAGAACAGTGCTAATGAAACACCCCTACATCGTGAGGCGAGGCACCGAGAGCGAATAGGGAAAGGACGGGAGGAATGATCGCCGTGACGAAGCCGCTTTTCAAGTTGGGCCAAGTAGTCGCAACACCGGGCGCTCTTGAGGCGCTGGAGCAGGCACATCAACCTGCCTGGGAATTTATTTCTCTTCATGTTGCAGGGAATTGGGGTGTGGTCCGAGCCGAAGACGCAGAAGCCAACAACCAGGCGCTCAAAGACGGTTCTCGCCTGTTGTCGGCTTACATCCTCAAAGACGGCAAGACGAAAATCTGGATCATCACCGAGGCCCAGGACGACAATGGCAACCGAGCCGCCACGACTCTACTTTTGCCGTCGGAGTATTGAACTCCGTTGATAGCCCCGAAACAGCAAACCCCCAAAGAAATTCACCATGACGATTACGACGCTGTGGGTGCGAGCAGGAGACGGCGACAACTACAACGCCTTCGCCGGCCTCCAAGAAGTCGCTGAATACCTGGCCGAAATGGGGGCAACTGGTCTTCTCGAATGGTGCAACGAGTACGGCGTCACAAGTGCGGAATATCGAGGCCACAACTACATCAGCCTGTTCTGGGGTGACGATAACGCCCGGCCCATCCGGTCACTGACGAATGAAGAACACAATAGAGTCAACCTTTCGCTCGAAGCCATTGTGGATTGCGAAGGCTAATGAAACACCCCTGAAACGTGAAGTCAACAAGAACACCGCAACGAAGGAAACACGATCATGGCGCACGAAATTGAGACGATAGCGTACTTTCAACAGACACCTTGGCACGGGTTAGGAACGGCTCTCGAAGCAGATGACCTCTACGATTGGCCGAAAACCTGCGAGAAGGCAGGGCTGGCATGGGACGTGGAGTTGGTCCCGCTCGTAACCGCTGATACCCAAGCCAAAGTCCAAAACAAAGCAGTGCGGCGAACGTCTGACAGCAAGGTGTTGGGTGTTGTCGGCCACCGTTTTGCCCCTTTGCAAAACCGAGACGCATTCAAATGGTTTCAGCCTTTCCTCGACGCCAAAGAAGCCGCCCTCCATACAGCAGGCAGCCTACGAAACGGAAGCCGCATTTGGGTACTCGCCAAGCTGAATCGCACTCCCGTGGTCGTGGCTCCTGGGGACGAAGTGTCGAAGTTCATCTTGCTCAGCCACGGTCATGACGGTTCTTTGGCGCTAAGGGTGGGCTTTACGCCAATCAGAGTCGTTTGCCAGAACACGCTGAGTATGGCGCACGGTTCCGACGCCTCCAAACTCATTCGCATCAAGCACACCAAAGACATCCACGAGAACCTTTTGAGCATTCGTGAGGTCATGAACGTAGCGAACGCCGAATTTGAAGCGACGGCAGACCAATACCGCCACCTTGCCCGAAAGAGCATCAACCAGGCCGATCTGCGCCGCTACCTCAAGAAAGTGCTGAAGGTCGAGGACGATCAGGAGGCCAGCACCCGCCTGAATAACATCGTGGAAGAGATCATGGGATTGGCTGAAGCGGGACGGGGCAATGATCTTCTTTCCATTCGTGGCACTTTTTGGACGGCCTACAACGGCGTCAGTGAGTGGCTTACGTACAACCGGGGCCGCAGCGAAGACAACCGACTCAATTCGCTTTGGTTCGGGGATGGTGCCAATCTCAATCGTCGTGCTCTGGAAACTGCCCTGGTGATGGCTGGGTGAACTCTGAGGGTGCTGGGTCCGCATGAAAAGAGCAGCCCCGGCACCCTACCAACCTTGACAAGTCGCTTCGGTTCATCTGGGATCGAGTGGGTGCAATCTCCAGCCGCAGGTGAAGCACATGGAACCAAACGAAATCAACGACATAGCCCCCAGCGCCTTGACCCACATCATTGGGCAAAAGAGCGTTGTGGCCCAAGTCGCTGTCGCTCTGGAGGCAGCATTTGCGGACGGTAAGAAGTTCGATTCGGCGTTGTTGATCGGACCTCCTGGCGTCGGAAAATCGGCTCTGGCTCGTGTCATTGCCGATGAAATGGCCGCACAGTTGCATGAAGTCCTGGGGCAGTCGATTGCCTCTCCAGCGGACCTGAATACGCTGCTTCTTTCCGCCAAGGACCAGGACATTATCCACATCGACGAAGCCCACGAACTAGACAAAACCTACCAGACGGCTCTCTATTTGGCAGTGGATCAGAGGCGTATTTCGCTCCAGGGCGGCAGAAGTGGAAGAGGCCCGCAAAGTCTTCCCCTGGCCGATTTCACGCTTTTGCTATCCACGACTGACGAATACTGCCTACTCCAACCGCTCAGGGATCGAATGAAGCTGCTACTGCGTTTCGATTTCTACACGGCCGAGGAATTGACGGAAATCCTGCGTCATCGGAGTCGGGCGCTGAATTGGAAGGTGGACGAGAAGGTATTGCCCCAAATCGCCGCCCGTTCTCGTGGGACGCCTCGATTGGCCCTGCGGTTGCTTCAAAGTTGCCGCCGTGTCTGCCGATCTGAGGGCGAAATTGCCATCACGCTCGCTCACCTTGATCGAGCTTGCGGGTTGGAGCAAATTGACCCACTCGGCCTTGGCCCAACCGAGCAGCAGTACCTTGGCATTTTGTGTGAAGGCGACACCCGGCTGAACGTGATCGCCAGTCGTCTTGGGCTGCCTGCTCGAACCGTGTCCCAGGTTGCCGAGCCGTTCTTGATCCGTGCGGGCCTGGTGACGAAGGACGACCAGGGCAGACGGCAACTGACCGGAGAAGGACGTGCCCACCTGTCGAAAAACCGTGCGAATGGTGTCTGATTGTCGTCCGAGGAATGTCCGATGAATGTCCCAATTGAGACAAAAGCCGGCGTCACGGTTGCAGAAATGGCAAGGATGTGTGGCTTGTCCAGATCGAGGTTCTACCAGTTGATCGGCACCGCTTTCCCCCAACCAGAGCGACAGCCAGAGACGAACAGGCCGATTTACACCGAAGAACTCCAAAAAGTCTGCTTGGAGGTTCGTCGGCGGAATTGCGGAATTGATGGCAAGCCGGTGCTGTTCTACGCCCGTCGCTTCGGCACAACGCAGGCAACACCGAGGCCACTAAAGCCGAAGTTGGAGCCGAAGAGCAAAGACGAGTCAGCGCTGGTGGACGGTCTGAATTCTCTCGGCCTGACCACGGTGAAGGCCGCTCAGATTCAAAGAGTGACCGAGGAGTTATTTCCGCAGGGCACAGAACGCATCGACCAGGGTGAGGTTTTGCGAGCGGTGTTCCTGCATCTCAAGCGCCAGAACTCGGCTGATAATGTGGGGCGATAACAGCCATTATCAGCCCAGTTAGGCTCCAGGAGTGTCCAAATGTCGTCCAATTTGCGCTCACAAGGCAGTCAGAATTGGGGTGATAAGGTTTTCGAGGGGATACCAGTCGGAAAGGAAGAGCCGATCCTTTTCACCACCTTCCTCGATGGCCATGACTTCTCACCAAACAGTCGCCGTGCCTTCGTTCAGGACATTGGCAAATTTGCTGCTTGGTTCAGCACTGCCAATCGAGAGCGCTTTGTCGTCGGCCGGGTGACCACCAGGGATGTGACCGACTTCCGAGAGCACCTTCGTCGGGAGCAAGGCCAGGCTGTTGCCACCGTCAATCGAGCGCTAGTCACAGTGCGTCGATTTTTCGCCTGGCTGACTGACCAGGGCCACGTCGCCAACAACCCGGCTAAGAAGGTGAAGGAACTCAAGCGGGTGGCATTGGCTCCAAAAGGACTCGACCGAAGCCAAGTGCGTCGTTTGCTGCGAGAGGTTGAGCTTCGTCAGGACGTGCGTGCCGGTGCTCTCTTTTCCTTGGTGCTGTACACGGGCGCAAGGGTCGGTGACGTGGCAACCCTCGAACTGGCGGACTTGTTGTTGGGTGAACGAGGCGGCACTGTGGTTTTCAGGCTTGGGAAGGGCAACAAGCAACGGAGTGTGCCCTTGCCACTTCTTGCCAGGCGTGCGATTCAGGCGTACTTGGATAGCCGCCCGCCAGTGCCGTGCCAAAAGGTGTTCGCTGGCGAGCGAGGGTCGTTGACGGAAAGAGGCGTGCGAGCTTTGTGCGAGAAGTACAGCGCCCTCATCGGCATCAAGCTTCACCCTCACTTGCTGCGGCACACGATGGCACACCAATACCTCGCAGACAATGGCAACGATCTCGTGGGACTGGCTCAGATACTCGGCCATGAATCGCTGAACACGACGGCTCGGTACACGAAGCGATCCGAGCAAGAGTTGGCTGCATCGAGCGAACGGCTAAATTACTGACAGGGCCATTATCAAACCTAATTCACGCTGGGAACAGGTCTGGCGGGAAGGGTCGTAGCCAGGCGCACATTTGGGAAGAGTGGCTAACTGCGAATTGGCGAATGCATGAATAGTCGCTTATCGCAAGGTGAATCGGCAAAGAAGTCTTTAAGCGGGCATGCTGCCAGCCGATTCGGGAAAGGCCAAACGAAGCTACACACTCACGGAAACGCAGGAATTGGTGAATGGGCACGTTTTGCTTTGACTACCACATGCTCTTGGCGTAGTTTTGTTCCTACAAAAGAAATGCTAAGGAAAATTGGCCGCTTTTGGCTGCTCAATCCCGCATTGGCCAATTGGCCAAAATGTCCACAGCCTTTACCGACCAGCCGGCCTTCGGGGTCAGCGTATCGACGTTGCCGTGATGTCGGAACTCAACGGGATAGCTGTCAACCTGTTGCGTCTCCTGCAAGACCTAAAGACCCGCAACCGCCTCAACGGTCATGTCTGTGGCCGATTTCCAAGACCAACTTGGAAGATGCCCAAGGGGGCACGGATAGAGCTATACGGCGAAGTCGTTACCGTACATTGCGAAGAAAACCCAAGAATCGCCCATTGGAAGCCGACAACATTAAGGAAAACACAAATGCTGTTTTACACTTTGAATACAGGCCATACTGTCGTTTCACCCCGCAGCGAAGTCCCCGATGCTGCCGTGCAGCAGGTGAGTTCGTTGTTGCGTCGAGGCTTATCGAATTGCAGGCAAGCAGGGCCATTAGCGGGATACGAGGTGGATATAACCACACCCAATGATTTTTTGCTTGCGACAGTGTATCAAAACAAGCGTCCTCTAATCGCTTTTGCCGTTGCACCGAATGAAAAGGCTGCCGAGAATTGGATCATACTTGAGCAGCTTTATGCCTTGTCGCCACACACGAAGACTGAACCCGCCATCCGTCCGCAAAGCGTTCCTTGGCTCGCAGTGGTGTTCTTCCGCTTTACCAGAGAGGAAGCCATGTGGCTCTCCTCTTTTGAGCGAGCTTTGGCATGGGCATGGATCGAGAAGGTAACTGTACAGACGCAGGCACAGCCCGACCAAAAGCGTCTCGCCGATCATATGCTTCAGCAAATGCAATGGGAAAAAAAGCAAAGTGAAGCACGACAAAACCAGGGGAGCGGTAGAGTTCCGGAAAGGAAGGTGCGAGTTCCCCTCCACCCCGGAGCAGAACCACTTCCAGGTTATCGCTTGATTCAACGGTTAGGAAACGGCGCTTTCGGGGAAGTTTGGTCAGCACAATCCTCGGACAAACGGGTTGCGATCAAATTTGCTTTTGACCTCGCCCATTCCAAATTGGAAACCGAAGGGTTAATGCAGATATCAAGAGTCTTGCATCCACTTGTCATAAACATCTACAAATATGACTTCCAGGCACAAACACCCATCATCGTTACGGAACTCGCAGATACTTCACTTGAAGACCATGCCAAAGTATGTCGTGCAACCGCTTCAGGCTTCCGTTGGTGTGCGGAACTCATTTTTTTGTTGCGAGACGCAGCGGAGGCGTTGGATTTCGTCCAAGCCAAGTATGATTTGTTGCACCTTGACATTAAACCTGCCAATCTGTTGCTTGTTTCTGGTCGATGCAAAATCGGGGATTTTGGAACCGTTAGACACATTCCACCGCAACATCCCAGCGTTGCCCTGTGTGCTCCATCGACACCAACTCCCGAAGAAATCACAGCCGAGCATTTCTCCAGACATGAGGATGTAGCAGGGGGAAATGCCGAATGCCGACGTGCAACGCTGTTCACCGCTCACGGTGTGTTTTGTCCATACTTCGCACCGCCGGAGCGATTTCAAGGCAAGCTTAGTAGATCAATCGACCAATACAGCTTGGCACTTACGTTTTGCGAGCTACTTGCCGGTATCACACCTTTTTCTGAAAACGGCCATGCTCGGCTCAAGGAGCAAGTAGCCGGCACCATGAAGCTTGAATTTCTGCCCGAAGTTCTTCGTCCGCTGATTGCAAAGGCGCTCTCACCGCAACCCGAGGATCGCTTCTCATCCTGCTCAGAGTTTGTCACGTCATTGCGGCATGCCTTTAGTCCTTGGGTGCTAAGTGACCCAATTGCCGACAATTGGCTCACTGGATGGAGCGTTAAGGAAGTCAGGCGTCTTATCGATTTAGGGATTGCGTACTGCACGCTCGGCAAGTGGGACCAAGCCGTGGCTCACTTCACAGAGGCCATCAGCATCGATCCGCAGGATGGTGAGGCCCACTATCGCCGGGGTGCTGCCTACAACCACCTGGGTAATCACGACCGAGCCATCGAAGACTGTACGGAAGCAATCCTACTGAACCCGCTACTTGGTGAGGCCCATCTGCACCGAGCAGTTGGCTACAACAACCTCGGCAACTACGCAAAGGCCATCGAGGACTGCACAGAGGCCATCCGACTCAACCCACAGCTCACTGAGGCCCACTACCAACGAGCGTGTGCGTATCACAGCGCAGGCCCTTGTGACCGAGCAATCGAAGGCTTCTCCGAAACCATTCGCCTCGATCCGCAGCGTTATGACGCCTACGTGTTGCGGGCGATTGATTACAACGATCTCCAAAACTATGAACAAGTCGTAACTGATTGCACTCACGCCATCCAGCTAAATCCGCAGAGTGGCGGTGCGTACAAACTACGAGGCTCTGCCTTCAAGCATCTGGGAAACTATGAGCGGGCAATTGAGGACATTACGGAGGCTAGTCGACTTAACCCCCGGATTAGTGATTATGCACAAGTCGTGGAGGACTGCACTCTTGCCATCCACTTCAAGCCGCAACTTGCCGGTGCATACCGATTGCGAGGTGCTGCGTACAATCACTTATGTAACTATGAACGTGCTATTGAGGACTGTACAGAGGCTATCCGCTTGAACCCAAAGCTAAGCGAGGCTCACTTCCATCGAGGTGTGGCCCATAAAGGCATCGACAATCTTGCCCGAGCCATTGAAGATTTCTCTCAAACCGTCCAACTCGACCCGCAGCATTTTGAGGCGTACTCAATGCGAGGTGCCATTTACTTGAGGATCGGAAACTACAGGCAAGCCATTGAAGACTGCAGTCACTCCATCCGAATTTGTCCCGGCTATGAAATGGCTTATGTACTTCGGGGCGGCGCCTTATATTGGACCAATAAGTTTGATCTAGCTATCGACGATTTCACCCAAGCCATCCGACTCAATCCGCAGTTCGGTGTGGCTTATGGGAAACGGGGAGCAGCATATATCGCCATCGGCAAGCATGATCGAGCTATCGAAGACTGCACCCAAGCCATCAAACTGGACCCAGAATACAGCCAAGCGTACAGCGACCGGGGTGCAGCTTATACTTGCATTGGGCAACATGAGCGAGCCATCGAGGATGGCACCCAGGCTATACGACTTGATCCAGTCAATTGGATGGCCTACTTCGTGCGAGGGAGGGCTTATGCAGAGATGGGTGACATGGCTCGCTACGAGGAACAGTTCGCAATTGGCAACCGACTCCACAAGGAACTACAAGTTGCCCGTGCCACGGAACCAAGTGCGGGTGAATCAATGGGAGAAGTGAGACGGGACTACGAAGAGATTAATCAAACTAAGCAAGTCAACGATGAACAAGCCGAAGCTGGCCGCCGACTTGTTTTCGGCGAACACGCAAATCACGAGCGCTTCATCGAAGCCTGCACCCAGGCCATCCGGCTCAATCCAAAGGATAGCCTGACTTATTGCCATCGAGGTGCGGCATACAGCGACCTTGGCAAGTATGACCAAGCTATCGATGACTTCACCGAGGCTATCCGACTTAACCCGGCATTTGATGAACCTTACCAAAGGCGAGGTTATGCGTACAACCACCTCGGCAAGTTTGACCAAGCTATCGAAGACCTTACGAAGGCCATCCAGGGGCTTCCAGAAAATGGCATGGCATACCGGGAGCGTGGCGTTGCTCTTGCCGCAACGGGAAAGTATCACCTAGCCATTAAGGATTTGACTCAAGCCATCCAACTCAAGCCGGAGGATCATGCGGGGTACTACTGGCGAGCGTTTTCGTACAATCGAGTGCAATCGTACGAGCGCACAGTTGAGGATTGCACGGAAGCAATTCGACTTAACCACGTTGATAAAGCAATGCTCTCACAATCATTCTGCATGCGTGCTGCTATTTACGTCCGGAGGGAAAAATTTGCCATAGCAATAGAGGACTATACTCAAGCAATTGGGCTTACTCCGGAAATTGGTTGGCTCTACTTCGTGCGAGGGAGGGCTTACGAACTTGCTGGAAATATGAATCGGGCGAAAGAAGACTTCGCACGGGCCAACCACCTCCAAGCCGGGCAGACGTGACAAGTTGTGCCGAATTGCCGTGTGCGCTTACGGGCCTCCAGTGGCGGTGGCAGTGAATCGTAGACGTTTGGCAGGGCATGCTCATATTGGTGCAGAACAAAAAAGGGCCTCTCGATTTGTTTTGCCGAAGATTGACGACAATAATTGGCAGCGCTTAACGAATCGCTGAACACCACTGCCCGGTACACGAAGCGGAACCAAGAGCAACTGGCCCAAGCGCCTGAGCGGCCAACGTACTGATCAGGCTAGCACAGAAATGTGGCATTTATCTAATCTAATTATCTTTTTTTCGATCTCACTGGAAGAAAGGTGGTAGCGGCGGCGTGAGGACTGCGACGACCCCCTCTTTCTCGTCAGACCGTGTGGCATTTTCCTCGGCACCGTCGCAGTTAAGCGATCTGGAGGGCCTGAAGTTTTCTCTAAGGGTGAAGTTGAAAAATCGGCGGCGGAAAAATGTGTTTTGCCCCCAGGATTTTTACCGGAAAGAGCCAAGCGGTTAGCGACAGGTCGGCAGCGGTCAGGGTTTCAGAGAGAAGGGATGAAAAAGCAAAGCCCCGACGAATTCCGTCAGGGCTTCCTCGCTGGTCCGGCACTTTTGGGCTGGTCCGATTACACCCAGCCCCCCTTTTGCCTCCCCGAATTTACACCCCGTTTTTACACCCAGATTTACACCCAAAACCGTCGTCGTAAGTTCTTATCTGACTGCTACTTATAGAGCGGGTGATGGGGCTCGAACCCACGACAGCCACGTTGGCAACGTGGCGCTCTACCACTGAGCTACACCCGCGGCGAAACGGCGCTGGCCGCTTCTTCTCGTGAATTATAAAAGTGGCGGGCTGGATTACAAGGGCGAAAACGCGGCCGCTCGCGACCCCCTTGTGCCGGGCGAATTCTTGCGGCGGCACGCCCCGACGACCGCTACAATCACATTTAGTCCTGCCCGCCAACACCCTTTCTGGGAGACCGCCGGAGTGAAACTCTTCCTACCCCTGCTCGGCGCCGCGCTGGCTGCGTGGCTGCCGAGTGCCGCGCTGGCCATCGAGCCCGAGAAGGCCAAGTTGCCGGAGTCCTTCGCACTCAAAGACGGCGACCGCGTCGTGCTGGTGGGTAACACCCTTGTCGAACGCGAGCAGCGCTCGGGCTACTGGGAGCTGGCACTCACCTCTCGGTTTCCCGCCTGCAATGTGCAATTCCGCAATCTCGGTTGGTCCGGCGATACCGTCTGGGGCCAGGCCCGCGCCAGCTTCGGGACGCCGGCGGACGGCTTCAAGCAACTCAAGGAGCATGTCGCCGCGCTCAAGCCCACGGTGATTATCGTCGGATACGGCAACAACGAGGCCTTCGACGGCGAGGCCGGCTTGCCGCACTTTCTCGACGGGCTCAACATCTTGCTCGATACGCTGGCCGAGAACAAGGCCCGCATGGTGCTGCTGTCGCCGCTGCGTCAGGAAAACATGGGCGCGCCCTTGCCCGATCCGACCGAGCAGAATGCAAATATCCGCCTTCACCGGGATGCGATGAAAAAGGTGGCCGACAAACGCGGCTATCCATTCGTTGATTTCTGCGAACGCCTGCCCGATGGCACCAAGGGGACCACAAAGGGGAAGCAGCCAGTGCTGCTGACGGACAACGGCATTCACCTCACGCCCTATGGGTACTGGCGTTCTGCGCTGGCCCTGCAAAGCGGACTTGGGGCCGACCCAGTCCGCTGGGCCATCGACATCGAGCCTTCCAAGAAGAAGGCGACCTGCCAGGGTACCACAGCCGTTTGCACATTTGAGGAGGGCGAGCCGCTGCGTTTCAAGGTGACGGATGACACGCTGCCTTTTGTTCCATTGGAGAGGCAGCAGGCGTC